>OGHJ01000482.1_pt1 | contig 59853 bp, 62 predicted proteins | sample 1571351 | NCBI WGS metagenome assembly OGHJ01 (sample SAMEA2582037, study PRJEB24529) | metagenome | biome: Human gut stool | place: China | collected 2011 | reverse complement strand
GGCTATCCCTCCAGTGGTTAAAACCACTGGTATCTCGCCCACTATGTCAATGAAATTAGCAAAGAGAGGTTGATTTTCATATGAAGAGAGTTGCTGTATATTGTGGAGCTAATCCTGGTAAAAATCCTATTTATACTCAAGCCGCAATCGATGTTGCTGATTGGTTAGCTCAACACCATTTAGATCTTGTTTACGGTGGTGGCGGAGTTGGTTTAATGAATGTATTGGCCGAAAGAGCTATTAAAAATGGTACTTATACCATTGGCATTATGCCTCAATTTTTAGTAGATAGAGAAATTGCTGCTCCACATCTAGATGAATTTTACGTTACTGATGATATGGACGAAAGAAAAGCTAAGATGCTTTCTTTAGCTGATGCTTGTTTAGCATTACCTGGAGGTCCAGGGACATTAGAAGAAATCAGTGAAGCTTTCTCTTGGGCAAGAGTGGGGCAAAATCCTAACCCTTGTGCTTTTTATAATGTTAATGGCTATTATGATAAATTAGCTGACTTCTTCGATCATATGGTTACAGAAGGTTTCTTAACAACTGAAGATAGAAATAAACTTCTATTTTCTGATTCACTTGAAGAAATTTATAATTTCATGACAAGATAAAAAAATCATCATTATTTAACTAAATCAGTTAAATAATGATGATTTTTGATTTTAATTATTTTTGATCTAATAAGAAATTATAAAGCATCGCTTCACGAAGTTCGCTTGTATCGACTCCTAAAACTTCTGCTAACTTAAATGAGTATGGCATAGCTGTTGCTGGCCCACGACTAGTTACTAAACGAGCTGCTTCATCGACCACTACCATGTCTTCATGGAATCTACCCTCTGCATCGCCATGTTCTTGGTGCATACCAGGGAACATAGTATAATCATGACCTTTAAGTAATCCATACTTAGCTAGTGCCATTGGTGCAGCACACATTGCAGCATTCCACTTACCTTGTCCAGCACGCTTAACCATTAAAGCTTGTAACTTTTCACTATCTCTTAATCTAGTTGCTCCACCCATTCCTCCAGGTAAAGTTACTAAATCATAATCTAATAATGAATCATCTAAAACTTTATCGCATTTTAATGCAATTTGATGAGCACCCATCACGTCTAAACTGTCTAATCCTACCATATCACATTGAATTCCGGCACGACGTAAAACATCGACAGGAGTTAGTGCTTCTATCTCTTCACAACCATCTGCAATTAATACCGCTACTTTCTTAGCCATATTATTTACCTTCTTTCTCTTGTGCATATAAAATACTTGCTAGGATACTTCCAACTGCTAGAACAACTGCACCCCAGACTGGCAACCATTCTTTAGCGTTATCTCCTGTTTTAGGAAAGTTATTAGTGGATTCTATCTTAGGCATTGATAATTCAGAATGTTTCTTTACATTCTTATTGCTAACTTTTACACTAGCATACTCACTAGGTTGACTTTCGTTATCAGCTACTACCACTTCAACTGAACTAGCATCTGCTTGTTGATCAGTATCTTTATCTGTATTATTAGCCTTAGAATTATCAACTGTTGCTACCACGTAGACTTGCGTATTTGCTTTTGAAGTAGCATTTCCCTGAACTGAACTAGAACTTCCACTAGTTGACGATACGCTACTGGAACTGTTGGAACTAGTAGCAGAACTACTTGTTTCACGTGAAACATTTGAAGAATCTTGGCTTTTAACAACTACACTTGATGATGTCTCATTTGTAGAGCTACTGCTAGAACTGCTAACATCATCAGCTTTCGCAATATTTCCACCTAATATTAATAGTAATATCATTGCTACCAACGATATCAAAGATATAATTTGTATTTTACTTTGTTTAAATATTTCCATTTTTCCTTTCATTCAGCTTCTCCTGAATTTCCCCCGATTTTTTTATTCCTAATAATAGGATAGTGCTTTATTTCATCTTTAGCAAGCAAATTAATTTTAAAAACAAACAATCTACCAGAAAATTTCTGATAGATTGCATTATTATTAATCGTTAAAATATTTCAAATTACTCTTACTTGCTGTCTCAGTACTTACCAATGATCCTTGGATGATAATTCGATTGACTTCTCCTTCTGTACCTGAAGCACAGGTTACCAATGTTACCAAGCTTTCACCAGGAACATCATCAATCCATTTAACCTGAGTTTCGTCTACAACTGCTTTCTTGGTTATCTTATATACATAAACTTTCTTCTCATCAGTCAAATATATTTTTTTGCCAATTTTAGCCTTACTCAAAGGTCCAAATAAGATGTTAGGATCTTCCATATGGTGTCCAGCAATCGCATAGTTGTTTTCAGCTCCCATTTTTTCGTCAGCCTTCATGGTACCAGCTCCACGCATTAAATTATTATTATCTAATCCATAGAAAATAGGAAGCTTTAAACCAATACTTGGAATCGCAATTTTCCCAATTGCAGCTGTATCATCTTGAGTAGCTTTACTGACTCCTTTAATATCAACGGCTTTAACACTTTCAAAGTCAAAATTTCCTTTATGTTTTGTCTTAGTATCAACCGGCTTACTAATAGCAGTTTGACTCATGTGGTTAATCACATAGCTTTTAATTTGCTCGTTAAAAATTAAAGCTAACCCTACAACCATCAAGACAACCACTATTACCCATTGCAGGACTTTCCATATTTTAGACATTTCACTCATCCTTTACTACTAGAATAGTAGTTCTATTTTACCACAACTTTAAAGAACAATGCTTTTTCCTAAATCTAAAGAGTATATGATTTTTTGTGAAACTTTCTTATTCAACATACTTTCAACCGCCATTGCATATAAGTTTAATTGTCCACGGTAATTTTCAATCAACTTATCTTCGGAAGTATGGTGGTCAGTCTTATAGTCAAAGGTAATAACTTCATCATCTAGCTCAATTAATCCGTCAATAATACCATGAACTAGAATTGGCTGTTCCACATCATTATCTACATTACTAAATAATCTTCCGGCAGGTATGATCATCGCAAATGGTAATTCTCGTTTTACTTTATCTTTATTCTCTAGAACTGTTTTACCTAAATCACTAGCATAGAAATTCTTAATTTGATCTAAATTAATTTCCTTAGCCACTTCTGATGTGATCAATTTATCTTCTACCAACTGTGATAGTAGTTGCATCAATTCTTCAAGCGTTACTTCATCATCAAGTGGTAATTTTTGTAATAGCAAGTGTGTTGCAGTACCTACTTGCGCAGGTGATACTTTTACTTTTGTCGTCATAAACTTAGGTAATTTCAACTCACCTTGCACATATCTATTAATTCCTTGTGGTGCTTGATCTTGCCAATCAATCTCCAAGCTTTGCATCATATTGTTATCTGGATCATCAAAAGCTCGTTTTAAATCCGACACAGCTTGGTAAGCAGTCGTTTTAGTTAATGATTCATTAGGATACTTACTTTGTAGAATTTTATCAATAATTCTATATTGCTTGTCATTAATTTCTAAAGGTTCTTGTCCTTCTATCTTCTTAAGCTGTTGTTTTAACCAAGATTCACCATTCTCATCTAAAGTAATATTTTCTTCACGTAGATCCTGATTACTATAGAATTTAACTGCAAATTTTACCGGTAATTCACCTACATATGCTGGCTCCCTTGTATCTACTGTATCATCAACTTCTTTAAAGATCTCACTTCTTGTTAGACACATACCAATCCAGTCCATGAAGTTTCTAACCGATGCCCTAACACCTGCATTTAAGACTAGTGACTCACTTTGCGTAGCTTTCTCCCACTTACTCAAAGCTTCATTTTTATCTTTATATGAGCCAACGATAAATAATTGCTGTTCTGCTCGGGTTAAGGCTACATATAGCAATCTCATTTGTTCAGCTGCTAATTTCTTCAATGCTTGTTCACCGGCAATTACTTTCATCAAAGTATCTGTCTTTACTCGAGTATCAGGATCAAGATAAGAAATTCCTATTCCATCATCTGCATTCAACAAATATGGTTTATTCAAATCTCCCACATTAAATTTGTGAGTAGCATCCAATAAGAAAACAACCGGAAATTCCAAGCCCTTACTACCATGAATAGTCATAACTGTAACTGCATCATCAGAAACTTGCGTTGTAGCTTCTGACAAATCTTTATTTTTAGTCTGCATCTTGTTAATGAAACGTACAAATTGGAATAAGCCTTTAAAGCTCATTTCTTCATATTCTGCAGCTCTTTCATATAAAGCATGTAAGTTAGCTTGACGTTGCAAACCACCTGGCATTCCTCCAACATAATCAAGGAAACCAGTTTCTTCATAGATTTTCCAAATTAAACTTGCTAACTCATTTTGTTGAGCCATATTTCTAAATTCAGTTAATTGTTTCAAGAAAATCGCGATCTTTTCATACAAGCTTTGGGCAAATGCTGAAGCTTTCTCGACTTCAAAATTATCGTAGAAACTCTCTACTGCTTGGAAGTAATCGCCAGTTTTATCATTAATTCTGAGATAGGCTAGTTCATTTTCTTTTAACCCAACAATTGGCGAACGTAATACCGCTACTAAAGGAATATCTTGGTAAGGATTATCAATTATTTGTAAGAATGACATCATTATTTTTAATTCAGTTGTTTGGAAATAATTTTGTGCATCAGGAACAAAAATTGGTACTCCTAGACGCTTAAATTCTTCTGTCAAAATCAAGTTATTCTTACGAGTTGGAGCTAAAATTGCAATATCTCGGTATTCGATTGGCCTAATAGCCCCTTGTTTCTTATCATAGATTTTTTCTCCATTTTCAACTAATTCTTTAATTCTCTTGGCGGTCATGACAATTTGGCCTTGAGCTTTATTATCAATTGAAAAGTCCTCATTTACAGGTTCGTCATCGCTTTCTTGACTAGAATCTTCACTTTCATATACCAAAACTTCAGCTTTTATAGGGGTTTCTTCTGGATAATATTTTGCTCCATAAACCAGGCGAGCATCTTCATCATATGCCATTTCTCCCACTTTTTCATCCATCAATTGAGAGAATATTAAGTTAGTAAATGCTGTTACATTTTCCATTGAACGGAAGTTTTCTGCAAGAATGATTCGCTCGTCATTGTTATCATCAGTTGCAAAGCTTTGATACTTCTTCAAAAATAATCCCGGATCTGCCAAACGGAAACCATAGATAGATTGCTTTACATCCCCTACCATGAACATATTGCCAGGATTCTTGTGGGCAATCGTTGTTAAAATTGTTTCTTGGAGTTGGTTAGTATCTTGGTACTCATCAACCATGATTTCTTTGAACTTGTTTTTCAATCTTTCCTTAACTCGTCTACCATCAGGAGTATCAGTGTTTAGGATTTGTAGTGTCAAATGTTCCAAGTCACTAAAATCAAGTACATGTCTTCTACGTTTTTCTTTACTGAATTCTGATCCAAATTCCTTTACAACTTCACTTAAAGTTTCAACAATTTGTTTGGATTTTTGGGTTAGCTCTTTGATCTCATCTTCAGGTAAAGCAAAATATTTAACACTTAGATCTTCTATAATCTTTTTACTGCCATCACGTAAAGTCTTGTTAATTCTTTCTTTTTGCTTTTTCTGATCATCATCTAGACCTCTATCAGATTTAGCACGTTTAAACTTGAAATTTTGTAAAGTTGTTTTTAAATTATTCCATTCCTTACATCCAACTACAAAATCTTGTAACTCATCAATTGTTACGCAATCTTGTTCAAATGTTTGATAGAGTTTTTCTAACCCTATCTTATTAGCTTCATCCATTCCTTGTTTTAAATTGTCTTTAGCTAATTGAATTTGATCTAAAATATTAGGCTTTATCTTATTTTGATAGAAATTACTTTCCATCAAAGGTTGATCACCTAACTCATATTCATTTACTAAATTATTTAGCCATTCTTCTGGATTAGGATTGGCATTAGCGAATTGATAAGTTTTCATCACTAATTCACTTAGACCATCATCGTTACGGTCGCTAGAAAAATTGATTACTAAATTTTTAAATTCTGGACTTTTTTTGCTATACCATTTTTCACGCAAATCATCCCATACATTTTCTTGTAACAACGCAACTTCAGTATCTTCTGTTAGCATTCTAAACATTGGATCTAGATTAATTACATAGTAATATTGCTTAATTATCTGTAAGCAAAATGCGTGTAATGTTGAGATATTAGCTACATTTAATTTTGATAACTGAGTTAGATATCTACGCTTTTCTTCTTCAGAGTCAGCCGTTGATAATTCCTTACGCAAAGCAATTTGAATTCTTTCTTTCATTTCCTTAGCTGCAGCTTCCGTAAAAGTTACCACTAATAATTCATCAATGCTTACTCCTTGTTTGATCTTATTAATAACACGTTCAACCAAGACTCTTGTTTTACCAGATCCAGCTGAAGCAGCTACTAAAATGTTTTTCCCTGTATCTTCAATTGCTTTCTGTTGAGCAGGTGTAAACTTAAATCCATTCGCCATTAGTTTAAACCTCACTTTCTGCTGAATTTTCTTGTGCTAATTTTTGGAGAATATCAGCGGTATTTTCTTTTGGTAAACGATAATATTGATTTCCTAAAAGTTCATCAAATTGCATAATCGCCTTATATGGTGAATATTGTAATGCTGATCGTCTATCTGGCCATAGAACTGGATTTAATGCCACATCACCAGCAAAGATAAGTTTTGCAGCTTCTTGAATTAGTTCTTCATTTCGTTTTAGGAGTAACATTAAATTATCAAATGTGATTACATTACCGCTATTCTTAACCCCTCCAAAATGACCATCTGCATATTTTCTAACAGGATATACGATAGAATTACCAGCTTTTTCAATTGATGTATCTAAATTACTTAATAATTCTTGATCATCTAAAACTAAGCCATCGTATTTATTTTGTTTCAACAATACTTCGCTATATGGATTTTTCAAAATATCCTTTTGCTTGATAACTGGATTTTGCAAGTGCATATAAACTGCCCCAGCCGGTTTAATCTCTTCTCCGGCATTTAAATCAAGCAATAAATCTGTATTTTGTAGCATAGCATTTAAATATGTCAACATTTGTAATGCCAGTCCATAGTAGGCATCTTGATAGTTAAACTTATGACTACTTGATTTATAATCAACAATTCCTAAATAACGTTGGTTGTCTATAATCATCTGATCAATTCGGTCAATCTTTCCACGAACATTAACCTTATGACCATTACCTAAATCATAAGTCAAAGCCTTCAAACCATTTTCAGTTCCTACGTGTCCAAACAATACTTCAGTTTCTAAAGGACGCATTTTCGTTCTTTGGCCTTGGTTATGTAAAGCCCATCCCATCTGACTTACAGTAGCTCCAAGTTGCTTCAAGATAAATTGCATTCTGTTCGAACTTTGTAAAATTTGAAATTGTGGCAATTGTTCCATGCCACCTAGAACTTGTTGAAGATATGCGTCAAGCTGAGGCTTATTTATATCAGCAATTGAGACTTTATCTTGTTTAAGAGTCTTCAATAGTTTATCTAAGGCCATATGATAGAATTCACCTGTATTAGCTGGTGATAATTCAAACACGTCACGTTCTTTTAATTTCAATCCATACTTTAAGAAAAAGGCATAGTGATTTTTGAAGAATTCCTCAAATTTAGATACAGAGGTATTCAAAGTCTTACCATATAATTTTTCTGCGTATTCTGTCTTTAATCTTTCAGGAATGTTACTATATTCGATCCCTGCCATCAATTTACGCGTAAGTCTACGATAAGTAGCATCTTCTTGTAACTTCTGATAGACATATCTCCACATTACAGGTAAAGGTTGCTTTTGCCCTTTAGCTTGACGAGCTACTCCAATTAAATTGCTCAAAGCCGTCCGTTTAGTTGCCACAAATTTCAAGACTTTTTTATCTTCCAATGTTGGTTCACTATTAGCTTCATACAGTGGTAAATCAAATTGTTTCATGATGCGATTTACGTATGGAGACATTCTTAATCCATCTTCATTGACTCCAGCAACTGGATAAGAGAAGTACAATCTTTCCCTAGGTGTCATAAATGCTAAATAGTTCATAAATGGTTCTGCTGCCATTCGTCCTTCGGCAGTGTCAGATAAATATTTCTCATCATCTAGTGTTCCTTGAACTAATTCTCTATCCATATCTGTCAGTAACATTGTATTTTGAATACGATTTGGCATTACTAAGTCCGTAGCACCAAAGATAAATGTTACTTTTCTATCATTCATTTGTGTCGCAGTTGTTTCAGAAATAATAACTTGATCAAGTGTTGATGGAACTTGGCGATAAGTAGCTCCTTCAAATCCTGTTTGTAGTAAGTTCAAGAAATCTTCTTCCTTAAATGATAGATCTCCTAAAGTATCTACATATTCATCCATTAATGCACAAAATAGGTTCCACACTTGTTCAGGACAATCTGCCATCACCATATCACCTTGTTCTAGTGCTTTGTTTCTCCAATTAATCAACTGTTCTGGAACACCATTGGTAATTAAGAAATTCATCAAAATTTGTGCGGCTTCTTTACCATTTTCAGCTTTATCCAATTGCTTGAAAAATGGCGGTAAAATTTCCTTAATGTAATGACGAATAACGTTAACTTGCTTGGTTATTTTCTCTTGGACATCAGTCTGAGTACCAAAGTCGGAGCTTCCAAAGCGATAGTATACCCAATCATCTTTACGCAACCATTGACTTCCTTCTAAACCGAATTTCAAGATCAAGTTTTCAGTTAGATCTAGATCTTGTCTAAATTGTTTAATTTCCAAATAACCATATTCGGTTTTGGGAATTAACAATTCGGTTTTTAAAAGTCGCATCATATCCACATAACGATAGTGATGTGCTTTGACGTTGAATAAGGCTGTCAACAATTCCACAAGTGGATGATCAATCATCTTCTTAGCTAAATCCACAAAGATTGGAACCTTATAGTCATTAAAAATAGGTTCAATGATATTTCGATACTTATTCAAATCCGGTGTTAATAGCAAAAAATCTGCATAACGATAGTCTTTCAAAGCGACCATTTGCTTTATTCTTGTGGCTATTTCCTTTATTTCCGTCATTCTTGTATCAGCTTTTATGACTTGTAAATTATGATTATCCCCAATTTTTTCAACATTAATTGGTTTCAAATCTGTGGATTCTTTCCAATACTTAGCTAAGGATTGTAATTCAAGGGTTTCCACACGTAATTCCTGTGGATAAACATCATTCAGAATTTTGACTTGTGCTTTTCTAGCCTGTTGATAAAGTAAATAGTAAGTTCTCTCAGATCGGTAAAATAATGACTGCTTATCACTTAAATCTTCAATATCAGTCACTCCACGATTCAAAATCAAATCAATTCTCACTTCTTTAGCTCGTTGAAGCAAAACTGAAATTATAGCTTGTTCTTGAGCTGTGAATTGTGAAAATCCTTCGATAATAAAATAACTATTGCTTAGATCTTCATTTTGTAAGTACTGAGTCAAACTTGGCAAAATATCAGCAGGTTTTAAATACTTACTGTCTGTCATCTGCATAAAATCACGATAGATAATCGCTATATCATGTAATTTGGCTTCCAACTCTGCACTATCAGCTGTATCTTGTTGACTTAAGTTTTCTTTCATTCTTTCTATATCATCGTATGTAATGCAAGATTGTTGTAGTTCTATCAATTGTGATACCAATTGAGCGATAAAGCCCGGTTGGGTCTGTTCACCCTTAAAAATTGTCAATTCATCACTATGTTCCTGCAAACTACGATAAACAATCATATTCAAGCCAGCATTAGTTATTCTATTAACTTGATATGTAGCCGTATCTTTCATAAAATACCAAGCTAAACGTGTAAATGAGAAAGTCTGTACGTTACTTGTCGCAAACAAGTCTTGATTATCTTGCTGGCTTTTTAAATAGTCTAATACTTTTACTTCAGCACTAAATTTATTATGGTTAGGAACTATGTAGTAAATCTTGGCTTGTGGATCTTCTGCTTGCCAGTTAGTTATTTGCTCTAGCAATACTTGACGATGATTTTTAGTAGCATCACCTAAAATAAATCCTAAACTCATAAATTTTCACCTCTCACTTTTTATTCTCTTCCTTAGTTTATCATTATTTTTTTGTCATAGCTTTAAATTGAGTTACAATAAAAATAATAAATTCTAAGAAAGGATTTTATTATGAAACCTAAAAAACGTTATGTTCAACCTCAAACTGTACGCGAAGCTATGGAAACTATTCAAAAACTATTTAACTCTTATCGTCACGCACCTTTAACGCAAGACTTGTTGAATTATCACATCAACTTGACCAATCGCTTGCAAACTGATATCTATGTTGCTGCTTTACGCGAGAAAAATGATAAACAATTAGAAGATTTAAAGGCCATGACTGAAGCTATGCAAACTTGGACTAAGATTCGTTCTGAAAATAAACCATTCATTGGTAAAATGAAGAATTTCCGTCTAACCAACAATAATGGTCCTAAATTTAAACAGCACGTGCATAAAATCAAAGGTAATCATAGCTATCGTGGCGTTAAACATTAAAATATCGAATACAAAAACCCCCATAGTTACTAGCTGAAACTAGCAACTATGGGGTTTAAATTTTAATCTTAATTAAATTTCATGCTTTTGAAATAATGAATCCACTGATTTATTACTATTAATCAATGAAATAGCCTTAGCAATTGTAGGTGCTACTGATAAAACTTTCAATTGTGAAAATTGCTTTTCTTCTGGCACCTCAATTGTATCTGTTACTACAACTTCCTTATATGGAGAAACCTTCAATTCTTCTACAGCATTTCCAGAGAAGATAGGATGAGTAGCACAAGCATAGATATCTGCTGCACCAGCTGCTTTTAAAGCTTTAGCAGCGTCTACCATCTTACCACCTGTATCAATCATATCATCATAAACAATGCAGTTATGACCCTTAACATCACCAATTACATGTGCTTCTGTTGGTTCTGCAATTCTTTCAGTTCCACGCTTATCTACGATGGCAATTGGAGCCTTTAATAATTGAGCAAGGTTACGTGCACCCTTAACACCATTATGGTCTGGAGCAACAACTACTACATCTTTCTTCAATCCCAAATCGCCGAAGTATTGAGCTTGTACAAAAATTGCAAGTAAGTGGTCAACTGGAATATTGAAGAATCCTTGTAACTGACCAGCATGCAAGTCCATTGCTACAACTCTGTCAGCACCTGCCATTTGAATGAAGTTAGCTAGTAACTTAGCTGTAATTGGTTCACGAGAACGTGCCTTACGATCAGAACGTGCATAACCATAGTAAGGTATAACCACATTGATTGTACCTGCACTTGCACGACGTAAAGCATCAATCATAATCATAACTTCCATAAAGTTTTCGTTAACTGGATCAGATATAGATTGAATTACAAATACATCTCTACCACGAACACTTTCGTTGATGTTGATTTGAATTTCACCGTCACTAAAGTGTTTTACGGAAGCATCACATAATTTAACACCTAAGTTATCAGCAATTTTTTGTGCCAATTCTGGATTAGAATTTAAGGCAAATAACATTATCTCCTGCTTTTCTTGCATTTCCACATTTCCTCCATGAAGGTTTTATCTAGGTTGTCAACTACTTTAATTATATACAATCAACTTTTAAACGTCAAAAAGCTTTAGAAAAATAAATAATTATTTTCTTATTTGTCCATTACCACGAATGACATATTTAGTTGAAGTTAAGGCTTCTAATCCCATTGGTCCACGTGCATGTAATTTTTGAGTTGAAATCCCAATTTCTGCACCAAATCCAAATTCAAAACCATCTGTGAAACGTGTTGAAGCATTAACATAGACACAAGCAGCGTCTATCTCGTTCAAGAATTTTTGAGAACGGGTATAGTTTTCAGTGATAATTGCCTCTGAATGTTTAGTATTATGTTCATTAATGAAATCAATTGCCTCATCAATTGAAGATACAATCTTGATTGCAATAATGTAATCATTGTATTCTGTATCCCAATCTTCAGCTGTAGCTAAAGTTGCTTTATCTCCTAAGATTTCACAAACTTTTTCATCGCCTCTAAGTTCTACATTATACTTTTGTAATTCATCAGCAATTGCTGGTAAGTATTCTTGAGCAACATCTTGGTGAATTACTAAGTTTTCAATTGCATTGCAGACAGATGGACGTTGAACTTTGGCATTTGTTGTAATTTCTACTGCCATTTTCTTGTCGGCAAATTTGTCTACATAAACATGGCAGATACCAGCACCAGTTTCGATAACTGGAACTTTAGCTGTGTTCAAAACAGTTTGAATTAAGCGTGCAGATCCACGAGGAATTAATACGTCCAAGTAATCTGTTAGTTGCATGAATTCATTTGCTAATTCATGTGATGTTTCAGTAATTACTTGTACTGCATCAGGATTAATTCCTTCTTGTTCCAAAGCTTGACGAATAACTTTAGTTATTTTTATATTCGTTTGTAAAGCTTCCTTACCACCACGTAAGATTACTGCATTTCCTGACTTAAAGCATAATGCTGAGGCATCGACAGTTACGTTAGGACGTGCTTCAAAAATCATCCCTACAACACCTAGAGGAACTCTCTTCTTTTCAATTTGGAGTCCTGCATAGTTAACCCAACCAGCATCAATCTTACCAATTGGATCAGCTAATTGTGCAACTTGTCTTACACCTTCTGCCATCGCTGCAATTCTATCATTATCAATCTTTAATCTATCAATAAATTTTTCAGGCATATTAGTAGCATTTTCTAAATCTACTTTGTTAGCAGCTATTATTTCGTCAGCTTTTGCTAATAATTCTTGGGCTACTGTTTCTAAAACTTGATTCTTCTTTTGTTCACCCAACAAGGCTAATTGTCGAGATGCTTCTCTAGCAGCCTGTCCCATTTTATTTAAATCTACAGTCATCTATATCGCCTCTATTTCTTATGGAATAATGTTCCTATTTGCTTACCGTTTAAAATTTCAAAAATGATTGAAGGTCTCTTACCATTAGCTAAGACAGCTTTGCGTCCTTCATTAATCATTCTATCCATTGCTTTAATCTTAGTTGCCATTCCACCAGTTCCAAAACGACTTCCTGTACCACCTGCAACACCTGTGATTTTTTCGTTAATTTCTGTCACTTCTGAAATTAAGTTAGCATCAGCATATTTTTTAGGATTTTTATCAAATAATCCATCAATATCAGATAAAACTATTAGTAAATCAGCATCAATTCCAGAAGCAACCACTGCAGATAACCAATCATTATCTCCAAAACTTGTTTGATGATCCATTTCATCAACCGCAACTGTGTCATTTTCATTAACCACTGGTATAACTTTCCATTTTAAAAGTTCATTGAAAGTATTCAACACGTTTTCTCTACTTTCAGGATAAGTTAATACATCATGCGTCAATAAAATTTGACTTGTCTTTTGACTGTACATTGCAAATCTTTGTTGATAAATAGTCATCAATTGACTTTGACCAATCGCTGCCAGGGCTTGTTGTTCAGGAATTTGCTTGGGTCGTTGTACCAAGCCCATATTTGCGAGTCCCACACCTACTGCACCTGATGATACTAGAACCACTTCTTTGTCCTCATTCACCAGTCCACTCAAGGTATAACACAACTCATCTATCGCTTGTAAATTAATTTTTCCGTTGGCACATATCAGGGAACTTGTACCAACTTTTACAACTATGCGTTTCGCATCTTGCAAATTCCTGTTTTCCATCCCTATTCCTCTTTCCTACATTAAATATACTTAAATTTTACACTAACAATCAAAAAAAATCACTCTCTATAATTTTTACATGCTAAAAAGTGATTCCCATGTTTTTTTATTAACACAGAAATCACTTTATAGCTAGGCTTTTAAACCTGGTTCTGAAGCAATAACCTCTAAATTACCTTTGATTGTCCATTCTTTAACATCATAAGGTAAGATGAAATGCACGCCTTTTTCAATTTCATAACTCTTATCATTCACAATGATTTGACCTTGGCCTTTTAATACAGAAACCAAAGTATATGGAGCTGCCTTACGAGTGAAAGTTGCTTCTCCACCTTCTAAGCGCCAACGATAAACACTAAAGAAATCTGTTTCTACAAATGTTCTTACATCTGCATCCCCAACTTTTTGGTCCTTAATATCTAATTTAGGATCAACATGAGGTACATTTGTTACATCAATTGATTGTTGAATATGCAATTCACGTTTTTGACCAGTAGTCTTATCTACCCTATCGAAATCATATACACGATAAGTTGTATCACTACTTTGTTGAGTTTCCAGTACCATGATACCTTTTCCGATAGCGTGAATTGTTCCACTTGGTACGTATAAAAAGTCACCTGGTTTAACTGGTACTCTTCTTAACAATTTATCCCATTGTCCATTTTCTATTAACTCAGCTAATTCTTCACGAGTTTTAGCATGGTGACCATAAATCATTTCAGCACCTTCATCAGCAGCTAAAACATACCAACATTCAGTTTTGCCTAATTCACCTTCATGTTCTTCGGCATAAGCATCATCAGGATGAACTTGTACTGATAAATCTTGTTTAGCATCTAAAATCTTGGTCAATAATGGAAAAACATCTCCCTCAGCATTTCCAAAGACTTCACGATGATTTGCCCATACTTCATCTAATGTTTGTCCTTTAAATTCACCATTTTCAACAGTTGCTGGGCCATGTGGATGAGCTGAGATAGCCCAGCATTCACCAGTATGATCACTTGGAATAGGATAATTGTATTCTGTCTTTAAGCGGCTTCCTCCCCAAATTTTTTCTTGGAATACAGGTTTTAAAAACATTGGTTCATTCATAATTTTTCTACTTCCTTAATATGATGTATACACTTTCAATTCTAACAAAAATTATTTATTTAGCAACTTAGATCCATGTTTACTTTTAGTAAGCAATATTTTATATAAAAAACAAGTTAAAGAAAATCTGCAAAAAGCTAAAATTACATTTAAAGATTATGGTCGTAAAATTCAAACGTTCGATCCTAATGGCATCAAATTATTAATTAGAGAATAAGAAAAGGTAGTACCAGAACTTCTGATACTACCTCTTTTTAATCTTCGATAAATTTAACTGCAGTTCCATAAGCTACGACAGATTGCATATCTTGTAGAATAGATCCGGAATCGAAACGCATCATCACAATCGCATCCGCACCCTTTTCAGTAGCTTCCTGTTTCATACGTTCAATTGCTACCATTCGAGCTTCATGTAACATCTTGGTGTAATCTTTAATTTCTCCACCAACGATATTTTTCAAACCTGCTCCGATATTTCTGACAAAGTTTTTAGATTGAGTAGTTACACCGAATACTTCACCCAAAACTTCATACTTTTTACCTGGAATATTTTCTGTTGTTACAACTAACATAATTATCCCTCCGTTCTAATCTTCATCTTCATTAAAAGATGACGTGTCAAAATTGCTCCTAAAATCGCTAATACAATCACTGTTAAAATTGGTGGTAAGAAATTAAAACTATATTCATTCCCATGATAGCTAATACCCAATAATAGGCCGAAATATTTTACAACTACCATGAAAACTCTTGTCCAAGCAAATGGTAACATCGCAATCCATGAAACAATTCTAGTAATTACTAAAAATGCAGCCATTACAATTCCAAAGATTATCCAAGCGCGATGTTTTTTAGGAAGTAGCCCACAAGCTGCCCCGATTGCACTGATCCAAGTTACTGTCATAAAAGTTACTAATACATCAAAAAGATAACTTCCTATTGCTTTTACTACTGGATTAGTTCCTTTTAAATAAGTTATTGCTATCAAATCATTCGTTCCACTACTTGATACTACTGCATCGTATATAGTTCCAATTAATACTAAAATTAAAGTTCCTAACCCTAACACTATCATTTTATTTTTCCATAGTGTTTTACGTGAAATTCCATTTTGGTTTAAAAATGCGAATATCTCGTAATTAGTCGCACTGATTATAAATAAAGCACCCATTAAATAAAATGCTAACGGAAAATTGCTCCAAAATCCGAGTGCAATACTAGGAATTTCTTCAGAACTTGACATCATTATTAAAAGGATAGTCCCAATTATATGGATTCCAAATAATATTCCTAACCCTTTCACTGTATCTTCTGCGTATTTCCTAGATAGATACTTAACTACACTAATATCTTTACTTGTTAACACCGTTTTCACCACCTTGATTTGTTAAATATATGAACATCTTTTGCAAGTCAACGCGTTCAATTTGTACAGTATCTGGTAATATCTTATCGTCATTCAAATCACCATATACATAGTAACCTTGTAAATTACCTAAACTTTCTTTTCCAACAATGTTTAGACCTTCGACATAATCTTTAGTTTCAGCTTGTGGTCCCACAATCAAATGTGATTTAGCCAAAATATCTTCAACATCTTCATCAAGAGTAATTTTACTTTCAGATACAATCATGACATGTTCTAAAATATTAGTAATTTCCCCAATCAAATGAGTTGCTACAACGAATGTACGTGGACGTTCACTGTAAGTCGTCATTAATTCCTCATAGAAAATTGTTCGATGATTAGCATCTAAACCTAATACTGGTTCATCCAAGAAAATGTAATCTGCCGGTACACATAATGCAATGATTAACTTAGCAATTGTGTGATAACCTGTTGAAAATTTTCCAAATTTTTGATGAGTATCAATTTTAAATCTTTCAGCTAACTTTTCAGCATATTCATAGTCAAAACTTCCATAAAATTGTTCAGTATATTCGAAAATTTTGTCCAATCTCATGCTTTTGTTGTACATATCGACATCATTCATCAAATATAATTTACCTAATGCACTGTCATTTTCTACTAAATTTTCATCATCCAGTGTTAAAGTTCCTTGATCTGCATATAATCGATTAGCGATAATATTTAATAATGTACTCTTTCCAGCACCATTTCTACCTAAAAGTCCATAAATCTTATTAGGTTTAAATTCTAACGATATATTATCCAATACGTTTTTCTTACGAAATTTCTTTGATAATCCATCGATCTTAATTCCTGTCATTACTAATCCACACCTCTCTTCACTAATTCAATTAAATCATCTTCATTCATGCCTAATTTCTTAGCTTCTTGTATCATTTTTACAATATAATCTTGATAAAAAGACTCTTTCCTTCTTTCTAGTAACTTCATATAAGCACCCTCTGTTACAAACATTCCTAAACCTCTTCGTTTTTCCAATAGTCCATCATTAACCAAAATATTCATTCCCTTTAATACCGTTGCCGGATTAATATGGAATTCTTTTGAAATTTCAGTCGTAGAAGGAACTTGTGTACCATCTAAGAAAGCTTTTGTAAAAATTGCTTCCTCTAACTGATTAGCTACTTGTAAGTATATTGGTTCGGTACTATTGAAATTAAAGTGTAACATTCATTTCCACCTCAATTCTTTTTCATATTCAGTTAATTACTTATGTAACTAACTATATATAAAAATAATTTCTTTGTCAACAAAAAAGCAGTCGATCAATGATTTTTATCATCAATCGACTGCCTTAAATGTTAAATTAATCAGCAGCTTTTACACTTGCAGCAATTTCGGCAACTAAGTCAGCATCATCTTTAAGGCCTGTTGTTTCAACAATTACATCCTTCAAATCTTCATCTTTTAGCATCTTTTGAAGTTTTTGACTTTCATCGTCTTTTGGTTCATCAAAGTGATAAATCTTACCAACAGTTTCCATTAATGTTGTGTAACTTAAGCCACGAGCCTTTAATTCACGAATTGGACGAATGAAACGTTCATCGTAACCTAACTTACGGATAGGAGTACGGCCTACACGAGCAATATCATCAGAGATGTATGGATTTTCAAAACGACCAATAATCTTATCATGATATTCTTCTAATTCTTTTTCTTGGAAATCCCACTTAGCTAATAATAGTGAGCGAATTTCTTTCAAAGTATTCTTCAATTGTGTAAGAACTTTTTCATCCTTAATAGCTTCACCAATTGTTTCATATCCTAAAGCTTTACCAGTGTATGCTACTGTGGCATGACCTGTATTAACTGAGAATAATTTACGTTCAATATATGGTTCAAGATCAGGAGCATAGTGGACTGTTTCTAGCTTCAAACTAGGATTCTTCATTTGACTTTCATCAACAACCCATTCCTTGAACTCTTCTACTGATACCAACAATGGATCATCATGCTTTTGTAAAGGAACGATACGGTCTACTGCTGCATTAGGGAAACCAATATATTCATCAGCAAAAGCTTTTACATCGTCATCTAAGTGGCTGTAAACTTCTTCTTTAAGATGTTGCGAACCACCAATCATGTTTTCACATGCAATTACATCTAATGTTTGCTTGTTATCAGCATCTTTACGAGCCTTGATACCATCAGCAATCAATGGTGCGATGAACTTCAAAATCTTAGGACCAATTGCTGTTGTTACTAAATCAGTAGTCTTAATAGCTTCAACAACCTTTTCTGGATGTTCACCATTATTGATTCCATCAACATTTTCTACATGAATCTTCTTTTGACCAGGTGCAGCCAATTCGATATCATATTCTCCACGTTGATTCAAAGCACTAATGATAGTGTCATTTACATCTACAAAATCAATCCCAAAACCATTTGCGGCTAAAGTTTCACCAATAAATCCACGACCAATATTACCTGCTCCAAAATGTACTGCTCTCATTATTTTCCAACTTCCTTCAATAAATTAATTATTTCTTGTGGTGTTTGTGCATCTGCTAATTTAGCGACATTTGAAACATCACTGCAATATAAAGCGATTTGTGACAATAGATTTAAGTGTTCATTACCTAAACCTGCAATTCCAAAGACAACAGTTACTAATTGTTCACTATCATTTTCTCCACTGAAGTCTACGCCCATTGGAATTTGCACTACCGAAATTCCTGTCTTTTTAATATATTGTTTACCTTCGTCCGTACCATGAGGGATAGCGATAAAATTACCCATATATGTTGAGACATCATTATTACGTGCAATCATTGAATCGATATATTCTTTTTCAACACAACCTGCATCTACCAGTAATTGTCCTGCCATACGAATTGCTTGATCTCTTGTGGCAACATCTTGATTTAAAGAAATCATATTTGCTTGTAATTCCATTACTCTCTCACCTCTTATTTCAATTTAGCTACAACATCTTGTAACTTCTTGTCTGTTAATAAATCATCTACAACTACAGTTTGAATGTCTGTGTAACGAACTGCCAAATTCTTCTTAGCAGCTGCTGTTACGATTACTAAGTGCTTATCAGAATCTTCAAGTTCGTTGATTCTTACAGCTTTAATTGGTGTTTGCTTGTTAGCTTTCTTCATGCTATCACTGAACAAGCTTGTAGCCATTGTTACTGTACCAATGTGTTGGTCATGACGAATGAAGTTTACTTCTTCAACCTTAGTAAAGTCTACATTACCTAAGTCGCCTGCTTCTGCAGTTTTTACTGTATTTTCTGTTGCTTGTGGTTTATCTTGAATTTGAGATAGAGCCTTTAAGTTTGCAACAATTTCATCGTATTTTGGACTGCTCAAGAAGTTATCTACAGATACATGCATTGCGCTTGGTGTTCTTTGTAATGCACGTTCAGCTAATTCTTCTTGTGTAACAACTAATAATCCTTGTTCATCTTTTAGACGGTTCACAGCTGTGTTTGTAACAGAAATATCTTTGATACCAGCCTTCTTAACCTTGTCACGTAATAAAGAAGCACCCATTGCAGATGAACCCATTCCGGCATCACATGCAAAGATAATCTTCTTAACATCTGCGTAACTATCAACAGAATCTTGTGCTGCTTGACTTGATGGCATTTCTTTACCTTTAGATTCAGCTTTCATAGCTTCCATTTCAGCTTGTTTTTCTGCTAAATCGTCGCCAGTTGACTTATCATGTTTCAAGATAACAGAAGCAACCAAGAATGATACTACTGCAGCTACGAACACACCTGATAATACAGCTAGATATGATCCCTTAGGAGTCATTAACAGAATAGCAATAATTGAACCAGGAGATGCAGCAGCTTTCAAACCAGCTCCTAAAAGTTGGAATGTAAATGTACCTGATACACCACCGGCAATTGCAGCTAAAATCAATGCTGGTTTCATCAAAATGTATGGAAAGTAAATTTCATGAATACCACCAAAGAAGTGAATAATTGCAGCACCTGGTGCAGAACCTTTAGCAGATCCTTTTCCAAAGAACATGAATGCTAACAAAATACCAAGACCTGGACCTGGGTTAGATTCAAGTAAGAACAATACTGATTTACCAGCAGTTGATGCTTGTTGAATACCTAATGGAACCAAGATACCATTACCAATAGCGTTGTTTAAGAACAATACCTTAGCTGGTTCAATAAAGATATTAGCTAATGGCAACATGTGAATAGAGATGATGAAGTCAACACCTTTACTCATGAAGTTGCTACCTGCAACAACTAATGGGTTAACTACATAAGTTCCTAAAATAGCTAACAACATTCCCAAGATACCACTAGAGAAGTTGTTATAAATCATTTCAAAACCTGATCTGATCTTATCTTGGAATAATTGGTCAAATTTCTTAATGCACCAACCACCAAGAGGTCCCATGATCATAGCCCCTAAGAACATTGGAACCTTAGCACCTACAACTACCCCCATTGTAGCGATGGCACCAACAACAGCCCCGCGTTCTTCGTACACCATACGTCCACCAACATAACCTATTAATAATGGCAATAAATAAGTTAACATTGGAGTAATCAATTTAGCGATATGTGCATTAGGGAACCAACCTTGTTCCATAAAAATCGCTGTGATTAAACCCCAAGCAATAATAGCAGCAATGTTTGGCATAACCATACTAGATAGCGATGTACCTAACTTTTGAACCTTCGCTTTAAGTGAAGTTTTCTTCTTTGCTTCTTGCATTTTTTTCTCCTCTTTTCTTCCTGATTTATCTTACAAGTTTATGATAACGTTTACTGAATACGGATACAATTCATTCTAAATGTGACTTTGGCACAGTTGTCAGTGTCAAAATTAATTATTTTCTTCACAATGCGTGTAAAAGCTTAGTTTAATCGACTTTATCTCTATTACTTATTTGTGACACATTCTCATTTTTTGACCACAATAATCCTTGACCAACAAAAAAATGCAATGAATTTTTCAACTCATTGCATTTTTACATATTAATTCTTAATTCTATGAACAATAAAGGTTGCGACAATCGAACCTAATACAATTACCCCAAATAATAGATTAGGGATTTCAATATCAATCATAGGAATTGTTAGGAATAGCTTAATTGCAATTAATGCAATCAAACCATATGCTGTCGTTTCTAATTCTGGTACAATTTCCATTAACCTCATGATAATTTCAGCAATTCCTCGCATTGCTAGAATACCTATTAATCCACCGATCAAAACAATCACAGGATTAGGTGAAATCGCTAATGAAGCTAAAACTGAGTCAACCGAGAATACAATATCCATCATTTCAATGGATACAACTACCGACCAGAATAATGGTAATATACGCTTTTTAGCTTTCTTCCCGTCCTTCTTTGGTTTAGGATTCTTCTTACGATAAAAATGACTAACAGCAAGATACATTAAATATGCTGCCCCTGCCACTTTTATTTCCCAGAAATGAATTAGATAGGCTCCCAAACCAATCAAGATGAAGCGGAATATATAAGCTCCCCAAAGTCCATAAAAAAGAGATTTTTCTTGTTGTTTTTTATCTGGTAATACCTGTGTCTGTGCAGCCAAAACAATCGCATTATCAACAGACAATAAACATTCAATCAATACTAGTGATAGGATGATCATCCAATCTTCACCAGAAGTGACTACTGTTCGCCAGTTATTAGCATCAAAAAATGGGCCATATAATTGTTGTAATATATCCAATTAGTAATTTATTCTCCCTTCAACTATCTTTATCCAAGTATATTTTATCAAAATTTTCTATCTTAAAGTGACTTTAAGCATTACCTTTACAAGAAATTTACATTAATCTAATGGTAAAGCAAGGTCATCTGTATCATCATCATTTAAGTCACTTACTTCTGCATATTTTCCACGAATATGAGCTTTAATTAAACCATAAATCTCAGTTCTATCAGCAGAAGTTAGAGTGCGTCCTTCAAATTTCATTCGTGCATTAGAGGCAAAGAGTTCGTTTAAATCTATTTTTCCTCTCATATCTCCGATTAAAAAGTTAGGTGTTACCCCAAAGAAACGACATAACTTTATAATTTCAAGATATGAAGGTGTATTTACGCCTCGTTCCCAACTTCCAATCTGAGGCCCTGTATTCTTTTTTTCTTGCTTGCCTTTTTCCATTTCATTCATTTCTTTGGCTAAACCAGCTAAGGAAAGACCTCTACCAGTCCTTAAGGCACGTAATTTTTCTGGAAACATAATTCTCAGCCCCTTTCACTTTATAAGTACATTATAATTCATAATTACAAAAATTTGTAAGCTGATTTATTTTTTAGCATAAAAAAACGAGGTCTTATTAAAACCTCGTTACTTAATTTAGCTTGACTTTACTTAGTAATGTCGCCACCAACATACTTCTTAGAAAGTTTTGTTAATGTACCGTCATTACGTAATTGTTTCAAAGCTTTATTTACATCTTTCTTCAAGTCTGTATTCTTCTTAGCCATCAAAGCACTGATCTTAGCTGGCTTTTCATCTTTGGAAACATCTTTAGCTTGAAGTCCTTTGACATTCTTACCATCTTTCTTGTAAGCATACCATGCAGACATTGAGTTAATTGTTCCCTTTACACGACCTTGACGAACCATGTCTAAGGAAGTTGAAAATTCACTAGAAGGAACAACTTTAGCACCAAATTTCTTAGCTACTACAGAGTTGTCAGTTCCTGTACCACTAGCAATTTTCACACCTTTAATATCCTTTAATGTGTTCAACCCACTGCCTTTTTTAGAAATCAAAGCAAAGTGAGAGTAGATGTATGGAGTAGAAAAACCAAATTTAGCTTGTCTTTCCTTAGTAACTGTAACGTTATTCAAAACAATATCATACTTACCAGTATTTACACCTTCAATTAATCCATCCCATTTAGTTGGTACAAACTTTGCTTTTAAGCCCATTTGTTTAGCAATATCCTTACCAAGTTCAACTTCAAAACCTGTTAATTTTCCATCTTTACGGTATGAATATGGAGCAAAAGTTCCTTCTAACCCAATTGTTAAAGTTCCTTTTTGCTTCAATTCACTACTTGTAGCAGCTGAAATTTTATCTGCACTAGCTTGTGCTGGACGAGCAACGTTAAATGCTAATCCCAAACTAGCTACCCCAACAAATGCTGCAATTGATTTAATTAAATTTCCATATTTCATTATTATTCCCTCCATTAATCTAAGTTACTTAACGTCATCGCGGATAAAAAGTTCTTTATTCTCTGATTATCTGAATTGAAAAAGTCATCTTTAGGACCTTGGAACAATATTTGTCCATCTTCAACAAACAAGATTTTATCCGCAACTTTCTGTGCGAAAGCCAAATTATGTGTAACTATTATCAACGATTGTTTTTCTTTAGCTAACTGTAACAATACTTTTAAAACTTCTAATTCTAACTCCGGATCCAACGCACTAGTTGGTTCATCTAGTAGGATATATCTAGGATTCATCGCTAATGATCTAGCAATCGCCACACGTTGAGCTTGTCCACCTGAAAGTTGTTGCGGATAGGCATCTGCTTTATCTGCCAAGCCAACTTTTTTGAGTAATTCATAAGCTCTTTTAGTTGCTGATTCCTTATCCTCTTTTAACACATGAACTGGTCCTTCAATAATGTTCTTCAAAACTGTTAAATGTGGAAAAAGGTTGTAATTTTGAAAAACCATTTCTGTTTCACGACGAACTTCTAAAATCTCTTTTTTAGAAATTCCCTTCTTAAAGTCCAGCTCTAAATCATCAAAATAATATTTCCCACTCTCAGGCATCTCAAGTAAATTCAATGAGCGTAACATTGTTGACTTTCCTGAACCAGATGGACCTACTAAAACTGTAGTCTGATTATTTTCAAATGTTGTCGTAATATCTTTTAAAGCTAAATTACCACCAAAAGTTTTATTCACATTTTCTAAACGTAACATTCAATCACCTCACTTACTTTACTTATTGAGTTGCCACATAACGTGACGTTACTTTTTCAAGCCATCCTTGTAAGAAGGATAACACCGTGCATAGAATTGCATATAAGACTGCTACTGTGCAGTACATTACTAATGGCTCATAATTTTCAGCTGCAATTTGTTGACTAACTTCAAACATTTCCACAATCGTAATGGAAGCTGCTAAAGATGTATCTTTCACTAAACCAATGAAACTATTAGCTAACGGTGGTAATGAAACTCTAGCTGCTTGAGGGATGATTATTCTCATCAATGCTTGTTTATGAGTCATTCCAATTGAGGCAGCAGCTTCCCATTGTCCTTTAGGGATTGAAGTAATTGCCGCACGAATTGTTTCGGAAGCATATGCCCCTGTATTAAGTGAAAAAACTATAATTCCTGATGTAAATGGATCTAACTTTATCCCTTCTGGTGCTAGTCCTTTGATTTTTAGATACGGTAATCCAAAGTATACAATAAATAATTGGACCAATAATGGTGTACTTCTAAATAGCCAAACATAAAATCTAAAAATTGCTTTGATAACCAAGAAAGGTCCTTTAGTTTGCGAAATTCTAATTAAAGCTGTAACCAAAGCTAAAATCAATCCTAGAATAAATGAAATAATCGCTAGCGGAATTGTGTACTTTATTCCAGCTGATATTAACTCAGGTAAAGAACTAATAACTGTATGCCACATATACTTTCACCTTCTCTTCTTATGTAATATTCTCAAAATAAAAATGCTATTAGTCTTGTCTCCGACTAATAGCATTCACCGATTTAAATATCTAATTACTTACATACGATTAAATATTCCATCATTAGCGTGAAGATGTTAGTCTTTGACCAGAATTATACATACCAAAAAGCATGTTACACATCATGCAACATGGTTGAACCATCAACATTGCTTGGTATGAAACTTTAGCCATTTTCTAACACTCCTTCATTTCAAGATACTATAAGAATACAATTTCACTTCTTTTTTGTCAATAAATTTCACACAAGAAATTAAAAACACCTTACAACCGTTAATTTTTTTCTAACGATTATAAGGTGTCTTGTAAAAGTATAGATTATTCTTTCGCACCAGTTATAGTATTAAAATAATACTTCTTTCCATTTATCAACTGATGTCCATATAACATCCAACCATCTTTATTATAGTAAACCGTCTTATTTTGCCAGCCATATAGCATCCAACCATCTTTGTTGTAGTAAACTGTCTTACTTTGATTAGCAATGTATTGGAAACCTCGTTGCATAGCTCCCTTACTATCAAATAAATACCAATGTCCGCCTATATTCTTTTGTCCTACTGTCATTTTGCCGGTTACTTTATCAAAGTAATATACTTTTCCATCTATATTTTGCCAGCCATATAGCATCCAACCGTCTTCATTGTAGTAAACAGTTTTATTTTGATAACCAATATTTTGGAAACCTTGTTGCATAACTCCTTTGCTATCAAATAAGTACCAGTGACCATCTATATTCTTTTGTCCCGTTGTCATTTTACCTGTTATTTTGTCAAAATAATGTACTTTACCATCTATATTTTGCCAACCATATAACATCGTTCCATCATCAGAATACCAAACTACTTTATCTTGTGTAGGAATATATTTTTCTCCTATAGTCATTGTTCCGGTCACTTTATCAAAGTTGTACCACTTACCATTGATATTTTGTTAGAGAAAAATAAGAGAAATGTAATAAAAGAATTTTTGATTTTAAAAAATCTATTGCACGATATTGTGAATAGTGTTACAATTTGATTGTTAAAACGTTTACAAACTATTTTAGGAGGTCTTTTATGATGACAAAGACTGTAATTATTGGTACAAATCACGCTGGAATCGCTGCTGCTAATACATTATTGGATAATTATCCAGATCAAGAAGTAGTGATGATTGATAGAAATTCTAATTTAAGTTACTTAGGATGCGGAACAGCACTTTGGGTAGGACGACAAGTGAACGATTATCATGGGTTGTTCTATACCAAAGTAGAAGATTTCACAAATAAAGGTGCTAAAATTACCCTTGAAGCAGAAGTTAAAGATATAGATTTTGATAAAAAAGTAATTCACTATATTAAGAAAGATGGCACAGAATTAACTGAAGATTACGATAAACTAATTCTAGCAACAGGTTCTCTACCAATATCTCCTAATGTAGCTGGTAAAGATTTAAACGGAATTCATTTCTTGAAATTATTCCAAGATGGTCAAGATGTAGATAAAGAAATTTCTGCAGAAGAAGTAAAGAATGTAGCAGTTATCGGAGCTGGTTATATCGGAGTTGAAATTGCTGAAGCTGCTAAACGTCGGGGTAAGAATGTATTACTATTTGACGCAGCTGATCGTTCCTTATCTACTCATTATGATAAAGCATTCACCGATTTAATGGATAAAAACTTAGCTGATCACGGTATTGAAAATCATTTTGGTGAGTTAGTAACAGAATATAAAGGTAATGACCAGAATCATGTAACTCAAGTTGTAACTGCTGAAGGTGAATATGATGTTGATTTAGTGATTAATGCAATCGGATTCAGACCTAATAATTCATTAGGTAAAGATCATTTGAGCCTATTCAAAAATGGAGCTTACTTAGTAGATCGTTATGGACAAACAAGCGATAAAAATGTATATGCAGTTGGAGACTGTGCCACAATTTACTCAAATGCTCTAGATAAAATGACTTATATTGCTCTAGCTTCTAATGCTGTTCGTTCAGGTATTGTAGCTGCTCACAATCTTGCTGGGACTAAGCTTGAATCAGTAGGGGTACAAGGCTCAAATGGAATTAACATTTGGGATTTGAAGATGGTTTCAACAGGACTATCAGTAGAGGCAGCGAAAAAATTCGGTTTAGATGTAGAGTATACAGACTTTGAAGACTTACAAAAACCAGCTTTCATGCCTAAAGATGTAAATGCAGAAGTTAAGATAAGAATTGTTTATGAAAAAGAAAGTCGGAGAATTGTCGGAGCTCAACTAGCTTCAACGGAAGATGTTTCAATGGCAATTCACATGTTCTCACTGGCAATTCAAGAACATGTAACTATTGATAAGTTAAGTTTATTAGATATTTTCTTCTTGCCACACTTTAACCAACCATATAATTATATAACAATGGCTGCGTTATCAGCAAAATAAATCTTAGTCAAGACTATTCAGTGAAAGAAATTTTTATTGGATAGTCTTTTTATTACTATTTTCTAAAATTCATCTGAAAATGTATTTTCCCCCAGCCTTTGGTTTGAGTTCAGGTTAGTTTACCATGCAATAGCATAAGACCTATGCTGCATATAAAAAAGAGCTGGACAATTCCAACTCTTTTTTAATATTAATATTTTTTATTCAACTGTAACACTCTTAGCTAAGTTACGTGGCTTATCAACATCGTATCCACGTTGGATTGATGCGTAGTAAGCTAATAATTGTGCTGGGATAATAGCCAATAATGGTGATAACAATGGTGTTACTTCTGGTAATACCACTTGATCGCCTTCTTGAGCCACATCGCGACTAGCAATAAATAGCACATTAGCACCACGAGCTAATACTTCTTGAGCATTACTACGTGTATGAGTAGCTGTCTTAGGATCTGTAATTACAGCTACAACTGGTGTACCTTCTTCAATCAAAGCAATTGTACCATGCTTCAATTCACCGGAAGCAAAGCCTTCTGTTTGAATGTAAGAAACTTCTTTCAATTTCAAAGCTGCTTCTTGAGCTACATCATAGTCAATTCCACGACCAATGTAGAAAGCATTACGTGTTGTTGCTAACATGTCCTTAGCAATCTTTTCAACAGTACCTTTTTCATCAACTAATTCTTGCATACCATTAGCTACTTTAGTTAATTCAGCAGCAACATCGAATTCCTTAACTTTATCAATGTTCTTAGCTTCGCCATAAGCTTTAACCAAGATAGCTTCTAAAGCAATTTGTGCTGTATAAGCTTTAGTTGAAGCAACAGCAATTTCTGGACCTGCATATAGTAACAATGTATATGTTGCTTCACGATCCAAAGTAGAGTTTTGTACGTTTGTAATTGTTAAACTTGGGTAACCTTGTGCATTTACTTGAGTAAGCACTTGACGACTATCAGCTGTTTCACCACTTTGAGTCAAGAAGATGAAGAATGGTTTTTCTGACAACAATGGTGGGTTGTAAGCAAATTCTGAAGCAACATGAACTTCAGTTGGAATATTAGCTAATTTTTCAAATAATTCCTTACCTACCAAACCAGCATGGTAACTTGTACCAGCAGCTACGATATACAAACGATCTGCTTTTTCTAAAGCATCCAATAGTTCTTTATCAATATTGATAGAACCATCTTCTGCTACATAATGTTGAACTAAGTTACGCATTACACCTGGTTGTTCATCAATTTCCTTAAGCATGTAGTATGGATATGCACCCTTTTGAGCTGCTGCTGGGTCTGTATCTACGTGGAATGGTTCACGATTGATAACATTTCCTTCTGGGTCTTTGATAGTAATTGAATCAGGTTTTACAATTACGATTTCACCGTCAACTAATTCAATGAAGTCATGAGTTTGACTTAACATTGCAATTGCGTCTGAACATACTACGTTGAAACCATCGCCAACACCAATCAACAATGGACTCTTGTTCTTAGCAACAAATAATGTATCTGGTTCTTCTTTATCCATTAATAAGAAGGAGTATGATGAACTTTCATCAACTAAGCCTAAAACTTTCTTAAATGCAGCTTCTGTATCTAAACCTTCATCAGAGAATTTACCGATTAATTGTACGATAACTTCTGTATCTGTACTACTTACCAAAGTTACATCTTGTAAGTATTCATCGCGTAATTGAGCAAAGTTTCCAATCACACCATTGTGTACTAAGAAGAAACGACCATTTGCTGATACATGAGGATGAGCGTTAACTTTGCTAGGAACCCCATGTGTAGCCCAGCGTGTATGCCCGATTCCTGTTGAACCCTTAACTTCTGAACCAACTTCTGCGCGTAAATCGGAAATACGACCTTTTTCTTTTACTAAAAAGTCCTTACCATTTTGGTCATTTACATAAATTCCAGCTGAATCATAGCCACGATATTCTAATTGTTGTAATCCGTCTAATAAAATGTTTGTTGCATCATTATTACCAGTAACACCGACAATACCACACATATGTTATTTACCTCTCAAATTCAAATCTTTATTTTCTAAAATTGGTATAGACCTTGATAGATAATTATCTAATCTTAAAAATGCTTATAAATCAAGGTAACAGCTACAATATACATTAATATTTATTGCTTGTCAACAATCATTTTATCTAATTGGTATAGCTGATTTTATTTCTTGTAAGAACCTTACAGCAATCGCATTTTGTAACTCTTCCTTCGTACCAGTTGCAAATAATTTCAAAGTATCATCGCTCATCACAATCATGCTACTTACCATTCCCATTACATCTTGCTCAATATCTGATAATCTTTCAGGCCCTAACATTAATAACATTCTTGAAACCTCAATTTCAGTTTGATCCATAGCTTTCATCTTTAGAGATTGGTCTAAATCAATTACGGTAAAATAACAACGTTTAACTTCTGGGCTACTAGTATGTAACAAGGCCATGTTACTATTCGGAATACCAATCGGAGCTAAATCTATTCTACGTTTCAAATTTGCAGCTACTTGTTTTTTATCCTTTACAATTCCTTGTCCAATGCGCCCAGTAATTTCATTAATTACCTGTGATAAACTTTCAGTCGCCTTATTATTTAATCTGATTACTTCAATTCCGTTTACCAATTCCGTACAGAATAAGGCTCCTATCGCAATCCCATTCAATCTTTTAGTTGGTTGTAACTTGGAATTATTTAAATAAACATTATTATCTTCTGCTTCTTTGCTGATGTAGTTTTCTTGGTAATCTTTTAAATAATCTTTGATATTACTAATTTCATCATCCAATAATAATGGACTAACAATTTGATATTTTCTTGGAAATCCTGGCAATTTTAAAGTAGATAAAATTAAATCATAACTACTTAAATCAAGGTCTTGAAGTTGTGCAATTTTAGAAATTTTTACCTTCTTAACTTCTGGAATTTCTTGCTTTAATCTCTGTCCTAAGATCGATGATGTACCAATCCCATTTTCACAAATTACTAGCGCTTTCAAATCTCCACGATAATGACGACTAGTGTATTCATTAGCAAAATACAGTAGCAATAATTGTAGTTCAGATTGTGCTAACTTTTCATCTGGGAAACTAACTTTCCACGCTTGTTTAATAGCATTAAATAAATCTTGGTATCTTTCGCTTAATCTAGTTAAAGTTTCAATTCTCGTATTAGGTAATCTTTCAACCTGATGACTTACCAAACCAGCAATATGCGTTGTCAGACGTTTCAAAAATGCTGGATTACGTTGAAAATCCCATTTCATTTTTTCAGAAACTGTTTGAACGAAAGACTTTATTTGTAATGATAAAGCCAGTTCTTGATCATTATCATAAAATGTCGGAGAACTCTCATTATCACAACTTTGGAATTGATTAGCTAAATAGATAATTTCTTTTCTATCTAGTTTTAACGGCTTTATTTGTGAATACTCAGCCATAAATTGATAAACCAATGATTGATATTTCAACGAACCATCAATAGCCTTAATTTCACCCAAATTATCAGATGAAGCAGCTCTTTCTAAACAAATGGTTGTTAATAATATTAGCTGCATTGATTGGTGGTCTGATTTGATATTTATTTTCTTTAATACACTTTTGTTTAGAGCTTGGGTTACTAATTGAATTCTTTTCTTCGGTAATAATCTCAAGAAGTAATTGTTTCCCCCAACATCTTGATCGTCGCCAATATACTTAAAGAAACGATAATCATTGATCTCACTCAATAAGATACCACATAGTACCTGACGTCTTTGAAATTCAGTACCTTTAACTGAAATGCCTACACCTTTTTTCTTAATTAAAGTTATCCCATATTTTCCAAGTGCCAAGGCTACTTCCGTTAAATCTCGTTGTACAGTACCTTCACTTACTTTTAGCGACATTGCCAGACTAACAATTTTTTGTGGCTCATCTTCTAGTAAAAGCATCGCCGCCAAAATACTTTGCCTTTCAGACACTGACATTTCTTGTTGGCTAGGACTATCACCAATGTCTTCACGCAATTGTTCAATATCTCTTTCTTGCCCTTGAAGTACATATTTCCCATCAATGTTAGAAATTGTCAGTCCTCTTCGCTCTAAATCTAGTTTTAGCTCATTAAATTCACGATAAATGGTTCTTCGACTAACATTGACGCTTTCTTCAAGCTGTTTAATCGTTGTCCCATTTGATATTCGTAACAATATCGATAAAATTTCTTTTTGCCTTTTTGTAAGAATTATCATAGGAATTAACGTCCTTTCATGCTACTTTGACAAATTTAGACATTATCTAATATTTAGTCTAACTCACAATTTTATTAAAGTAACCCTATTCTTCAACAAATTCCGAATTGAGAACTATCGATTCAGCTAAAAGAATTTCACTATATAAGTGATACACATATTTTTCATACCGTGCTTCTTTTTGAGAAATCATATCTAAATATTGTCGTTCTTGATAGAATGCATTAATAAATGCACGTCTTTCCATTTCTTTTTCCGCTTCTGTATATTGTGGATGACGTACTGCATTACGCCATTCTTTGACAAAATCCCTTGTTCTTGTATTTTGATTTTGAGACTTCAAATCAAAAATTACAGATTGTTTTACATTTTTCGCTAAGTACATTTTCTGCACAGTGGCGATTGCTTGTTGAATCATTTCTTCTCTTAATTCATCTAATTCCTTTTCACCGTCTTCATCAGAAACATCTTTTTCTAAAATAAACCTAAAAATAATAGTAGGAACTATCATACTCAAAATAATCAGTACACTTTCAGACATCACTACTAGGCTAAAATCCTGACTATTAACACTAGTCTTAGCTACTGTAAATGCTAGGGATAACGTTACAGCTCCATGCACACCACCTAAAGAAAAGATCCAACCTGCACGATTATCCATTTTAAATTTAATTCTGCCATATATATACCGTACAATTACATTGGATAGATACAAAATTGCACCTAAAGTTATCCAGATCCACGAATTATAAGTGATACTCTCATCTTTAATGATATTAACCAACATCATTCCTAAAATTACAAAAACGATGCTGTTGAAAAGTTCCGTAATGATTGAAACTAAATTTGTACCCATATACACCATTTGAGCATTCGCTAGTCGACTACGTTGAGTTTCAGCATTATGCACCAATCCTGCACAAACTACTGCAATAATCCCAGAAACATGAAACTCTTCCGCCAGATAATAGATAATAAATGGTGTCATTAAATAAATAATCACCTGTGCATTTACAGAATTATACGAACTTCTAAGGAGTGCTTGCCTGAATAAAACAATAATCCATGCGATTATAAAACCAATTACAATCCCACCCCCAGCAGATAAAATAAAATCTGTCAATGTTTCACGATAGTTTATTCTTCCATTGATATACCATAAAACGGCCATGTTTAATAAAATAATTCCTGAAGCATCATTAAATAATGATTCCATTTTTAAAAAGAATCCTTCGCGACGTGGAATTTTTAGTCCTTCAGTTACTGATTGAGTGGCTGTTGCATCAGTTGGTGTACTGATTGCAGCTAAGATAAAAGCCAATGGCAAGCCAATCTTACCAATTGCATAGCTACTAAATCCGGCTACGATTGCACAAAGTAAGACCATGATAACTGTAACTTGGAAAATCTGTTTTACCCTTTTACCAACTACATTAAGGAAAGTAGCTTGCCCTTCAAAGAATAATAGCGGTGCTACGATTAAAAGCATAAAAACTTCCGGATTAAATGAACGGATGTCATAAGTCGTTACAGGAAGTAATCCTAAAACCGCTCCCATAATTAGACTAACGTAATTCATTGATACTTTAACAAACATCTCAGCAATTATAATGCTGATAACAGCAAAAAATACCAATTCAAATAATAAAATTATTATCTCCAAACTATCTATCATCCCTTCCTTGTGTTATCTATAAGTTAATTCTAGCATAAAATATAAAAAATTTGTATGAATTAAGCAAATAAAAAAGAGCGGTAAATTAAAACCGCCCTCAATTCTACAATGTTGCACGACTTTTAGAGTTGGCTGACTCTATCTGTGTTCAACATAATTATCTTTATTCTGACACTATTATAACATAAAACGTTTTTCTGTAAGTCCAGGATAAAATTAAAATAGTTGAAGATTATGCCTGTTTGAAAGCCAATCTTCAACTATTCTCTATTTCAAGCAATTGAAATTTTATACTAATAAATATTGTAAGCCAGCAGCTAAGATACCTCCAACAATTGGACCTAACATTGGTACCCATGCATAGCCCCAATTTGCATTACTCTTATTAGGTACTGGTAATACTGTATAAGCAAATCTTGGAGCCCAGTCACGAGCTGGATTCAAAGCGAAACCTGTTGTTCCACCCAAAGCTTGACCAACTACCATAATTAATAAACCAACAATTAATGGTTTCAATCCTTTTGTAAAGTCGCCAAGATTTAATAATGTAAAGATAAATACAAAAGTTGCGATTGTTTCACTCAAGAAATTATATAAACCATTGTCAATAGCTGGACCAGTTGCGAAAATTCCAACTACGTTACCATCGCTAGTATTCTTAGCATTCTTGAATTGTGCTCCATATTGAATAATTACTAAAACTGCACCAACAAAAGCACCTAAAAATTGTCCTAATAAATATGGTAAAACTTGGCTCCAAGGGAAGAAACCAAAAAGAGCAAATCCAATTGTTACCGCTGGATTCAAATGTCCTTGTGCTCCAAAACTACCAGCTACGTAAACACCAAACGTTACAGCCATACCCCATGCTAGAGTTACAAACAACCAGCCAGCATTACGTGCATATGACGTCTTAAGATTTATGCCAGCGCCGGTACCTACACCTAGAACGATTAAAATCATCGTACCAAGAAATTCACCAATAAATCCGTTCATAGTACTCACCTCTATTTAATTTTTAGTGGTTCTAACTGCTTTTCTACTTCCTGTAAATCTACTCCTGCTTCAAGAAGTGTTGCTGCTGTATATGCTCCTTCAATTAAAGCAACATCATAGAGATGAACTTTTTTATCTGTCATTTCAATCGCCATCTCTAAGTTCATTTTTGCACTTCCTAAATCATAGAAAGACAAAATTTCATCAGCATCATTTTCTTCAAAAGCATTCATGATTTTTTCCATACTTGTCCCAACATCATTATCTTCAGTTCCACCAGCTGTTGTAATAGGAACATCCTTAGCTACCTGAGTCAACAATCTTGGCAATCCATTAGCAACTTCATAAACGTGAGAAACAATTGTAATTCCTAAACTCATTACATAACCCCCGCTTCTAAAAGGGCTGTAAATAGGTAACCACTTGATACAGCACCTGGATCTAAATGTCCAACTGAACGTTCACCTAAGTAAGAAGCACGACCTTTCTTGGCAACCATATCCTTTGTAGATTCAACTGCTGCGTCAATATCTGCTTGAGTTAGACTATTATCTTTCAATTTTGGTACTAATATTGTCCAAACATCCACCATTGTCTTATCTCCAGCTTCAGCTCCACCACGTTTCTTAATTCCAGCTAAAGCTAATTCCATTAATTCTGCTAAATCATCTGTTTTAGCACTAGCCTTAGCCATTTCTAAAAATGCAGTTCCATATAAAGGACCAGAAGCCCCACCAACTTTACTAATCAAGGACATCGCTGTAACTTTAAATACTCCAACAATATCTTCCGGTTTCTTACTTGCTAAAGTTTCTTTAACTGCAGCCATACCACGAGCCATGTTATTACCATGATCTCCATCTCCAATTGGTGTATCTAAATCACTAAGATATGCCTTGTTAGTTTCAATTAAATCACCAAATATTTCTAACCATTTTTCTAAGTTTTCTTTAGTTACTGACATTTCAATCTTCCTTCCCTACCTAAGCTTTTTACCATGCAATTGTTTCTACTGGATAATTCAAATAATCTAGCCACTTATCTTCAGCTAATTCAAATATTGTTAAGGAAATACCAGCCATTTCAATTGATGTCATATAATTTCCAGCCTTTGTAAATACTGGTTTAACACCTTTAGCTTCTAATGCATCTAATACATCGTTACCAAATACATATTGTTCCATTAATGGAGTTGCACCCATACCATTAATTAAAACAGCATATTTCTTATCCTTATCTAAATGAAGTTCTTCATCAAGTTTTTCAATTAATTCTGCTACCAATTCTTTGGATGGCTTAATTTTTTCTCTTCTATAGCCAGGTTCACTATGAATTCCTACACCATATTCAATTTCGTCTTCAGCTAATTCAAATCCTGGTTTGCCAACTTCTGGAACAGTTGCTGCTGATAAAGCTACCCCAATAGTCTTCAAGTTAGGTAATACTTTCTTAGCCAATTCTTCTATTTCATCTAAACTTGCACCTTGATCTGCTGCAGCACCTAAGATTTTATGCATTAATACAGTTCCGGCTACACCACGGCGGCCTTGTGTATACAAACTATCTTCTACGGCAATATCATCATTAACAATAATTGATTTAACTTCAATATCATCCATTTCTGCCATATCTTTAGCCATATCGAAGTTCATTACATCGCCAGAATAATTTTTAATAACTAAAAATACACCTTTGCCACTATCAACAGCCTTGATTGCTTCGTATATTTGATCAGGTGTTGGAGAGGTAAATACTTGCCCTGCAACTGCTGCACTTAACATACCTTTACCTACAAATCCTGCATGTGATGGTTCATGTCCACTACCACCACCACTGACAATACCTACTTTACCTTGCATAGATTCTTTGTCACTACGCACCATTACTTCAGTACCATCAATCTTTTCAATATATTGTGGATATAAACGAACCATTCCATTAACCATTTCCGGAACAACATCTGCTGGATTATTGATAATTTTCTTCATGACTATACCTCCATGTCGAACTATGATTATTTACAACTCGATTGTATAATATAAACGCTTTCAATTATAGTGGACAATATCTTAAATCTGTCCGTTACTCTATCCCGTAAGGTATTATTATACTAATAGTATGGAAGTGATTAATATGAGATTAACAAACACACATGATATTTCTTTAGAAAACACAATCCAAGGTATCAAGCTTGCTTATCCATCTCTTAAACAGGTTTCAGGAATATTTGGATTTATAGATAGAAATTTTAATGATGAACACATTCCTTTGATTTCAGGTGGTGGTGCTGGTCATGATCCTGCTCACTGGGGATTTGTTGGACCTGGAATGCTAAGCGCTTCAATTACTGGAGAATTATTTGAACCACCTACTCCAGAAGAAATAATTACAGTTACTAAAAAAACAACTACACTTAAAAAAGCTTTTTATATTGTTAAAAACTTTCCCAAAGATGTTGCTGCTTTTACTCAAGCTAAAGTAACTTTAGAAGATAAAGGTTGGCAAATTGGAATGGTTATTGTTAGAGATGATGTTTCGGTAGATTCATCTTTTGAAAAAAGACGGCGTGGCGTAGCTGGAACTATCCTAATTCATAAAATTCTCGGCTACTATGCCCAAAAAGGAGCTAATATTGATACTCTTGAAATGATTGGCCAGCATTTAACAGAGAACCTAAAAACTATTGGTGTGGCTTTTTCTGGAGATAATTTTAACCTAAAAGATAATGAAATATACTACGGAATTGGCATCCATGGTGAACCTGGCTATCGCAAAGAAGAATTTAAGTCTTCTGAATTACTTGCTAGAGAGTTGATAGCCAAATTGCGCTTAAATTTCCAATGGTACAAGGGTGATACATTTGTTGTTCTAATCAATTCTCTAGGTGGTACTACACCTATTGAAAATTTGATTTTTAATAATGATGTTTGTTCTTTATTGGCTTTAGATAACATCAATATTGCATTCGATAAGGTTGGAACTTTTCTTTCATCTTATGGAATTAACGGGATTTCTCTATCATTATTAAAAGTTGAAGATGCCGACTGGCTTCATGCCTTACAAGCTCCCGTTAATGTTCCAGCTTGGTAATTAACTCTCAAAAGAATATTCAATTGCATTAATTGCTTGTTTTACAATTAACTCATAATCTACTGGATTGGGTGTCGTAACATTATGAATTATAGTTGTAGATATACCTAAGCATAGGATCCACATATTATCCTGTGCTTTTTTATTTGAGATAAGTTCCTGTCTTTCTAGTACATGAGCTAATAATACTACCAAATGTGTCGCAAAAATATCTGCTACATTAACCTCGGTTTGTACCGTCAAGCATTCATAATAGTAGCGTTTATGAGCATCTATTTCGTAAATGAACAACTTTAAAATTTCTTTCCAATGAAGGTAGTCAATATTATTATCAATTGTTTCTTCCAAGATGTCATTTAATTGCCACTCTAGCAGATCATATTTATCTTGAAAGCTATCATAAAAAGTTTGGCGCCTGATATCTAATATTCTCATTAGAGAACTTACTGAAACATGATTAAAACCTTTTTTCATTATCTGTTCGCGAAAAGTATTAGCAATTTTCTTTTGTAATATATAGCTCATATTTGGCACCTCATCTAAACAAATCCAAATAAAATCAAACATCTTTTATATAAAATAATAACAAAATTCCCAATATAATTCTAGACACCGCAAAAAGTGCGTATAGCATACACTACACGCACTTCGATATTTTAACATTTATAATCTATTCTTTTTCAGTTACTCCTACAGATACTCTAGCCTTCTTATAGAAGTAAACCCCTAATCCTAATACTAATCCAACTAATGCTGGAACTACCCATGATAATCCGATGCTAGCTAATGGTAAGTAATGCAATCTAAATGCTGCAACTGCTTTACCAAATGCGCTTTGACTAACAACTGCTGGGAATGCAACTACCATATCAAAGAATGCTGGAACTACAGTAAATAGAACTACCATGAAGTATACTGCACCATCACGCTTGAATAAAGGTGAAAATACAGATAATAAGATCAATACCATTGATAGTGGATATAAGAACATTAACATTGGAGTTGACCAAGCGATGATTTGTTCCAATCCAAAATTAGCTGTTAAGAATGATGCTAAGCATGATAATGCCAACCATGTGTGATAACTAACCTTTGGAAAATGTGCATGGAAATCTTGAGCAAAAGCTGCAACCAAACCTACCGCTGTTGTTAAACATGTAACTGTGATTAATGTAGCCAATACAGCTTGACCAAATGAACCTGCATAAGCATTAACGATTTGAGAAAATGCTACACCACCATCAGCGGATAATTTAAATCTACCTAATGACATTGCGCCTACAACAATTAGAAGTAAGTAGATTACTGCAACTGCACTCATTGAGAAGAAACCAGCTTTAGCAGTAACGGCAGCAACACTCTTTTCACGTTTTTTACCCATTGCACGAACAGCTGTAACAACAGTAACACCAAAAGCTAAACCTGCCAAAGCATCCATTGTGTTATAACCTTCTAAAAATCCATTAGTGAATGCACCATGTAAATATTGTGCAGTAGGTGCTGCTTGAGAAACACTACCCATTGGTTTTAAAAATGATACCAAGAATACTAAGAATAATAATGCCAAAAATACTGGATTTAAAACCTTACCTAAATTAGATGCGATGTTATTTTCTTTATATGATAATAAAAATGCTGCTAAAAAGAATAATGCAGAGAAACCAAATAATGCTACATGTTGATATTGTTGTGGAACTAATGGTGCCAAACCAACCGTAAATGAAACGGTAGCTGTTCTTGGAGTACCAAATAATGGTCCGATTGTAGCATGAATTAATACCATAAATACTAAAGCAAAAGTTGAACCTAATGGTAAACCTACATCATAAACACCTTTAGAACGTGTGATTGCGATAGCTAGAACTGATAGCAATGGTAACAAAACACCTGTTACTAAAAATCCTAGTGTAGCAGGAAGCCAATTATGACCTGCCAATTGTCCTAAATGTAGTGGGAAAATTAAGTTCCCAGCTCCGAAAAATAATGCAAATAGCAACGAACTAACGACAAAATAATCTTTTTTAGTTAATTTTCTTTCTACTAATTTCTCCATAAAATCATACCCTCATCAAATTCTCATTTATTAGAAAAAATATAGCAACTAATTAAGCACCTTCCGGATTGGTTACTCTCAGTTTGCACGCAATAAAAAAATAGACGCCCCTAAATCGACTACTCGATTCAAGGACGCCTATCGCGTGGTACCACCCTGCATTTATAGCTACATCGCTGCAGCTACCTTTCACGTACGGCCTACGTCTAGGCGATACGCTAACACTGTAATGGGTGTTCCCAATGCACCTTACTCTCACTAAGATTTCGGTACAACACTCGAAAGTGATTTTCATCTGCTTACTGTCTTACTTCCTCTCACCAAACGAAGCTCGCTTAAAGGGCAAACAAATTACTCTTCTTTCTCATTGCGTTCTTTTATATTTAATCTCTATGCTTTGTATTCTAATCATACTGTAATCATTTGTCAACACATTTTTCGATTTTTTTAACTCCAATATAACAGCTCTCATTTAATTTTCTTACTGAAAGCGTGTTATACTATGGTTGGAGCTTATATTCAGGGAGGTTGATTTATCATGAAAAATTCTTATTATCCAACTACTACTCCAAAAATCGTTGTCTTTGTAGTTACAATTTTGTTGTTTATTTGGACAATTATCGATTCCAACCTAATTCATTTGGGTGGACTGGCGTTTGCTTCATTGGTTATGTTAATGTTCCATTTTCATTTTTATGAATCAACTTCAGACAAAAATATTTTTAATAAAATAGACTTTATTTTACAATTATTTTTGGTCTTTATTTCTATTATTAAGTTTTTTGTTATTTCAGGTGTTAATTAATTTAAATTTTTCAAAAAATAAAAATGGTAAATCAAAAATCGATTTACCATTTTTTTATTTTCTAGTAGCTTGTCCTGTAGCATAATTAATATTTATGTTAGTTTGTACATTAGGCACAAATACATTAAATTCTAGCGAACCATCTGATGATTTAGCTTCCAAATGTGCTCCTGCTGGCACTAGATTATTACCATCATAGACATCTGTCACACGATAACGAACCTGCTTGTTTCTATCTAAAGCTTTTCTTACCAATCCTTCGTAGTAATTTTGTCCAGTAGAGTCTTTAGAAGCTGATTCATTAGCCCATGCAGTTTGAGTAGCTATATTCTTTTCATTAGACTCAGAAGCATCAAACCCTCTAACATTTCCCACAAGGGCATATGCTAATAAATGTCCTCTATCATAAGCATGCTTGAATCTACCTGGTAAGTTTTGTACCTGTCTAAATCCTTGTGGCTTCCAACTTGTACGTCCATTTCCTGTAGCTTGACGATTTTTATATTGACGACTAGTTCTATTTAGCCACGCATTCGCAACAGTTGGTCGATTCAATGAATCAACCTCATTAACAGCATATGGTGCACTAGAAACTTTTGTATTTAAGTTAGTCTTATTATTATTTACAATGAAAGCTCCTGCCCCATTAAAGCTTAAATTACCACCTAATTGTTGGCGTACATTATCTGTTAATACTACACTTGCTTGTTCCTCAGTAGGAGTGTAATCTTTTTTGTTATATGTACTACTACTTGCAACCTCATTATTAAATGGTGTACTAATATGATTTGTATTAACCCCTACTGCTGCTAAAGCAACCCCTACTGCTACGGTAGCTAACCATCTCATAAACTTATTTGATTTATTTTTCTTTTTTCTTGCCATTTTAATCCTCCGAACACATATTCTAAATAAATTTTACAATACTTTTTAGATTATTTAAAGCATAAAAAAACTCCACAGCTAGGGAAACTGTGGAGAAAAAGGAAATATATTTAAGGGTTATTCCCAGTTCATCAGCTGGGAACTATGCTTTCAAAAAACATACTCTAAACTGAATACTTACTTATAGTACTTTTTATTTTTGAAGAATTTGTGAATTTTTATTGAATAAAATTTTAAGATTTACAAAAAATAAATCAATCATTTTAATTACAAAAAATTAGCATTTTCTCTTTACTTACTTTTTGTAATCTGTTATATTAAATGTGTACTTATTGAACACAACATAATTGAAAAAGAGGTAATTAATAATGGAATCAAAATTTAACGAACTACAAAAGAAACGTCGCTCAATTTATGCTATTGGTGAAAATGTTACTGCTGATAAAAATGACATCTTTAACTTAGTAAAAACAACTATTCAACAATCTCCTACAGCTTTCCACAGCCAAACAGTAAGAGCTGTTGTATTATTTGGTGAAAAATCAAATAAAGTATGGGACATCGTTGAAGCTAACTTACGTAAAGTTGTTGACGACGATGAAGCATTCAAGAACACTCAAGCAAAAATTGCTAGCTTCCGTGCAGGTTTTGGTACAATCCTTTACTTTACAAACACACCTAAAGTTCATGAATTAGAAGAAGCATTCCCATTATATGCTGATAACTTCGCAACATGGGCAGAACAAGGTATTGGTGGTGCTCAACAAGCTGTATGGACTGCTTTAGCAGAACAAGGTATTGGTGCTAGCTTACAACACTACAACCCATTAATTGATGATGATATTAAGAAAGAATTTGACCTTCCAGCAGAATGGACATTACGTGCACAAATGCCATTTGGATCTATCGAAGCTCCAGCTGGTGACAAAGAATTCTTAGATGAAGCTGAACAATTCAAATTAATCGACTAATTATTAGTCGCTATATATAGCAAAAGCGTTGAGGAAAAATCTCAACGCTTTTTTATGCTTCATTAACTTCTACTTCATACTTTTCTGCCTTAGAGTGTGGATGCTTATTTATTTTTTCGTTGTCTTCCTTTATTTTTAATAGACGCAAAGCATTTAAAATCGCTATGAAGGTTACTCCTACATCAGCAAATACAGCCTCCCACATTGTCGCTATTCCTAGTGCACCTATCAAAAGGAAGATTGCTTTTACTACTAAAGCAAAGATAATATTTTCCCATACGATTATCTTTGTCTTTCTAGCAATTTTTATTGCTTTGGTAACAGCAGTTGGATTATCCTTCATCAAAACAACATCTGCTACTTCAACTGCTGCATCTGAACCTAAAGCCCCCATTGCAACGCCTACATCAGCACTGGCTAAAACTGGAGTATCATTTAAGCCATCACCTACAAAGATTACTTTACCTTTATCACCTATCTCAGATTTGATTTTCTCAACTTCTGTTACTTTATCTTGTGGCAATAATTCTGTCTTTACATTAGGGATAGATAATTTTTCAGCTACACTCTCTCCGACAATCTTTTTATCTCCTGTAAGCATAGTAACATTGTCTATTCCTATATTCTTAAGACCTTGAATAGCCACTTTAGCATCTATTTTTATCATATCTGAGACTTCTATTGCACCAAGATATTCATTATTTAGAGCTACATAGACGACAGTTCCTGTAGTATCTTCTATTGTCGATACTCCATCAATATTAAGCTTATTCATCAGCTTCATATTACCCACACTAATAGTATCACCCTGATATTCAGCTCTAACGCCTAGGCCTACTAATTCTTCAATATTGCTTACTCGCGCAATATTTCCCGGGTAATTTTTAACAATTGAACGAGCAATTGGATGTGGAGAAGAAGATTCAGCGACTGCAGCTAATTTTACAATTTCTTTCTTACTTACTCCATTTGCAGGTATAATTTGAGTTACAAAAAATTCACCTCTAGTTAAAGTACCTGTCTTATCGAAAATAACAGCTTTAGCTTGACTAAGCGCCTCTAAGTAGTTACTTCCCTTAACTAAGATACCAGCTCTAGAACTTGCGCCAATTCCACCAAAATAACTCAGCGGTATTGAGATAACTAAGGCACATGGACAGGAAATAACTAGAAAAATCAAAGCTCGATATAGCCATACTTGGAATTCTTGTCCTAAAAATAATGGTGGAACACTGGCTAACATGATCGCAGACATTACTATTACTGGAGTATATATCTGAGAAAATTTAGTAATAAAATTCTCTGTCTTTGTCTTTTTTTCACTAGCATTTTGCACTAATTCTAAAATCTTTGTTACGGTAGAATCTTTATACTCTTTACTTACTCTTATCCTAAGAGCACTATTTTCGACAATCATTCCACTTAAAACCTGACTATCCTTAGTAACTAACAAAGGCTTGGTTTCACCAGTTAGAGCTGCAGTGTTTAAATATGCCTCTCCTGACTCAACAACTCCATCAACCGCTATTTTCTCTCCTGGATTAACAACGATTATATCACCCTTGTTTAACAATTCTGGCTTAACTTGCTGTAATTTACCATTCAATTCTAAATTAGCATATTCAGGTCGAATATCTAGTAAGTTAGTTATTGATTTTTTAGAATTTTCTATCGCTAAATCTTCGAATATTTCGCCTACACGATAAAATAACATAACTGCAATAGCTTCAGAAAATTGTCCAATTGCTAAAGCTCCAACTGTAGCTACTGACATCAAAAAATTCTCGTCAAACCACTTACCATGAAGGATATTTTCTATCGCTTCTTTTAAAATCGGATAAGCTGAAATAATATAAGTTACTATGTACAGAACTATCGTTATATTTTTCGGTATAAAATGAGCGAGAATCAAAAGCATTAAGCAAAGTGCAATTACTCCACTTTCTTTTTTCTCATCTGGTGACATTCTTTTTATTAAGCTCATAATAAACACCTACTTTCTAAAATATGAATATATGCTCATATATTTACATCTAGAGTATACCACGTTTTCATTTCCCTATCAATCTAGCTTATGACTTTTTTGCGTGTCTTTTTTTGCTAGTAATGGTAGAATTAGTTTTGGTGAAGTATATGAAAGAACATTTTGCAAAATTACCTTCAGAAGAAGAAACTCAACGCAGTGTCCAAATATTTAAAGCATTTGGAGACTATACTCGCTACAAAATTTTGTATCTATTATATGAACGCGAACTTTCAGTCTCAGAAATCACTTCTGAAATTGGAGTTTCACAATCTGCTATCTCTCATCAACTTAAACTATTACGTCAAACAGGACTTGTCTCTGGTCGGCGTGATGGTCAAAGAATCTTATATAGTTTAGCAGATAAACATATTATTATGATTTTCAAACAAGTCAAAGAACATATCAGTGAAGATGATATTTAAAAAGAGTGCTGAGAAAATTCAATTCTCTAGCACTCTTTCTTTATCTCTATTCAAACATTCTCTTCGTTGCTCTAAGCAATACTCTTGGATCTTTATCAAAGCGTGGATTCTTAACTAGTTTAGCCTCTGACACTCCTGCAAAATGGAATGCAGCAACTTCACCTGAACGAACCGCACTTTGTTCAGTAAATACCATTTGATATGGTTGTTCTACAAATTCTCCAGTAAATGCTAAGTTTGTAGAATGCTTTGGAATTACTTCTGGACGATCACTCTTAGCACGATTATTAAATAATGCTGAAGCATATGGCATGTATACTGGAATACAATTGATAACACTGTCCATAATTTCATCTTCTAAGTCCATGATATTGTGTGGACCAGGATCTACTTTAGATAATTGTCCTATCAATTCTTGCAACATTTCTTTACCTGTCATCTTGATATATTGTTTATCAACAAATTCTCCTCGACGACGTGGATATAAGAAGTATCCCCAAATTACAGATTCATTAGCTTTTTGTGTTGTAAAGTGTGGTTGATGATGTACAACAATCGACATATTAACATCTTTATGTCCTAATGGTGTAATAGGTTCAGTTGAAATGAATGAATTTAAGGCATTTCCTGGAACTTGAGTTGTAATTCTAGTAATTTCATTTAATAAAATATGATTCTTAGTTGTTAAAGTAAAACTTACCCATTCTGATGCATCTCTATCATTAAAGAATTTATCAGGATTTCCCAGGTTATAAAATCTTTCGCATGCTTTCTTCCATAATGATGAAGCTGCTCCATAGTCCATATTTTCAGGAGCTGGGGTGTTGAAATCACCTAAAGTTGCAGAATCTGTGATAGATCCGTTAGTAAAGAAGACAACTGTTTCATCATCTACAGTTACATGTTCTACTGTGCCTTGTTCGATGTTTTCCATTTCTAAACCAGTTACAGTAATTTCATCTTGCATTGGTGTATCTTTAAATTCAAAGTCTGTAACTCGTCTATTCATAACAAAATTACATCCTTGTCCTTCAAGATACTTAATTAGTGGTAACATAATACTTTCATATTGGTTGTAACGTGTACGATTTACCCCTACTAAATGTTCAATTTGAGTAAATTCATAAATCATCTGATGCATATAACGTCTTAATTCTTGAGCTGATGATTGTGTTCTAAATGCAAAAGTTGTTTCCCACATGTACCAGAAATTAGTTTGGAAAATATGTGGTGAATCTTCAAAATATTCTGCAATTGTTACATTATCTAGCTTTTCTTCTTGATTATCAGGCATCATAACTAAACGTGAAAGTAATATTCTGTCTAGATTATTTAAACCAAGCTTGTGACCATCAACGATTCCCTTGCCTCCTTGAAGCAAACGAGCTTTATCATAGGTACGATGCTTACTATCAAAATCACGTGTATCTTCAGCAGCAGTCATGCCTGGTTCTGTAACTGAAGGAATTCTGTCCAATAAATCCATTAAGTCAACGTATGTACGATAGTTTAACATACGTCCACCACGAGCGATAAATCCCTTTGTATTTTCCATTGGATGATTCTTATTCCAATATTCTTCAGCAGCTTCAGAAGCAGTAGATCCGTCATTAGCACCATGTGTGTCTAAGGCATAGAAAGTAATATCTTTACCATCCCAATTTCCTTCTTGGATCAAATAAACTGCACCAGCCATATTTGCTAAACCGGCACCTATCATTATAGCTTTCTTCTTCCTCATAAAGATCACCTCACAAAACTTTTAAAAACGTTTTCAATATATATTATAAACTTTTTTGTCGTCACTAAAAGAGATATTCGACATTTTAATAAAAATGTATCAATATTTAATGGATTTTAATAATAAAAAAATCGGACCTAAAGCCCGATTCCTAATTTCTTAATTTAAAAATGCTTGATGTTTCTTTTTGAAATGTTCAAATTGTTCTTCACTAATATTACCTAATTCGAGTAATTTATTTTCTACAGTTTCTAGAACTTGAACACGATCTTCCTTACTTTCCATAAAGTCGTATTTATCACCGTCAATGATCAAAAGTGGCGAAGCATCATATTCCTTCATCCAGATATCGTAATGCTTCAATAGTCTTTGATAGTAATCTACCAAGGAAGGATCTTTTTCAATTAATTCATAATCACGACCACGTTTTTCAATTCTCTTAATCATTGTTTCATGTGAAACTTTGATTGTGATCATCAAGTCAGGTGATTTTTTGTGTGAAGCAAGTGGTAATTCTTCCATCATGTTATGCAATAAACTCTTATAGATATCATATTCTACTTGAGTTGCATTCCCCATTTCAGTGTTCATACGCATAAAGATTTCGTCTTCATAGATTGAACGATCCAAAATGTTATTATCATCTTGCATAGCTTTCTTTATCATCGCAAAACGACGATTTAAAAAGAATGTTTGTAACAAGTAAGCATATGGATTAGTTGCTTCCTTATCCCCTTCAGCACGCTTTTTAGCAGCAATTTCATTTCCCTTATAAAAAATTGGTAATACAGGGTTATCCTTTACTGGTTCATAGTATGCTTTAGTCCCTAATTCTTTCGCTAAAATTTCTGTTAAACTTGACTTGCCAGAGCCAATAATACCCGATAATGTAATCAAAATGATTGAAGCATCCTTTCTTTTCTAAATATCCATAATTGTGAGCAAAAAAATATGCTACACGCAGCAGCATTTCAATAAAGTTCTGGTATAAACCAGACTATCCTATATAATAATACACATCTTGATCTAAAAAATAAAGAATTATTTTTCGGTATCTTGTATTTAGAATAATATTAAGGTACCATATGTTGTATCATCATTAATTAATATACATATTTGAGGAGAATTGTAATGGCAAAAATTTATCTTGCGGCTCCATTTTTCAGTGACGGCCAACACGAACGTATCAATCAAGTAAAAGAAGCTCTTGAAACTAATAAGACTGTATCTAGTATTTTTGTACCTGAAGAACATTCATATGAACATGCTGAATTTGGGTCACTAGAATGGCAAAAAGCTACTTTTACTCTTGATATCAATAATATTTACACTGCTGATGCTGTAGTTGCAATTATTGATTATAAGAAAGAAGAGAGTGACAACGAAGCTGATTCTGGTACAGCTTTTGAAATTGGCCTTGCTTTTGGTACTAATACACCTGTCATTGTAGTTCAATTCGATGCTGAAAAGGAATTGAATCTCATGATTTCTCAAGCTCTTACAGCTTACTTTGACGCAAGCAAAGGTGAATTATCTGATTTAGCAAATTATGATTTCAATGAATTAATGCCTAAATTGGCTAATCGTCCAGTTATCTAAACTCTTTTCACTACCAGTATTATCATGTTACTGGTAGTTTTTTATATATTTTTTTAAGAAGGTGTTATTTATGAATGCTAAACTTAATCGTAAAACAGCAATTAAAGAAGTTCTTCCTACTGCATTCGGCTACATTGGTATTGGAATTGCTTTTGGGATTGTTAGTAAAGCTGCTGGTTTGTCGGCTTTGCAAGCTGGTCTTATGAGCTTGATTGCCTACGGGGGATCTGCACAATTTATTATCGTAAGTATGCTGTTAGTACATAGTCCTATTATTTCTATCATTACAGCTGCTTTTCTCGTTAATTCACGTATGATTTTAATGAGTTTAGTAACTGCTAAATACTTCAAAAACGATAGCATGTTACATAATATCCTAATTGGATCTTTGTTAACAGATGAAAGCTTTGCTTTGGCAATGAATAAACTCAACTATACAAATAATAAACTCAATTTTGCTTGGTTTGACACAGCCAATTGGTTCGCATACTTCGTCTGGTTTTTCTCTTCAGTTTTAGGTGCTTTAGTGGGAAATTTTATCGAAAATCCCACTAATCTAGGAATCGATTTTGCCTTAGTAGCTATGTTTATAGGTTTGTTATACCTACAAATGATTTCTGATAAGTCATTAAAATTAAGTCTACAGCTTTTAGTAGTAGTTGCTACCTTTATCCTTGTTTATTTAGGACTTATTTTTATACCTAGCAATCTTTTAATTATTATTATCACATTATTAGGGTGTGCAGTAGGGATGGTGTTGAAACATGTCTTCTTTTAATTATGTCTTATTCACAATCATTGGTTGTGGATTTGCAATGTGGCTTTCAAAAGTACTGCCATTTATTTTACTTAAGAAATTCTCTTTACCAGCAATTGTTATTGAATATTTGAGTTTCGTTCCAATTGTTATTATGTCTGCCTTGTGGTTTAGTCAACTTTTCACTCAATACTTAGGACGTCTTCCTAGCATTAACTGGGAAAATCTTCTGGCATCTTTGCCAACCTTAATCAGTGCTATTATTTCTAAAAATCTTTTAGTCACAGTTATTGTGGGGATTATCTCATTAGCTCTCATTCGTATGGTAATTTAAAAGGCTATGCAGCTTAACATCAGTAAGCTACATAGCCTTTTAACATCTTCAATTATGAACGTAATCTTCTTCTTTGGCGTTCTTCTAATTCACGGTTATTGTCGTAAATCTTGTCCCCAATTTCTTTAACAAGCTCAACATTCTTCTTATATTCTGCTTGTGTCATATCAACATTTTCAAAACAGTCTTGTACGTGTGATTTAATTTCTGCTTCCATTTTAACTGAGTAGTCTGTTAAGGAAACAAATACCTTACGTCCATCTTCACCTGTACGTTCACGAGTTACCCAACCATTTTTTTCCATACGTTTCAATAATGGTGTCAAAGTACCTGTATCTAGGCCTAAGCGTTCACCTAATTCTTTGATCATCATTGGGCGTTGTTCTTCCCATAATACCAATAATGTGATGTATTGTGGGTAAGTTAACTTAAATTCTTTCAATGATTCTGTATAAAAACGATTATAGAATTTTTGAGCTGTGTAAACAGCAAAACATAGTTCATTTTCTAATTTATTTGGCTTATGTTCTAACATATTACCGTCACTTCTTTCTTTTTAATTATCATATTAATATTTAGCTTTCGCTGGTGCAATAATTACATAACGATAAGGCTCTGAACCTCGCGAAAAAGTTTTAACATGCTCATCTTTAGCTAAGGATGAATGAATAATCTTTCTTTCAAACGCTGGCATTGGCTCTAAACTAATTTGACTTCTAGAAATTATAGCTTCATGTGCTTTTTTCTGAGCTAAATTGTTCAAGGTTTCTTCTCTTCGCTCACGATAATCAGCTACATTTAACATAATACGAATTCTTCGATTATTATTTTTATGCTTATCGAAGTAATCTTGCGCTAGTAGTTGTAAGGAATTTAACGTTCTACCATGTTTTCCTATTAATAAACCTTCTAGTTCAGTATCAAAATTATAGTAAACTACCCTTTTCCCTTGGCTAACATCTATAACAGCCTCTATTCCCAGCTGCTTAGTTATATCAGCTAGATAGTAACCTAAATTTTGAATAACCACATCTAAATTATTTTGATTTTCTTCTTCTACTTTCTCACTATTTATTTCAATGTTTTTACTATCCTCGTTATCTAAAGTTTCTGATTCTCTATCTACTTGATCCTCAGATACAATCTCTAATTGAGGTTTAGTATCACTTTCAGTTTGCACACTTGAGTTCACAGTCAATTCTATAACTGCTGGCTTTTTTCCTAACCCCAGGAATCCTTTGCGACCATGAGAGATGACTTCAATCTCTACATTTTCTCTATCTACACTCAAATCTTGCAATCCTTTACTTATGGCAGAATCAATAGTTTCTCCCGTGTATTGCATCAAAATCTTCCCCCTTTCACAATTTTTATCAAACTACTATTATATTTTTTTGCCATAAATTGCACAAATAATTATATCATGAAAACTTATTTTAAACTATATAATTTTGCACAAACAGTATACCACGCCTAAAAAGCCTTGATATAGCGGTATTTTGTACTTGCTCAACCCTTGACAGTCTGTCTTACAGTCTATCATTAAAAATTGATATATTTAGCAAATTCATCGCCTATTTTGTCTTGTTTCTCTTTCATAGCATGAGTATATATATTAAGTGTTGTCTGTACATTGCTATGACCTAATCTAGCTTGTACTTGCTTAATATCCAGACCAGAAGCAAATAATAAAGTAGCGTGAGTATGCCGGAAACCGTGAGTAGTTATTGAATGGATGCCGGCTTTTTTTGCAATTTGTTTTATTGCTAGTCTTACAGTCGGTACGATGATAAAACTATTTTTACCATTGCTAAAAATTAATTGTTTGCTATCCATTGCATTGATACCGACTTTTAAAAGTTGTTTTCTTTGCTCAAGTTGCCACATCTTTAATACTTGAATTGTTTCATTATCCAGACTTATTACTCTATTACTTGCTTTAGTCTTTGGTGTCTGAATCTTGATGCCGTTGTTAGTTCTAGCAAGAGTCTTATTAATAGCGATGGTATTATTCTTATAATCTAAGTCATGCCACGTTAGAGCTAAGCATTCACCTATACGCATACCAGAATAAGCAAGTAACCGGAATAAAGCATACTTTTTTAAATTGGTATTCTTAGCAACATCAAGAAACTTTTTTAATTCATCTTTATTGTAGTAATTGCCGTGATTGTCTGATATGTTAGCTTGTTTCTTAGGTTTAATCACGTATAGCATTGGATTGCTTTCAATCATGCCAAGTCTTAAAGCATAATCAAGCGTATTTTTTACAATGCTAACAGAATATACATAAGCAACAGGAGCAACTTTAAAAGTCTTATTAACAAAGTCTTGACATTGCCGGAGCGTGATTTTATCTACATACATATCCTTAAAATAAGGGCGTACATGTTTATTTGCCCTTAATTCGATAAATTGCCACGTTGACGCCTTAACCGTTTCTTTATGCAATGCTAACCATTCATCTAGGACATCGCCAAACTTACCACTTTTCACACTCTTAAAATATTGGTTAGTACTAACTAAGTACTCAATCTTTAATAATTCAGTCTTTGCATCCTTTTCACTCTTGAACCCTTGACGCCTTATATATCTTTGCTTACCAGTTAATTCATCTAATCCAGCATAAAAACGGAATTTATACAATGTTTCATTATCCTTGTTAGTGTATTTAATTATCTTAGTCATGTTTATTCATCCTTTTATATTCAAATTAACAACCCGCTTAAATATCAATATAGAGAATGAATGTAAATTGAACACTGTAATTATTGCCTAAAATTTCCGGATCTGATGATTTTTCAGAATAAAAAAAATAAGCTCAAAAGCCGTTATATAGATGATCGTAAGCGATGCAAGAGCTGCAGCGATGGAAATTTAAGAATGCTAAGAAATACTAAGGTCAAAACTTAACAAAACTTAACATTTTACGAACGTTAAAATTGTGGCCAGACTTGATACATCAATAAAAACTTAACATTTACTACATCACAAAACATCAATTAATATTTTCAAAGTTCAGATTGTGCAGACTTAAAAAGTTAGTCTAATTTACCATCTTTTATTTCTATTTCTTTATACAATCCAATATCATTAATTTCTAAATATACATTACAAACAGCATTTTTTATTTTCTTATTTTCAATAAACCAATTTATAGAGTGCTTAAAAATATTATTTACTAATTCACGTTTAAAAATAATATTTAAATTATTATATATCTTTTCTAATTCATCCCTACCCTCCTCAATACCTACAATCAAATAAAAATCATATTTCTTACTTGGATTGTTTGAAAAAATCATTTTTGTTGAAAAATCTAATTCACTATCTTTGCTTACATCGAAATTAAAATAAAAATTATTTATTTTATCCCCTGAAACTAATTTCAAAAACAATCCATTTTCATTTTCTATATATTCAACTAAAAAAGGCGAGTACACAAAAAAATCTTGTGGAGAAATATTTAAATAATTACATAACTTATCTATCGTTTCAAATTGAATCCCTTTACCTTTATTTTCAGACAATGCCATTAAAGTCGTTTTTGAAATGCCAGTATCATTATAAACATCGGCAATTTTTAAACCTCTTTCCGCCATTAAAACAGCTAAATTACTTTTTATCATTTTTACCACTCTTTTCAAACTATTATTCACGCTTATTATATCAAAAGTCTATTAAATCTAACAGAGTACAAAAAAATAAAACAAACTATTGACAATAATTATATATTACACTACTATGAAACATGTTAGCATAGACGCTAATATTTAACAGACTACAAAAAAATAGAGGTGTATAGTATGCAAAAAACAGAAGTAGAGTATTTAAGTTATAAGAAAGCAATGGAAATACTAGGACTAAACAGTTACAAAACCTTGACGGTGTACATTAAAGCCGGTTTACCAGTAATCGAGGTTGCCGGCTCAAAGCGTATCAAAAGAACTGATTTAGATAATTTTATGACATCGCATTATGTAAAAACTGAAGATAAATAGAATTTACTGGAGGTATAGAAACATGAAAAAAGACAGGAGGGAAAAGAATGTTAAACCTAGTATTTTATACAGATAACACGTTAAAGGCTGAACCATACACGACGCCGGAAATCATAGCAAATAATACAGACAATTCATTACATGCAGTTAATCAATTAATTAGATACAAGAAAAAACATTTAGAACGTTTTGGAGTTTTGACATTTGAAATGCGTAAACCCCCTAAAAATTCAAAAGGTGGTAGACCTAGAAAAATCTATCACTTGAACGAACAACAAGCCACATTACTAATTACATTCTTGGACAATACGCCACAAGTTGAATTATTTAAGGTTGCTTTAGTCAAACAATTCTATGAGATGAGAGACGAGTTAAACAAAAGGAATCTTAACAGAGCAATAGAAAAGCCAATTAAAAAGACCTTGAATGATTGCATTAAAGACTGGAAATATACCAACAAACACGCTTATAGCAACATCAACAGACTATTAATCAAGGTTGCTACTGGAATGAGTATTCAAGAATTAAAGAAAAACCGAGGCAATGCAAAGACCGCCCTTGATTTACTGACATCGCAAGAGCAAGAAACATATAAGACCTTAGAAAATAAAGTAATTGCATATATTAACGCTGATTTTGATTATAGCTTAATAAAAACCTTGCTAACTGGTGGAAAAATCCAGATTGTGCAAGAGCTAGAAAACAACTAACTGGAGGAATGGAAAAAATGACAACATTTAAAAAATTAAAATACGATAGCAATTTAAAGCCAAATAACAGACTTAGAGAAATAAGACTAAGTAAAGATTTAACACTTAAAAAAGTAGCTGATGATATAGGAATTTCAGAAAATTTAATTGGTAAATATGAACGTGAAGAACGAGAACCAAAACTCAAAACATGGATTAAATTAGCTGATTATTTCAATGTATCAGTTAGCTATTTACAGGGTTTAACTGGATTTAGTAAAGGAAAAGCGCCAAGCGATGAAATAGATACATCAGAAGATAAGACAAGCGATGACATAGATATCAATTACTTACATCAGAGAATCAGAAGAATGTTAGAGATTGACAATTTAGCTGAGTTACAAAACGAATTGAAACAAGTAACTGAACTAATAACGTTAATGAATCGATAAACTAACCACCCTTACCCCTTATACAAGATTTAGAAAGGAATGTTATACATGGAAAAGTTAAAGCGACAAACATATAACGATACATCGCCAATAATCAAAGTCTATTTGACTGATGCACAATTTAAGGAGCTAAAACAGGAGCTAAAAAACGACTTTAAAGATGAGTTAGTTAGAGCAATCGCAAGAGATGAGATAGAGCGTTACGACCTTAAAGCCCCTTATTTAAAGCAAAATAAATTTGCTGAATGGATTGGAGAAAGTGCATCAACAGTAAACGAGCTAAAGGCTAAAGGCTTACCGGTATCCTATGCTTTAGGTACTGTTAGATACGGTAAACAAAGCTATATTGACTTTATGAAACAACACGAAAGATAGAAAGGAATTTTTAAAATGAATAAATTAGACATCGCCGATGAATTAACAACATACACCAACCAATTAAACAATATCACTGAATTAATGCTTACTAATTTAAACAACTCTGACATAAGTAAGAGTAAAGAACTAGATAGACTTTATTTTTTAATTAATTATGCTAAGCAAATATCAAATGGCTTGTACAACTTTAGCAATGAAATTACAAAGGAATGATACCAAATGATAATACCAGATGCAAAGACCAAACAAATATATAACATGATAGTCAACTCAACCAGTAAGCACCCTGTTGCCACCAAAAAAATATCAGACGTAACAGGACTCAACGAGAGAACTATCAGAAACAGAATAACAGAATTGATTTTTATTTATAAAGTACCTATTGGAGCTTTTAGAACTGGAAATAATAAAGGTTATTTTCTGATTAAGAATCAAGATGAATACAATCAAGTCAGAAACACACTTAAAGCTCAAGCATTCGAAGAGCTAAAGCGAGTTAATCAACTTAGAGAAAATCTAAAAAATTGGAGCGATGAGAGATGACAACATACACACTTAATTTAATCCAGTACATCACATTAATATTTTTGTCTGTTAGTGCTGGATATATATTACATGGAATAGTTAGAGCGATTAAAAACGGTGATTTTTTTGACTAAAAAAGAGCTTGCAAAACGACCAAATTAAGCAAGCTCAAACACAAATTAAAAGATAACGTACAGGAGAATTATAACATGGAATTGAACAATATTATTGATAGATTAATAGAAAATTTAAAAGAAATCAGAAAACACAATCACGGAAACAAACAAAGCGAAATATACAAAGATTTAGATAAGCAAAGCGAGTTAGTTAATAAATTAATTCAATTATCTAAACAACCAAGCTCAAGCGATGCCGAAGATAAAAACATGAATATAGCTAGACAATTAACAGACATCGCCGAGAACATTCAAGCAATTACCAAGCTGATGGCTTTAGTGATAGTTAGCAACAGTCCAGAAGCAAAAGCATTCTTTATTAACGACACTCTAACCAGTGTAATAGATAGCCTTGATAATTCTGTTATAGATATTTTAAACGTAAGCGATGGCTTAGTAGATTTAGACGATTAGGAGCGTGAGAACATGAAGAATAAAAGCAAAGTAGAAAATTTAAATAATAGCATTGGTTTATTTATTGGAGTCAGAAACATGTTAGCTGATAACGTCAAGGACTTAGACAAATTTAGCGATAGCATAGACGAGCTATACAACGACATTGAACGACTGGAACGACTAAATACACCAGAGTTTCAATTAACGCAACTAAAACAAAAATACGACATTGAAGCCAGAACATACAACCAACTTTTTGACATCCACCAACACAATTTAATTACATTGTGGAAATTAACAAGGTCAATACTTAGACAAATTAACAAGTTGTCTGATGATGATATCAAGCGTAATCATTTAAATAGAGATGAATTAATAGAAATCAAAAATAGCATTAAAGAGCAAAGCGAAGAGCTTAAACCTAGTTTAGTAGATTTAGCAAAATATGAAATCAAGCACATAAAGGACTGAGAACATGAACAGACTAGACCAAGTAATTGAGATGGTACAACGTGGTTTATACGTTTATCCAGTAGTACCAAATAGCAAGCAGCCAATGAGAAATTACAGCTATTTAAAAGCTACTCAAGATATTAATTTAATAAAATCATGGTTTAGAGATAGACCAGATATAAACATCGGAATTAATTTAAGCAAAAGTAATTTGATTGTAGTTGATATAGACAATCACAACAACGAATTGCAAGCACCATTACAGAGTTTAAACAATCTAGGTTATAACTTGCCTTCTGATTATGTAGAGCGTACTCAATCAGGCGGTTTACATTACTATTTCAGAAGCAACAAACCAGTTAAACCAACTAGAAAAACAAAATTTATAGATGGTGTAGATTTACTCAGTGATTTTGTTGTTTCATCGCCAAGTAATAATTATAAGGTGCTGGATGGTGCAACATTGGACGATATACCACAAGTGCCAAACTGGATAATTAAAGCATTGGATAATAGAGCGATGCCAAGCGATAGGATGCAAGACAACCCCACGCCCTACCGTAGATACTACACCGGCTATTTAATTGATGAGATAGTAACCGGCGTGGATGCCGGCAATCGTAACAACTGGATAGCGTCAATATTTGGAAAGTTATTAAGAGCCGGAGCAAGTCCAAAGAATGCTTATAGTCTATTACAGTTGATTAATGATAATTATGTACAACCACCCTTACCAAGTAAGGAATTGGACAACGTAGCTGAAAGCATACTAAAAAGATTTATTAATGAGTGATTGAGGAGTTGAGACAATGCCAGAAAGTAACATGAATAATTTATTAGATAAAGCCACAAATAAAGTTAAGAAACAAAGAGAAAAGCCCATTACAATGAGTCAGTTATTTAGCATCTTGAAAGAACAAGGGCAAAACTGGAGGGATGAACATGTAAAAGTCTTGAAAAACGGAGAAGAGAAAATACAACATATACCACCTAGAACAATAGCAGATATTTTAAAAAGATATGTTATTTTTGCCGTGATCGGAAAGAAAGAAAAAGATTTTGAAAAGGCTAATCTTGCATATTATGACTTGGATGCCGGTATATATAAATATAATGTTACTAACATTCAGAAATTAATTATAGCGGTAGAACGTAGCACCAGCATTAAACAACGGCGGGAAACAATGGAATATTTAAGACTGGAGGCACAAAGAAAACACCCTACCGAAAGCCGTAATTTAATCATTGTTGGTAACGGCGTATTTAACAAAAATACAAAGAAATTAGAGCCTTACAACCCTAGATATATATTTACATCTAAGATATCAACTAACTACAACCCAGCAGCACAAGAGCCAAATTTTAAAGACTGGAGCTTGTCTGAATGGTTTAAAGACATCGCAGAAAATGACAAAGAAAAAGAAACTCTATTATGGCAATCGTTAGCTTGTGCAATCAATCCAAACTTAACGCCGGACGTTGCTATATTCTTAGTTGATAACGGACAAGGACGAACAGGAAAAAGTACGTTTGAAAGATTGTTAGAAAACCTAGTCGGAATTGACAACCATGCACCACTTAAATTAAAAGAGTTTGAAGAAGATTTTAAACTTGCAAATGCTCAAGGCGTTAAGTTAATTATTGGAGATGATAACAATCCGAATGACTACAACAAGACTAGTGAGAACTTTAAACGTGTAGCAACCGGGGAAAATGTTTTAATTAATCCAAAAGGACAACCGCCCTTTTCTACTCAGTTTAATTGTTTCATAGTTCAGTCAATGAACGGCTTGCCAAGATTTAAAGATGATAGCGATGCACTATTAAGGCGTATCAAGATAATCAAATTCAACCACCAATACAACGACAAGACCGCAAACAAAGACATCAAAGAAAAATACATCAAAGATAAAAGATTGCTAGAATGGATTTTATCAAAAGTAATTATCATGGATTTTGATTTTATGACAGATACAGAAGAGAGCCGGCAAGAGATCAAAGAATTAAAGATAGCTAATGACCCAGTAGCGTATTATGTAAATGAACATATAGACGATTTAAAAAGTCAAAGATTGCCAATAGTATTTTTATTCAAACACTTTCAAGCAACATCAGACTATGAAAACAACCCGCAGAAGATGAAACAACAAACTTTCACAAGGCGGATCAAACCACTGTTAGAGGCTAAAGGATATGTATACAGTAAAAAGAATCTAGCACCATTAACCTATTGGAATTCAAGCGATGAAAAGTTACTAGAAAAATATGATATCAATTATAAATATCGTGTAAAAGTGGACATCACGAAGTATCAACCACTATTCGAGAAACCACAAGACAACCAAAACGAAACCGACTAATTTTTAAAAGGTCGGTATAAAGGTCGGTATAAAAAATATTATTATATCAATGTTTTGAAGCTATAAACCGACTAACCGACTAACCAACTATATTACTATATATAATAGTAGAAAAAATACCTAACATGAGTATGTAACATATTTTTTTATAATAAAAAAGACTTAAAATCATGGTCGGTTAGGTCGGTTGTGGTCGGTATCGTTGATATATCAACGTTTATGTTACCCCACCTTTACAGACTAACCGACTTTTTAACTCTAAAAAACACGATTTATATTAATTAGAATTAATTTACTGGAGGATTTAACATGAATGAACAAAAATATTTTGATGGATTGATTGACGGAATGAAAAAAGTAATTGAGTTACATAAGACAAAAGATGATATTAAGAATTTAGAAAATGAATTAAAAGCGATGAGAACTAAAAAAGCTAAGTTAGAGAAACAAGTAGACCATTACAACAAACAGGCTCAAGATGCTATTGATTTAATACAACAAGGAAAATTTAAGTCTGAGTATATGCCACTTGAACAAGAACAAGAATTCAAAAAGTTGATGATGGAATTAATCAATTTACAGTATATTAGCATTGTGGACGTATACAACCTTAGATAATACTAGCCTTGATTTTGACTTGAAAATAATAATAAAGGCGTGGTATGTAGTGGATTTGATGCAATTATCAGACTTATTAGACAATAACGATAATAGAGAGATTGACCTAACCAAAACCAGAATTAAAGTAACTAACTTTATGGAAAACCAATACCAACAATTAAAGTATCTAGCTAATACAAGCCCTTTACAGTCGGTTAGCTATGATAATATCAAAGTTCAAACATCGCAAAGTAATTCTATTGAATCTAAAGCAATCAAGCAATTACAGGCTAAAGAATATCTTAGAATTATAGATGATTGTATTAATTCACTGGATGACATACAAGCAAAAATATTTAAATACAAGTTACTAGAACATAGAACGGAATATGATATAACAGAACTTACCGGATACAGTAGAGCTCACATATACAATATATTTAAATATGCTTGTCGTGAGTTTGCTAAACATTTAAATTTAGTTACTGATATTGATTTACTGGAATACAAGGAATGATATTACATGGATAAAGAGAAAGAATTAAGAAAATATAATAATATGATTATTAATGATAAACTTGATTATATAATCAAACAAAATAAAAACCTTGAGAGCTTAACCAATCGAAATACAGGAATGATATTAAAACGACTGGAACGCATCCAGAAGTTAAACCAGACTATTATATATTTATTGCTTGGTGTAGTTGGTTTACTAATTACAATCTTACTTGGTTAAGATATGATATAATATGGATGCAGGTATTTATTTATACACTGACTTAATGAGTGCTATTAATTGGCACTCTTTTTTTATTGCATCCGATACACCGTTATTACATCAGTTAATACAATTACATAGC
>OGHJ01000475.1_pt1 | contig 60605 bp, 85 predicted proteins | sample 1571351 | NCBI WGS metagenome assembly OGHJ01 (sample SAMEA2582037, study PRJEB24529) | metagenome | biome: Human gut stool | place: China | collected 2011 | reverse complement strand
TCTCTCTTTATCACTTTTTATTATAAATCTTATCATCAGCTTATTATAAAACACTTATTATCCATTCTTCAGGGAAAATATCTAAAGGTCTTTTCATAATTTTTCTAACAATATTTATGTATGTTTTTTATCTAACTTATCCATATGATACTCCAATCTTAACCAAACTATTAGTCTAAATCAATATTATTATGTTTTTATACGATACTGATTATCATTTATATTAGATGCGTAATACAAATTATCAGAACAAGAACAAGTCACTTCATATTTATCAAAATATAAATCATTATCTATTTTATAATATATCTATAAATCCATTTTTTTCTCCTTTTTAATTTATGCATATATACATATAGCACTATCTTCTTCATTATTTCCTTTATTTAAATATATATGAGAAAATCCGTATAAACATCCATCATTCATATCGTGGATTAAAATTTCTTTATCACCAAATTTTTCTTTAGCCGCCTGTAAAAGCTCTATGAATTCAGAGATTGTATATTGCCCTTCTTTTTCTAAATAAAGGGCTTTAGTATCATTATCTGAAAAATCTTTCAAATCTGTCTCTATAATTTTCATATATCATCCTTTTATTTTAAAAAACATAAGATAAAGGTTATTTTAACAATATCTTTACTTCTATTTTTATTTTAAACATCTATTATTTGTTTTTCTAAAATATATCTTTTAAACCAATTTGTTAATCCATCTTCAAATAATAATTGATAAGACCATTCATCAGATATATCAATATTAATCACCTTTCCTATTAATCCTAAAAATCTTGGAAATTGAGAACCATCTTCATATTTATCTTGAAATTGAGAGTCAACTATAACTTTTACAAAATCTCCAAGTTCTAATTCGTTATTTAATTCGTTTTCAGAATCAGTTCCAATTAATTCCCCTGGAAATATATCCATTGTCCTTTTCCACATAAATTACATCACCCCATAAAATCGTCATTTCTTATGTCTTCTAATTTCAAATAATTCTTTTAATATTATGGTTTTAATATCAAACACACCTTCTTCCCAAAAATCCATTTCGCCAAATTCATTGAATTTCGATATGCGAATTTCACCATTATTTAATACATTTACACATTCTAAAATGTCACAATGTTTAGCTCTTGCTCCCCAAAGTCTTACTGCATCCAAAACAATTTCAGAATATGTAACTATAATTAAATCTTTATTTTCAGTATAGTGTTTTTCACATAGTTCCAAAATATTATCTGCCAAATTATACGGATGAATTCTTTTAGATTCTGGATAATATTCTACATTATTATAATTTCTTACCATTTGAGCAAGGTCTGCATTCCTTTGTCCAGTGACTATTTTTATTTCCATTTATATCACATCTTCCAATCTTCTGAGTAAATCATTCTTTCTTTTTATCTTTGTAAAAAGTAAACATAAAACCATTTTGGATAACCGTCTTGCCAAAATTCGCAATAATGCCTATACCTACTTACTTTATTCTCTTTGTATAATTCTGCAAGTAATCTACCAATTTCAGGAACTTTCGGTGTTCCATATAAATACCATTCTACTATTTTCGGATTAAACTCTTTTATGTATGCATTTACAAAATTCTCTGATACAACATCAATAAACTCATCCTTGTGCTGAAACATATAATTAAGTATCCATTGTTTTTTGTGTTCTTTTATGATATATCACCTCCAAGTAAAGTTAAATTTGCTTAGTTTTTAAAATTTAAAATATTGACCAGGATAAGCATCCATTTATTCTTTATCTTCTATATATAATAGTGTAGTAAGATGAAAAAAAATTAAGCTTTTAAAAAATAGCATTTATCATAAGTACAATTTTCATCATATATCCTGCCTAATAAATTATCTCCTTTTAATGTAAAATACTCTTCACTTAAAGATATATCTATATAATTCTTGAAAAAATCATATCATTTATCCCCAATATTGTTATAATTATCCTTACCATTTAGAACGATTGAAACAAATAAATCGTAACAAATAATCTGATTTTTATATGTATTTGTTATGTATTTATAATTATCTTTATCTATAAACATAGTATTATCTATATTATCTATTATAGCAGAAAAATCAATATTGACCTTATTTCTATTTTCTTCATTAAAAATATCTATTCCTGATTATTTTTTAGGCATTTTAAAATCTTTATCTTGTATAAATAATAAAGCATCTGTTATAAACTCTGGTAAATCTTTTTTAATACAAATCGGATGTTTCCTTCATAATAAATTCCCATAATTACTCCTTTATTAATAGATTATAAGCAGGTAGATTATTTTTCTTTAATTGTTCAAGTGCATATGTACATTTATTACAATTAAAATGAGATATTTTACTTATAATATCTTTTTCATTATCATAAATTGAAGCTACTTCAGGACACAAAGCTGACTCTCCTATTTTTAACATACCATTAGGAGCGATTACTGGAGTACACATCTTTCCTCTCATTAGCAATGTATCACATATATTCGATATTTTATTTATATTCTGTCTTACTAATAATCGTATATTAACGCATTTAGGTGCAATAGTATAATAAAAAGATTCATCAAAATTATCTAAAGCTCTACCTTGTGGATATAAACATTTATTTCTATCAGAAACATAGCTAGGAACACCTTCTATAACAGCACCTATCTTTTCTAGTCTATATCTTTGCTTTTCATTAAGTTTAGTAGGGTAAAATCTATCATCATCTGTTACTTGTATGATTATTCTTTTCTTATTCTTCTTAACTAATTCAGATACTTTTTCATAAATTTCAATATTATCTGCTAAAACTCTTCCATTTGTAGCAAAGGTAATAGGGGTATTCTTATCTAATTTTTCTTCTATAACATCAAGTAAAGATATAATATCTGGATGCTCAAATGGTTCACCGCCAGAAAACAATATTGCTTTTATTTTATGTTTATTTATAAAATCAAGACTATCAATAAGAGTGTCTTTACTCATATCTATTCCATCTGGTTTACAATCTGAAATACAATGAGTGCATCCCATATTACATCTATATGTTAAAGCTATCATCATAGTTTAAGTACCACCTTTTAATTAGTAATTAGAAGTATACCATTTATTAGCTTCTCTGTATAGTGACCTTATTAAACTCTCTTTTAACATATCTGTATAAGGTATTGTAAGCTCACTAGAGCGACAATTTATTGTTCTTCTATATTTATATATCTTATCATCTATATCTTGCTTTTTAGGGGATTTTACAAGGTTTTCGCCTACATAAATTCCAACCCAGTCAGGTATTTCATCTTTAACCTCTTCGTATAATTTTCTTGTAAGGACATAATAATTATAATGACCTACAAAGCTTAATTTAGCATTACTATGAAAATCAGACTTACTTACCTTTATTTCATAGCATCTAAATATACCTTTTGTATCATATGTCATATAATCTACTCTTTCTTTACCAAAGAAACCTATTGTCACTTCAAAACATCCAAAGACTCCCACTTTCTTTGTAGCATTATATATATCTTGTTCTAATTTTAGTGTTTTCTTAGTTTTCATAAAATTATATATTCCTTTTAATCTATACTATCATTTAACTTATCATTTAATATTGTCTTTATTCTTTCTAATGCTCCTGTAGCAAGAATTATTTCATTGCAGATATAATTCTTATCTTCTTCTGTTAGATTTATATTTTTTAAAATATCAGTAGATAAAATTTCAATATTTTTTAAAACAATATCTGTATGACTATATTGTGATTTAATATTACTAAATTCTAATACATTATTAATATCCATAAATTCATCTTCTTTCTATGCCATAAAATATCCTTTTTCTATCATATCATTATACTCACTTTCACTCATCATCTTTTTTGTCCTGGTAACTGAACCATAACTATTATAAGTCATATCAACAAGATAATATTTTTCTGTAATAGCGTTATTTACTTTTTTACGATATTCTTCTGTAATATCTGTTTTTGAATATATCTTTTCTATATAATGTTCTAATAAATTCATATTTTTCTCCTTTATCTTGTTTGCTGTTTATAATAATAGTGTATTAAGGTGTAAAAAAAGAGATTATTTCTTAAAAAAATAATCCCTTATAAAATATATGTTATAGTTATTTTAATAATGTTTCATCTTTTATTAAATCAGATGTATTTATTTTGTAATAATAATTATTATCTTTTAATAATTCATTAGTAACACTTGCTTTCTCTGTTTCGTTTATTATTTCAGTTATATTCCATAAACCAACACTACAGCCGTGACCATCACCTGTACTGCCACATATTCTTCTACCTTCAAGCATAAGTATTTTATCATTAACAATCATTAATTGAGCGTTATCTTTTAAATTTCTTGATAAAATAATATTTCCAGATAAATTTGTACCTATTGGATAATAATTACTAGAACCTGAATATGTATCATAAAATTTTATAAAATATTCTGTATTTTCTGTATCTGATAATTTATAAATAGAAATATTCTTTTTAGTAAGAGCATTAAATTCAGGCTTATCTTTTTCTTCTTCATATTTTATAGCATTTTCTTTACTTATTTTTTTAGAACTATAAACAAAATAGGTGAACCCTATTATGCTACTTATAATTACAAATATTAAAATAGTTAATAAATTTCTATTACCTTTTTCCATAAAATAAATAGCCTTTCTTTACAAAATTTTTATTCAAATCTTCTGCATTTTTTTCAAAAAATATTGACCCTAATGAATATCCAATAGCTGCACTTCCGATAATTGAATAACATCTTAATGTATCTATAACTTCTGGAAATTGGGCTTGTAATAATAAAAAACTATCATTTATAGATAAACTTCTATTTATAGCAATAGCAAAAATAGGAAGCTGATATGTAGACGCAATTAGTATTCCTATAACTAACACCACAATATAATATTTAATATTTCTCTTTTTATTCATAAATGTTACCTCTTTTCTTCTAAATAATTCATAATAATAGGTGAGAATGGATAAGTATGTATGCCTCTCTCTAAAAATTTTTCTAAGTTATATAAATAGTATATAATTGAAGTTTATTATTTTTATCTATAAATGTTAATATAAGTAAATCACTACTATATGCTTCTTTATCTGGGTCAACACATTTTTTAACTTTATATAGAAGTCTATTTTTAATACAAAACTGCTCTAATTCATCTTTAATATTATATTCTATATTATTCTTATCATATCTATATTCACTATAATAATCATCTGATAAATGATAATATTTTTTTATAATTTCTTCTATTTTATCTTTTATCATAAAACGCTCCTTCACTTACCTAAAACTTCTTTTCTAAAGCTTTTTACTTGATACATAATTACAGGGGAGAATGGATAAGTGTATATACCTCTTTTTTTAAGGTTTTTATTTATTCTTTCATAAAGATACATATTTATAATTTTTCCGCTTTTATGTACATAATAACTTGTTTTAGGGTCAGCACTATAATCTACATTTTTTGAAACGTAATAATTATTTTTTCCACTATCTTTATACATATAACACCAATGGTCTATTTTGATAGCTATTTCTCTTGCTTGTTTTCTTGCTTCTTTAAAAGTCATGTTTATTCCTTCCTTAAAATATCTTCCCAATATTCTAAATCTTCTTCATTTTCGATTAATGGGATATATTGGTAAATATCCTTAGTTGTAACAACTTTTTCTCCATTACTATTTATATTTTCTTCCCTGGTTCTATCCAAACATTCAACCTTAATTCTTTTAAGAAACTCTATTTGTTCTTTTCGTGTCATATGCTTTTTAAAATCAGTTAAATCTTCCTGATTATAGATATATAACAATTCGCTATATAACCTTTTTTTATCTTCAAATTTATTAAAACATTTTGTAAATACAGTCCATATTAAAATAGGAACTTCAATAATAATCAGTATGGTTGTAAAAATACTATTATTAATCTCAAATACTACAAAACATACAAAGTTAATAAAGCCAATAATTGCACACATACATCCTCTATCTATTGATGGATTATCCCATATATTTTCTTCTTTTACTCCTGCAAAACAATAATAAATACAAAACATTAGTATGGGAATAATTAACATTAAAGTAATAATAATATTATAGTTCATATTTTCTCCTTTTTTATTAACCTTTTGATATTATATCTATAATTATATCTATATTATTAAATAACCTATCAAATAAATTATATGCACTTTCATTACATCTTTTAAGCAATGTCTTGTCATTAAGAAATAATAAAAAACTATCTGCAAAATATTCTTCATCATAAAATTCGCATTTATTTAATGTAAAATAATATATTGGCATATCTGATAATTCTTTATGTTGTTTACATATATTTTTCCATTGGTTAGTTCTTGAAATATTTCCTAAAAATATATCAACAAAATGACCTATTTCGTGACCCAAACCATAAGTTATTGCTACAGGATATGCATAAGTATATATTGTTTTGTAATTTTTATCTGTAACTCCATATATTTCAAAATTATAGCCAAACTTATCTTCTAAGTTTTCATTTGTTAAAATTATTTTCCATCCTTCTTTATCAAAAGCTTTTAATATTGGTTCAGGAATTTTTGAAATATATTTTTCTATATAATTTTTTAAATCATTCTTATGTAAAAACCATTTTTTATCATCATCTCTACACAAAAAATCTATAATATTGTTTTTTGTGTATTTTAGAGTAATATTATATTCGATATTCATTATTTTTCATCTCTCTAATAAAATTATTTTATCTGTTTATATATGGCATACTTAAACATAAAAAGCTTATATGTTAGTATGCATAGTATTCTCCATTTAGATTTTAACCATAATTAAATACTGCAATACACAACTTTCACTAAACTGTGTTGGAACTAAATCAATTCCCTTTACATCATAATTTGAAAAAATTGTCTGTAAGCATTCGGATATATTTCCAATACTTATTATTTCTTCATTCTTTTGTAAAGTCCAAGTATCATATTGATTGTCAGCAATAAACATTAATACTGTTTCATCTGTCTTTATATCCATATAAATATCTCCTTCTAATATAAAATTTTTGATATTTTCGTTAATCTTTTTTTCATTATTAAAAAATCTCTTATTATTTGATTTTCTATTATATGTACTTGTAAATAATGTTAAAGGAACACTATTAAACATATTATATTTTCCTTTCCATTTTAAAAAACTTTAAATATCTTTTATAATATAGTAGTGTATCAGAGTATAAAAAAAAGAGCCTATTTTTAATATAAAAACAAGCTCTATTTTTTAATGTAAATCATCTAAATTTATCCCTGCCATTCTTAATTTGAATTTTCCTTTTTTTACAAGACTATTATCTTCTCCGTATATATCCATCATTTGCTTAAGGGTTGCTTTTGCAATCTCATATTCCTTTGAATTAATATTAATCTCAAATCGTTTTGACAGTTGCTTCAATTTATCTGGAATTTCAGAACTTCCTTGCCTATAAGAAAGAACGTCTGACACAGAATACGTATATGCATTAGACAAATTTGAAACTTCCTGCTTGCCATTAATCTCTATTAATGTAGTATTTTTACAAGAAGAAATAATAATAGGAGAATTAGTTGTAAGTATAAACTGTAATTTTTTTAAGCCACATATAAAACCTCCACTATTATTTTTAATCATCATAATCTTAGTTTGACCGAATCTCGTCACAATTCTTTAACAACTACACATACACAATCTCTATTTATTTCTAAACTATCCCTTATATTTTCACCTTTTATTGGCACAAAGACATAATAAATATAAAACATAAGGACAGAAATAATTAGTATTAAGGGAATAACAATATTATAATTCATATTTTCTCTTTTTTTTATTAACCTTTTGATTATTACTCCAAGACAAATTATAGTATTATTCCTCTGAATTAATAAATCATAATAAGCTCCATATTTTATCTGTCTAAATCATTATTTAGATTTCTTTCTTTATATTCTTCTAAAGTTCCATAAAAATCATTATCAATATCTCCTTTATAATTAAGGTCAGGAGATAAATACATATAATCAGATATTATATAATTATCTCTTAAATCTTCTTTTGTAATTCTTAATTCTCCTATAAAGCCTTCATAATCGTGAGATATTAGAGATGCTATCTCAGAACCATATCCTTTATGCAATTTCTCTTTAGCTATATCAATTAACTTATTTATATCATTATCTTCTTTTATAAAAATACTATTATGTCCTAAATGATAATCTCTTTCACTATCATACATTAATAATTTAGCCATAAATTACCTCTTTATTTATTGTTATTGTATTTATCAAGCCTATCTTAAACAGACTTAATGCTTATATTAATTGTTTGCAAAGCAATTTCATCATTAGGGCTATCAAGAATTTCAAAGCGTTGGTCTTGTAAAGTCTCCAATATAAGACCGCATACTGCTTTTGCATCATCTGAAAATCATTTTTTATATTCACATTCCAAATCTTCTTTTGTTATTGAATAACTACAACCCGTTTTACTAATTGACATATTTTACATTCCTTTCAGAGTCATAATTCATCTCTCAGTTTTTTTAGTCTTTTTCCCATATTTGTAGCTGATTATTTTCAATCTTATAACAATACTCCGCTTTATTTGCTTGAAAAGTACCGTATAAAGTCTTATCTTTAGCTGTCATATTTATTATTACTGCATCAGGATAATCGTTTTTAATTACAGTTTTTATATTCCGGTTAAGATTTCCAATACCTATTGCTGCTACAATAAAACCTGTAAACATAATGGATATTGCGATAAGTACAGTTTTACCTTTTATTTTATCGAAAGCCCAGTAAAAACTTGATAAAGAGATTGCACCAGCTCCGATTATAAGTATAATTTCTCCTATCATTACTATCATTATTAAAACTTCTATCATTTCACTTGTACAAGAGTCAATTACATAAACAAAATTAAACATCTTTTCCCCTTTCTATAAAATAGCCTTATTATTTCACTATAATATTAACCTTATATTATAATAGTGTATGAGTGTTATCATATTTTTTAATTAATTCCTTGACTTCTTTTATACTTTTATCTTTCTGATTTTATAATTTCTAATTCTTTTTCGGTTCTTAGTTCAAAATATATAGGTTTATAATAAATATAAGGCGTTAATAAAGATATAGGTATATTCTTTGTTACATAATCTCCTACTACAATTAAATCAATATCATCATTTAAAGCAGTAGAAATAGTCCCTATAGATACAAAATCCTTTATACCATCTTTTATTTCAGGAAAATCTTCCATTATAAAGATTTTAATATCGGGATATTTTGTTATTAATTTTCTTAAATCGTTAATAATCCTTGTTGTCTTTCCTGAACCTACTTTCCCATAAAAAATTTTTGAATAAATATCATAGTTTTTCATACTTTTTCTCCCTAATCAACTATCTATTATTATCATAATAAACATCGCAAAACATACAATTATCACAACAACTATCACATTCTTCATCTGTCATATATTTTTCCATATTATTTTCCTTATTCATTATATTTACTCAAACTCTGTTAAATATCCTTATCAAAAAATAGATATAAAAATACTAAATCATCTGTATGATGTCTAACATAAGGCAAATTGAAAAACATAATCCTGATAAAGTCCATAAAATCTTAGATGATTTATTCTTTTTAGTACGGATATTATTTATACAAATAATCACTAACAAAGTATGTAAAATCAAATTTGTATTCATTCGCATTATTCCCTTTCTAAATCATCTTTTGTCTTACTTGTTTTATCTGCTAAATAACATAATGAATCATAAAAATCTTCTTTAGAATAATCTTTTAACTCTGAGCGTAATAAATCCATAAGTGGAATATAAGTTTCAGGGTCTTCATTTATACTAGCTTTTTTAACTTTATTAAATAATGTATTTATAGCTGCGTCATATTTAATCTTATTTATAAGTATTCTCCTAACTGCCTTTGTCTAGTGACTAGATTGTATTTTTACTTTTCATTTTCGCTTCCATAATATCAACTGCTTCTTTGGCTTCTTTCAATCCAATACCAGGATGTCTAATGTAATACAACTTAATTGCCGTAACCTTCTCACCATTCTGCAAACACTTCTTAATGGACGGTCTAATTTCCTTTATAATTCCCCTACAGGTACTTGCATATCTCCGTACCTCATCAAAATTATTTTCATTAATAAAATCTCCATTAATGATGGCAGCTTTTGCAATATCATAATTATTAACAAGTGTGCCATTTATTGTTGTAAAATAAATATTTTCCATCATTTCGCTTTCGCTCCTTTTCTTGAATTCTTAGTTTCATTCAGTCATATCATAATTGCCATCTAATATATCTTTAATCTGTTCGCAGAATGAAGATAATTCATATGCTTTTATATAGTCTGCATCGTTTCCTCTTTTATCGGCAATTTTCATTTTTGACTCTTGACATTTTATGGTATCTTTTAACAAATCTATCGTTATAGCAACTCTTTCATCTAATGATAATTCGCTTGTATACATATATTACCTCACTCTCCAAATGAAACACGTATTTCTAAGCCAGAAATACAGCCATATTTTTTTCTTTGCAAATTTCCATTTCCATATAACTTCCATTTCCAAATCCAAATCTATTTCCAAATACAACTGCTGGATATTTTAATCCATCACAAGTAACTAAAGTCACCCTTGTACCTAATGGAAGATTTTCAATATCATAAATTCTAATATCCATTTTTATCATTCCTTTCCAATGAAAGACATTTCATTATTTTTCGTCATAAAGCACCATAGGATGTTCAAAATCTAAATCAAAACAGTGTGTTCTAATCCATTCGTGTGCTTTTCCACTTGTTTTAAACCCTCTAACTATCTTAATTTCTCCATCCATATCTAACCATTCGACTCTATACATTGTTATGTCTCCTTTCTAGTGAAACACATATTTCTACTTTTTCATTAAGTTTTATCTATACTATAATAGTGTGGTAAAAGTAAAAAAAAGAACCCTTTTTTTCAAGAGTTCTTTTACTTTTAATCTAAATTAATAATATTTTCTATTTTATTGGTTTTGCATTTCTATCATTTTCATCTAAATCCATTAAAGCTACTTCAATATTTTTATGCATTAATATATATTTATTCATATTCAATCTCTTATAATTAATTATACCCTATTTATGGGATAGAATACAATAAAAGAATATAAAAAAATATCTTCTTAAATCCTAAAAATAAGAACTTAAGAAGATATAATAAAAAAATGTTATATTAAATTTTCTCTATGAATAATACCTTTACCCATATTATGTTCCTTACTAACCTCATTCTCATTAATAGGACTAAGCTTAATAAAAAAATACTTAGGGTCAAAATACTTTTTCATAATATCAATATCAAAGTCTTTTGTGTCTACAAGCGTCATATTAACAGTTGTCTTAAGATTACTTTCTGTTCTTATTTCGCCAAGTTCTTTTATACTCATAAGTCCATCTATAGGAATAAGATTGTGTCTTCTATCTTCATTAAGACTATGTAAGCTAATTTGTAAAGTAATATTATCCTTTACAAAACTAAAATCACTACCTTTAAGTCCTATTGTGCTTATATAATGATGTATCTTGACATTCTTTAATCTTGGCTCATTATCTATAAGAGTGATAGCTTCTTTTACAGCTTCAATATTAAGAAAAGGTTCTCCCATTCTTGTATAATTAATCTTAAATTCCTTACTATCAATCTCTTTTATCTCTGGATGCTTGTCTAATATAAAAACAACCTGTTCATATATCTCTTTTGCAGATAGATTTCTATACCTTTTTAATTTTCCAGTATTACAAAACTGGCATCTTACAGGACAACCACTCATACAACTAACACCAATCATCCATCTTTCTTTTCTTGAACCTAAAATATCTTCTTTTAATTCATTAGTATGTTCATTAATACAATCTCTAATATAAAAATGAATTATTCTTTTCATAACTACCAAAAGATATATCATTATCCTTTGAACTTATTTTATAATCTTCATCTTTTATATCTAATGTCCTAAATATAACTTTTTTAGTCTGCTTAGATATATTATTATTATCTGTTAATAAATAATACACGCTATCTTTATTTTTTATATTTACAACCTTACTCATAGTTTCTATGTATTCGTTTAAATTCTTATTTAATTTAATCCAGTCTATTTCTTCTAAATTAGTATTATATATATCTAATATATTATAGAATAAAATAACATCTAAATAATTTAACTGACCTATATTAACAAGACCTTCAACCTGCCTTTTAAAAAATTCTATAGATTTCTTATTTTCTCCAAAAGAATCAGTAATATCTTTAAAAGACGCTATCATAAAAGATATTTGCTTTATATTATGTTTCATATCAAACTCCTTATATTAATATAATTATTTTTATAAAATAATTAATAATCATAATCAAAATCATCATTGTGTTTTTCTTTATTTATACTGTTTACTTCGTTAATTATTTTAGTCCAGTTGATAGTTAAAAATTTAGCTCTAAGCTCATCATCTTTTTTAAACTTTACAACAAAATCTTTTGAAAGTGTGCCGCAAATATTTCCTGTCTTACATTCATATTTATTTTCGCCTATAACGAAATCACCATCTCTTAAAGCTTTTAATGCATTATTTCCTTCTATATTATCAGTAAATACATTTAAAAAATCTTTTAATTCATATTCATAATATTTTTTATTATGAGCAGACTGAATATCTTCATTTTTAATTCTTATATCCGAATGCTTATTACCTTCAATTATCTCTTTATATTTATCTATTTCAGAATCACTTATATTTGTATTTCTATCAAAAGTATAACTTTCAAAATCATTAGTGTCTTTAGTTATACTATTTTTATAAAGACTTTCATCTATATCTAAAGTTTCTAATACAATCTTCTTAGTTTTTTCCGAAATTGAATTAGTATTCCTTAAATCATCTACAATATAAAAAATTGTTTCTTTATTTTTAATGGTGTGAACTTTATTTATTGTTTTTATATATTCATCTAAATGCTTGTCTATTTTTTTCCAATTAATGTTTTTATTATCAGTCCTTAATATGCTATGTGCTAAATTAATCATTTTTGAATTATGTTTCATATTAAAACTCCTTATCTTAATAGTTCATCACTTTGTCTGAACTCTTTTCAACTATTAAACTTAATTGACCACAAGCAGCTCCAGCTTTAATTTCTGCTTTAGTTGCAATAGCTACTCCATAATCATATCCTGCTTCTTTTAATTCCTTAATAATCTTTTTCATATTTTTTCTCCTTATAATAATATATTTTTTTAATACTCTAATTCATCATTTTCTAATATTTTTTTACAGTCATAATCTAAAACATATTCATCTATAGCTTCCTGTAACTTATCACATAAATTTAATATATTTGCTGTTCCATTTTCTTTATCATCATCATAAACTTCTTCACTTGCCTTACAACATAAATCAGCTACTTTTTTTAACAGGTCTATCATTTCTTCAGTTACATTTTCTTCCATATCTTTTCCTTTCTATATTTCTAAATTATCCGTTTTTTCTTCTTCTTTTAATATCTCTAAATCTTCTAAATATTCACCATAAATCTCTTCATCATTAATTAAACTTTTCCAATAATTTTTCTGTTGATATTCAAAATCCAAAAATTCATCATAACTACAATAAATTTCTCCAAAATCAAAACCATTTTCTTCTATATAGTCTTTAAATGAAGGAAAATCAGGATAATTTATATTATCTTTCTTTTCCTTATAATATTCATTCATAGTCCCTATATATCTTTCATTGGATATATGTGTATTAATCCAATCTCTCTTATATACCTCATAAAAATATTCTCTTATATTATCCATTATATCTTTTCCTTTCTATATTATAATATTTCCATTAAATCCTTGTTTTAAATGATTGTTTTCATAAACAAGAAAATCTGCTTTTTCATTATTCTTAATAGCATATCTATGATACATTGATACAAAATTCATATTTTTAGCTCTATAAAGATAATTTTCACACTTGCAAGTAATTATATTTTTATTGTTAATACACTTATAATCCCTTGTTTTATTAAAAAAATCCTTTTCCTTTGGAATTATCTCACTAAAGTCTATAAAATTTTCTTCACAATAATCATTTATATCCATAAGACTAACAAAACCTACATCATTAATATCTAATTTAGATGCCATTTCAAGATATTCTAATATTTTATCACTACTATCTATATATCCTTTTATAAGATTACAGCTTAAATGAATTTTTTCCTTATGATTATTATTATAAATATTTTCATATGTAGCGATATTATTGGTTCTAAAAATATTAAAATTATCTTTATCTATAATAGTGTGTCTGCTTAAAGCAATATTATCTATTGTATCTATATTAGATAATTTATTTAAAAATACTCCATTAGTATTAACACTTGTTTTAGTTAAAGGAGAAATTTCTTTTATGACTTTGCTTAATACATTAATTGTATTTAATTCTAAGGTAGGTTCTCCACCTGTAAAATGAACTGTTGTAATATCATAATATTTACTTAACTCAATAAAAATTTCTTCAAATTTATTGATATTGATTTTTTTTAGTTTTCCTCTATATTCACAAAAAGGGCATCTGGCATTACAATCTCTTGTTACAACGATATATAAAGATATTGGCTTTCTGTCAAATTCTGTGTATTTATAATATTCCTCTTCAGAATTTACACAAGTCTTATCAATGGTATGAATATTTTTTATCCAATCTTTCATAATATAAATCCTCAATTTTTATTGTTTTATATAATAGTGTAAAAAAGATAAAAAATAGTATATTTTAATTTTTCTAAAGTAAAAAAAATTTTCAATCTTTTATATAAATATAAAAATAGACACTAACTAAAATATTAATTAGTGCCTATAATCAAAATTATATATTTAATATTAATCAGAAAGCTTTTTCATAGCCTTATCAAAATCAGTATTTTCAAACACATCTTCTATATCAGAAACATTAGAAGCATCTACATTAACTTCATTAGGAAGTCCTGTAAAATTAACATTCTTAGTTGTCTTAGCATCATATGTATTAGCTTTCATAACTTCTGTAAGGTCAAATCCTGTTGTTTCCTTAACAGATTCAATAGTCTTTGCAAGTACTGAAGGAACATTACCACTAAATGAACCTACCCCTGTTTCACCATTACCACCATCAATAATAGTAACCTTATCAATAGCTTCAAGAGGTTTAGCAATCTGTCCTGCCATTTCTGGAAGTATCTTAATAATCATATCTGTCATAGCAGCTTTACCGTACTTCTCATAAGCATTTGCTTTCTTCTCCATTGCTTCAGCTTCAGCCATACCCTTTGCTTTAATGCTTTCAGCATCAGCGATACCTTTAGCCTTAATGCTTTCTGCTTCTGCTAATCCTTGTGCCTTAATAGCTTCAGCTTCCTGTTCCTTTGCAAATCTATCTGCTTCTGCCTGTGACTTCTTAGCTTCTGCCTGCTTAACAATCTCAAACTGTTTTGCTTCAACTTCTTTCTGTCTTAAATAAAGGTCGGCATCTGCCTTTTGCTGTGCAGCATACTTTTCTGCTTCGGCCTGTTTACGGATTTCAGCATCAAGTGTCTTTTCCTTAACAGCAATTTCCTTTTCTCTAAGTTCGATTTCCTTCTCCTGTTTTGCAATATTAGCATTAGCAGTTGTAATTTCAATAGTCTTTCGTTGTTCCTGTTCCTGAATTTCATAAGCGGCATCTGCTTCAGCTTTTCTAATATCAGCAGCCTTCTTTAACTCCTGCTTTTTAATTTCAAGTTCGTTATTTCTTTCTGCAATCGCTGTTTCTGCTTCAATTTTTGCATCATTAGCCTGTTTTTCAGCATTAGCTTTAGCAACAGCAATATCTCTTTCACTTTCTGCTCTTGAAATCTGTGCTGACTTAGAAATACTTACTACTCTATCAATACCTAAGTTTTCAATAACATTGCCTTCATCAGTAACATTCTGTACATTAAAACTTACTATTTCAAGACCCATCTTTTCCATATCTGGAGCAGCGTTTTCCTGTACCTTTTCAGCAAATAACTTTCTATCCTGAACAATTTCTTCAAGCTTCATCTGCCCAATAATTTCACGAACATTACCTTCAAGTACATCAACAACCTGGTCTCTAATATATGAATCATTTTTATTTAAGAAGTTATTAGCTGCCTTTTCTAACATATCTGGTGATAAACCAACCTTAATTTTAACTGCTGAATCAATATTTACATTAATATATTCATTTGTAGGAACTGACTCTTTAGTTTTTACATCAACACTAATCATTTTTAAATCAAGCTTATCTACTCTCTGTAAAAATGGAATACGAAGTGCTGACCTTCCTATTACATACTTAGGCTTCTTCCTTAAGCCTGATACAATAAAAGCCTTATCTGTTGGTGCTTTTATATAACTCATTAATAATAAAACTACAACTACTACAGCTATAAATATTCCAATACTCATTCTTTAATTACCTTTCTTTTTTTAATTTTCCTGTATAGTAATTTGTACAACTAAACAATCTAAATCCATTGTTAAAGTTGCATTAAAACCTATATGAGATAAAGAGGATATATATTTATTATATCTAAATGGAACTTGTATAATATTTTCATCTCCTATTATCATTTTGTCCCATATTTCTTCTAATAATATTTTATATTCTCCAATCCCATTGCTTAAAAATTTTTCTTTAAGCGTGTTATATTCTTTTTTTATTTCTAGTACTTCATTCACTGTTTGCTCCTTTCATTTTTAATATAAAATAATATTGTGCTAAAGTGAAAAAAAAGCACACTTTTAAGATAATAAAAACCACTTTTTTGTAAAAATAATAAAAAGACTGTGTTATTGATTTTATTAAACCCATTAATATACAGTCTTTCTTTATAAAGATATTTATTTATTATTATAATATCCAGCAGCTATTAATTCAGATTTAGTACGTCTATGTCTCTTAGTTTTAACAGTACTATCTTGTTTAACAGAATTTTCTTCCTGCTGTTTTGCTAGTAACATTTCAGCCTTTGTTCGTCTATGCCTTTTTGGTTTTTCTTGAATATCATTATCTTCTATACTTTCTGTAATATCATTTTTCTTTTCTTCTACTGTTTCTATGTTAGAAACATCATTTGTATTGTCAGAAACACTATTATCTTTTTCTGGATAAACAGGAGTTGTCTCTTGTAAAAATTTAGGTCTATTAGTTCTTGGTTCTAAATGACCTGTTGTCATAATTTCTTCTAATTCTTCTGCTCCTAATATATTTCCATCTTTCTTATAATAGTCTATTACTGCTCTTGCAAAACTATTAAAACTGTCATCATCATTATTATAATGAGCAATAATCATTTGTTCTATTTCATAAAAAGGTCTCATAATATTTTCCTTTCTTTTTGTATAATTTATAATTTTTGATATTTTTATATTTAATATCTTTAGTTATATTTATAAATCTGTATTTTACTACTGTCAAATATAATTATAATATTTCTCTTTCTTAATTAAACAATAACATTTTATATCATATTTTTTTGTTTTTAATAATAATGTAAAATTGTCAAAAAAAATATATATCAAATTTAAGCAATTTATGAAATAAAAGACATTATTATTATAATTTAAAATATACAAAACATACATAATTATTACACAAAGAAAGGTATTTTATTAATATGAGATTAAAAGATTATATAGTATTTTTAAAAAATTTAATAACAAAATATGGTTCATCATATTCAAGAATAGCTCCAACACATATTGTTTTATATGAAATAGAAACCAATAAAAGGTTAGGTATTATTGAAATAGAACAATATTTAAACAATCCTATTGATTTTAGAACAAAGGATTTTTTTAGTAAAAGAATGTCTGCTGATATAAAAAAAGAATTAGAAGAATTAGAAATTATATCTATAAATGGTAGTGCTATTAACACTATAGAACTATATCTAAATAAACCCTAAAAAAATTTTTTCTAGTTTAGTCAATTTCGACACCCAACGGATGTTCGATTTATATAAAATTACTTTTGATTTTTGTAAAATTAAAGATAAGAAAAGATAACATGTAATATAAAAAAGGAATAAAAATAAATGAATAAAATAAAACAATATTTAATCAGCATAGATGGAAGTACAACAAATACTGGTATTGCTGTTTTTGATTATAATACAAAAGAACTTATAGATTACACTTATATAAAACCAGATAATCCTTATGAAACAAATAAAGATATGAATAAACAAGAAAAAAATGAAATAAAAAAGAAAAATATGGATTATCGTATAATTGAAATGATAAAAGGAATTAATATTTATCTAAAAAAATACAAACCTAAAGTAATAGTTATTGAAGATACTTATATGGGAAAAGATGGATATGCTTATAAAAAATTATGTCATATACAAGGATTAGTACTTAGTTATTCAATAGAACATAAGAGATGTTTTATATGTTTTTATTCACCTACTACCTGGAGAAAAGCTGTAGGTATACCTAATTCAGAAAATAAAGTAAAGTTAGAAAGAAAAGAATTAAAAAATAGAGCCATAAATTTTGTAAAACAAATATATGATATAGAAGTTAGTGATGATATAGCTGATAGTATTTGTATTGGGTTAGCATTTTTTAATAAAGAAAAGGAAATCAATAATAAGTAATTATTTATATTTTAATAAAGATATTATGATAATAAAATACAGAAAAAATAATACCAGACATATAAACAATTTAATAAAAAATAAAAGGAGAAATAATAATTATTAGATTATACAAAAGAGCCAAAAACAGCTAAAAAAAATTGCAATAACAATATTATAGATATAAATATTACTCATAATGATGATTGTAATTATGAATTAAAGTAAAAATAAGGAGATTTTTTATATGGATAATAATGATTTAATTAAAGATGAATTTTTCAAACAAGCTGTTGAAGATGTAAAATCAGGAAAGAAATCTATTGATGAATTACATTGTGACCCTAAAACAAGAGAATATATTAAGCTATATCTTGAAAATACACATTAAAAACTTATTAAAAAATAAGACCTCTAAAGTTAAATATACTTTAAAGGTCTTTTATAATTTTCATCAATATATTTGTATTATTTTTCTGTTTTTTTACGATTACTTTCAAATTTATAATTATTTTTATAAAATTTAAGTACTGTTCTGTCTGACATTAATTGTTCTGGAAGTAAAGGTTCTGTTAGAAATAAACCTTCAGGACTTCTTACTCTGCTTAATGCAACATAAACCTGTCCTGCTGCGAATATTTTAGGTGTAAACACTTCTTTATTAAAAGTTTTACCTTGGGATTTATGCACAGTAATTGCTTTAGCTAATTTTAAAGGCATTTGTAAAACTGAACCAATTTCTTCTTTCTTTAATACTCCATTTATAATTTTATAATTATAAACCGAATATCTGTGTGGGTAAACATCTATTATTTCTTCATCAACTTCTACTTCTATATGGTCATTGAAACATTTATGTATTTTTCCAAATGTTCCATTAACATATTTATGCTCGTATATATCATTGACTGTAAAATATACATTTGCCCCATCTTTAAGAATAATAATATCATCTACATATGCTCCTGTAGTTCTTCCTTGTTTTACTGCCTGATACGCATATGGCATCCCTTCTAATGAGTCCAAATATTCTTTATTAAGTTTAGAACTTTCTGCGTTAGTTCCACATATATGAATACAATCATCTGGAATTTCATCTGTTACAAATTTATTAAAATATGTTATACATTTTTTATCTGCTAATCTAGCTTTATTTAAGTTTTCTATAAATTCAAGATTATCCTGTCTTTTTACTTCTATTAGTTCTATTACATTAAAATTACAACTCTGCCATTCTTTACAAGTAAAAGGAAGTCCAGATTTATGAAAACCAAATTTCTTTAACATTTTAGCATCTTCATCTGTAATTACAGGAGGAAGCTGTGAGAAATCCCCACTAACTATTATTCTTATTTTTTTTCCTTTTATTTTTTCAGCTTTTTTTATTACTTTTATAATATATGCAAAAGTATCAACCCTACACATACTTATTTCATCAATAATTATATTATCAGCCATAATTATCTTCTTTAATTTTGCTTCAGTCAGTTTATTTGTTGTAGCTCCAAAACAAGGTATTGGTATACTAAAAGCATTAAAAGTTGTTACTCCTCCTATATTTACAGCCGCTATTCCTGTTGGAGCTGTTACTATTGTATTAGGGTTCTTTTCTATAAATTCATTTAGAAAAGTAGATTTTCCTGTACCTCCTGCTCCTGTAATAAATAAATTTTTATTAGTTTCAAATAACAAATGTCTATTCTTTTTTTCACTAGCTGAATATTTTATTTTTTCCATTTTTACACCTTTCTTTATTTTTAATATAAATATAATAATGTAGTTTTATTTAATTATTGCTACTTTTCACAATAAATTATAAAAAAAGATTAAGAGTTAATTACTCCTAATCTTAATATAAAGTATATGTTTTTTCGTACATACAAGCTCCTGTTTTACTTGATAATGGATAAGCATAATATTCAGTAACATTTACTTGAAAAGTACCTTCATCTAAATCCATATATAATACTTGTACTTTTATTTTTCCATCTGAACCTAATCTTTGTTGCAAGATTTCACAGAATTTGTTTACTAATTCTTTTTTTACTGTTTCTATATCTTCTTTAAATATTAATTTATTATTCTCATCATATTTTGCAAATCCAAAAGAATCAGTTTCTACATATTTATCTATAAATTCTTTATCTTCATAATAATCCATCATTTTCCCATAAGCATAATCTATTGAGCTGTTTAACCCTGATGATATTTCATTTTCTCTTGCATTATGTCCTATTAATGTACAATGAATTAATACAATTATAACCAATGAAACTAATAATGTGGAAGTTGTAATTGTTGTCCTCATAAAATCACACTCCCTGTTCTGCTAATGAAAATCTTGCCAATCCTGAATATGTGTGCGTTTTTCCAAATCCTAATAAGCTATTACCTAAATAGTATGTTACTGTATAATCCATATATCCATAGTTGCTTGTTGGTGAAATATATTTAAAATCTATTTTAAAACCATAATCTTTAGTTATATTTTTTAATGCTTCTATTTTATCATCTTGTATTTTAGGAAATGTTAGAATATCCTTATTATTTATTTCTTCTTCTGTTGCTTTTACTATATTGTTTGCATTATCATATTTGTAATATATTATTTTATTTATCTTTTTACCATCTATTTCTACTTCTTTTGTTTCACATATTCCATTAGCTTCTGTATAATTTTCAATATATGAAGCTACTTCATTTACTTTTGTTACTCTTTCATTCATCAAAATAAATTGTACTGAAATACCACAAATTAATGCCATAAGAAATAAATAAATACTGCTTTCTATAATACTTTTCATATTTCATTTGTCCTTTTACTTTTATATAAAAATGCCATTTAATATCTGCTGTATTGTTTCCCCATAATTTATCATTAATACAATAACTAATGAAATTCCAGCAATAACTCCCAGCATTTCTATTAAATTTTCTCCATAAACTTCTAATATTTCATTCATATAATTCTAAAAACCTCCCATAACCTTAAATAAACAATATAAAAATATTATTATTACTCCACTATTTACTATTAAAGCAACTAATATGTCTGAAAAATTATCTATTAATGTATGCATTTATTTTTCCTCTTTTCTATTTATAATAATTACTAACACAGCTATTTTATAACTATGTTAGTAATATAATAAAATCATTAAATAAATATTGAAATTAAAGCTAACATATCAATTCCCAACTTAATACTGGCTATAATTATAGGAATGTTTTCAGAAAAATGCAGTGCTGCATTCCTATCTTCATATGATGCTATTTCATTTTTATTTATAATACTATAATTTCTTTCTATTAAAGAATTTAACTGTTTATCCATATCTTCTGAATTATTGTCTGAGATAGAATATAAATTTCTAATGGCAGAACTTATATCTAAAATATGAAATCTTGCTAAAAATTCATAATATGGTTCTACTGCTGTTGGATTTTCTTCTATTCTTGTTAAAAATAATTCTAATTCTGGTTTTAATACTACAGGACATTCATCATATGTATCCTGAATAGCAGACAACAATGGTTCTTTTTGTAAATTCAATGAAACATCTCTTAACCATTCTGAGAAACTATTCTGAATGTTCTTTTTGGTTCTTGCAACAGCTCCATTTTTTTGTAATTTAGGTGATATTACTAAATATATATCAAAAGCTATAAAACCTGTAGAAATAAATCCTCTAAAAGGAATTGCTTTTATAAAATATACAACTATTGCTAAAATAATGAAAAATATATATATTGGGATACTCATTATTCTAAGCTTGTTAGGATTAAATTCTGTTGCTGTTTTATAATCTTTCATTACTATTTTTTTATTTAATTCTTTGGATACCCAATCTCTGTTATATCCAACTTGTGTATATGTATAAAATAATACACATACAACTAAAAATACTAAACATCCAATCTGATATAATACATCATCAGCTACACTTCCATTTACAGATACATATTGGCTATGGTTCATATAATAAGAAAAAATTGAACAAACGCTTCCCATTATAAAACCTATTAATAAACCTATCATATTGGTAAATTTAATACGTTCTACTTCTGCTTGTTCCATATATGTTCTATTTATCCAGCTATCAATATCTACAAGCATAATATTAATAGAATTAGAATACTCCCCACCTGTTTTTTCTATATTTAACATATATTTGTTTAACGCTTTTACTCTGGAATTATTATATTCTTTTTCTATTATTTTAAATGACTCTTCATACAAATTTTCAGAAGAACTTGTATATAAATTTTCAATAGCTATTTCTAAAGTCTTTTTTAATTTACCTGTACTTACTTTTATTGTATCTTCAAGAGCTGTTAATATCTTAGGTTTTTTCTGAAATGAATAAACCATTTGATGTAAATATATATCCACTTCATTAAATCGTTTTTTCTGATATAAATTAATAAATTTTGCTCTTATTAATAAAGGAATAACAGCAATAGATATGAACGCAACTATTATTGTATAGCCAATCTGCATTTGATATAATAAGCTAAAACCTATTGTTATTAATATACTTATAATTGTCATTAATAAATATTTTATTCCTGATACAGTATAACCATAACCATAGATTTCTTTTTTCATTTGCTTTAAAGAGAAATAATCTTTTATTTTATTAAACATATTAACCATTTACAGAAACTTCCTTTATTTCATCAGTAATTTCTGGTCTTTCAAATGGATTTTTAATATTTTCTCTTACAAATGCTCTTTGGATATTTATAGGTAACTTATCTTTATCTTTTACCCCTTCAAATGTATTATAAAAAGGTGTATAAATGTTCTGCATTTCATATTCTCCATCTTCATTCTTAACATTTGCTCTGTTAAAAAATCCAACTTCTGAAACAATTCTATTTTCCTTTTTATCCGCTTTTATCATTATTCCTATATCCATATAACGATATATATTATTAATAAATCTATCATTTCCATTACTGTTGCCAAGCATATTATACATTCTATCTGGAATATCTTTAGCTCCATCAACGTGTACTGTTGTCATACAATAACTACCTGTACTAAGTGCATTAAGAAGTTCTACTATTTCTGGTCCTCTTGCTTCTGATAATAATAACCAGTCTGCATTATGTCTTAAACAAGCCTTAATAGCATCTGAATATGTTACTTTGTCATCAACTAAAAATGATACACTCTTTCTATTAGGATGTATTTCTTTATAATGTATTTCTGCATTATCTTCCAAAGTCACAACCTTTTCATTTTCTGGAATAAAATTAGATAAATACTTTACTAATTCTGTTTTTCCTGCGTGTGGTCTTCCTCCTACAACAATATTACAATGAGCTTTTACACAATTTTCTAAAAAATTTAATAATTCTTCAGGAATTGTCTTATCTTTTACTAATTTTTCGTGGTCGTATCTTATATTTGTAGGAATTTTTCTTATAGTTATTGATTTTTCTCCTGCTCTGCTTTCGTGAAAGATTGATATTCTTAATTCTTTTGTATGTGCTTCCAATATAGGGTTTAAAGCATTAAAATTAGTTTTCATTATATTTGACAATCTGATACTTAAATTATTCACAAAATCTATAGATAATTTTTTATCAACAGAATAACAGCCTTTTCCTAATTCTGTTATCCATAAATGTTCGCCATCCCATTCAATATCTGTTATCTTTTCATTATCTAAGAATTCATTTAATTCTGAAAATAAATCTTTTCTGTTCTTTTCTATTATTTCATCTAATGTTAAAGATGTATTTGTATTTTCCATTAAATTTTTCTCCCTTTAATTTTAAAAAAAAGAGAAAATTAAATAATATACTAATTATTTATTAATATATAATTATTTTCTCTTTCTCTTTTTTTAGTCTTCTGTTATTTATTAATTTCCATTTGGAGTTGTTGGATTTGTGTTGTCTCCCCAAGCCTCACTTACCTTTGTCTTAGCATCTTCGTAATCAATACTATCTACAGATGTCTTTGTCTTCTTTGTAATTGTATAAACTACATATCCTGCTAATAAAAGAATTGCGGCAATAGCAAAAAGAGATAAAATAACCTTTCCATAATGTTCAACTATTTCGTGCATTTTTTTATTCCTTTCAATATTTGTATTTTAGATTTTAAATTTATTTCATAAAACCTAAAACACACTATTAGGGCTCGAACCTAAATATCTTCCACCAAGTAGTGCGTATTTTCTAATATCGAATATTGAAAAATTTTAAAAATAAAATACCAAAAAGAAAGGAGTAATCATTAATTTAATTAATGATTATATAAAAATAATGCAATTGATTTTTTTTTAAGCAAAAAAAGTAATATTTTTTACAAAAAAAAATATTCCCTTAAGTAATACTTAAAGGAATATCTAAATATTTTAAAATACAATAATTTATGTAACCATATAAGAAGCAAAAAAATATTGTTATTATTTTTGCCCTAAAACTGTTTGAATTAAATCTAAATCTATATGGTGTTAGATGTATGTTTTTCTTATTAAAAAGATATAAAAAAGGAATACCCTTGGCTGTAAGACTATCTAAAAATAAATGTCCTAATATTCCAAGCCATAAAAAATACATAAATATATTATTATACTTATATATACTTAAAGCCATTATTATTATCATTAAAAATAAGTCGTGGGTATAAGTTCTATGTCCTATAGTCTTATATAAAAGATTACTGATAGGTTTTATTTTCTTTCCTAATGTTGTATAAGGGTAATCTATATCTGGAAGTAATGAACCTAATCCTGTAAGTGTTAATAAACAAAAGGAATTATTCCAGACTTCTGTAAAACCTAATTCTTTTAGTGTAAATATTGTTATTACTCCTGTAGCTAATCCAAATGTTAAATGCTGTTTTCCCATCATACTAATCACATCACTTTCTATAAAAAAACAATATATAGTTGTTTTATTTTTTTTGTTTCTATATCTAGTAATGTGGAAAAGTAAAAATAATGTACACTTTTTTAACAACAAAAAAACACCTATTAAGAAAATAGTTTTTTAAACTCATTCTTAATAGATGTTAAATGTTACATAAATTATTTTTTATTATATCTTTCACAAAATTCTTCATAACGACAATTTGTCTTTTTATTTTGTTTTTTAATCTGTTCTTTTATATCATCTAATACCTTTTTATCAAAATCACTTTCTTTTAATTTACCTTTTTTTAACTGTTTATTTATATTTGAAGCTAATTCCTGCTTTACATTTTTTTCTAAACTATTAAATTCTAATAACCCATCATTTAAAGCTTCTATTAAATAACAAATAATATCCTGTTTGTGTATTATTTCAGTATTTTTGCTCCATACTTCTTCTAAAATAATTTTTGCTAAATTTTGTAATTTATCAGAATTCAAATCTGAAATATCTCTATGTAGTTTTTCATAATTTTTTATTTTGGTTAAACCATTAGTTTGTATTATATTAAATCCTGAAGTTATTAATTTATCAAAATCTAAATATACTATTTTTATATCTTCTAATGCCCTAAATCCAGATGTTAAAGCTTGTATTCCTTTCTTTACATCATCTTTATTTTTATTATTAACATCCCACGTTGATATACAGTTATCTGTTGAATGTAAATCACTTATTGCATCAGCAGAGATTGAACCTAAATTATTTATTTGTTTTGCGGTCTGAACCCACTCTTTATTCTGACCAATCATCCTTATTAAGTAACTCATCTACTTCATCACCATTTATTTTTATATAGTCTATTACTTGTTGCCATTCTTTTCTAACCCAATCTTGTTTAGGCGTATTATTACGCATATATTTAATACAATCTTTTGAGTTCCAATTTGAAAAAGCTTTAACGGCATATCTAACAACAATATCATTATTATTATTTAATGCTGACATTGCCATTGTTGGTGCTGTAGGGTATATATCATCATAATCCATATGTGATAATGTATGAAATAATGTGCATAAGAATAAGTTATTTTCATTATACTCTAAATATAAACGATTTAACCATTCTAATACCTTTGAATATGATGTAGCTGAGATTAATTCACGAACAATATTTTCCATTTCATTAATCTCACCTATCTTTAAATCATTCCAGTTTAAAGAAGATATTATCTCTTGTGCAGCTCTTTCAAAAATAATAGTTAATTTCTCATTTTCTTCTACAGAAATATAATATTTTTCTAAATCTTTATCTGGTTTTCTACAAAATATTATATCTGTAGGCTTTATAACTTTTAAGTCACCTTCTGAAATATAAATCACTATCCTAACACCCTTTCTATATCAGAAATATTTGTATTTGTCATACTATCTAATTCTTTAAGATGTTCTTCATTTGATATATCTTTATTTTTCTTGACATTCATAATTATATCATATTCTATCTTAGCTAAACTTTCACTTTCTTCTGAACAATTTATTCTTTCAGAAATAATAATGTCATTGTCCTGTTTGTGTATTTTCTTTTTATGTGCAACCTGCCATACTATATCATCTGCTTCATAAAATAATGAATTAGAAGGTATTATTTTGTTTTTTATTGAGTTGCTTAAATTTAAATCAATATTTCTTAACTGTAAAACTGTTTCTAGTGAAAAAGCTTCTATTTTTATATTAAAAATTTCACTAAATTGATTAATATAATTAATAACCATAGAAAGCATATCACTAAAATTATTTTTTATTGTTATCTCAATTTTATCAGGCATAAATGTTATTTCTATATTTTTCTCTTTATTTACAAAGCCTGGTTGTAATGTTTTTACAATTTGGTCTTTGTCTTTGTTTATTTGAAAAACCTGAATATTAAATGGTAAAAAATCATCTTTATTTAATACATTAAATATTTTTTCTGTACAAGCAGGTGATGATTTTATTTTTGAAAATTTACCATATACCGTATATCTTTTACTAAATATCTTCATTTTATGTTTTCCTATCTTATATATATTCTTCAATTATACTAAATATAACATTCCATATTTTATTACCAATACTAAATAATACAGCCAACAATGTAATAACATCATTAAATGTATCTGAATATACAATTTTGTTAAAATATGCTACAAAAATAAAAAATATGACTACAAATAATAAACAAAAAATTAATCCTTCTAATGATTGTATTATTCTCTTTTCTTTTTCTGCATCTTTTGAATTAATACGATTTATAAATAAATTGATAAAAGAAATCATCATCCCTATGAAATTTACAACCCATATCCAAATATAGTCTTTATCTCTGCAAAATATACGGATAAATATTAAAAAAACTATAATTATAAAGATTGCTATTTCAGAAATATCATATAAATTTATTGGATTTTTGTTTTGTTTATTATCCATATCGTTACTCCGCTATATTTATACACCTGAACTTATTAGTATTTTACTATTACTACACTCTTCTTTTATAACAATATTTCTGTTTTTTAGGTTTGTTATTACTTCGTCTACTTGGTTATTATATTGTAATATTATTACTTGGTTCACGATATTCTCATTAATAAATTGATTTACGATATTAAGTCCTTCTTCATTAAAATAAGTAATATAAATATTATTTCTGTTTATTGAAATTACATACCCTTTATCTTCTGGGGCAAATACTGTCCGTTTATACTCCTTTCTATCTATTTCATTATCATTAAAATAATTGTTTACTTTTGTTAAGAACTTTTCGTAATCAAACTTTATATATATATTTAACTCATTCATCATATTTTAGCCTTTTTATATGACCTTTCTACAACTTTATTCCTAAAAACCTTTACTTCCTATCTTTTTAAATAGAGTATCTCCACATTCCTTTTCATACTTATTTGCTTCATCTATGTGGTTTACAGCTCTGACTAGCTTTCTTACCGTATTCAAGTCGAAATTATCTTCATTATACATACTAAAGAGTGTTTTAAGTTCATTAAGTTCAAGTCTGCTGTATTTTGTCCTTTCTAATTCAGAAATAAAATCTTCTCTTCTGTACTCCTCTAAGAAATAAAAAAAAGCCTTATTTACAATAGTTTGTTCCTTTGCCACTAAATTACAAACGTCACTATTGTAGGAATTTAATTCATCTTTTATGGATTTTAAATTATAAATGTCCCTTTTTTTTGAAGCCATATTTCCTACCTCTTTTCCATATTTTAACAAATATTTTTGTGGTGTTATAATATAACATATATGAAGGAAAATCAATAGCTTTTGTGAAAATATTATAAATATTTTTAACAGAATATAATATTTTTTGTTTAGTATTTACAATTTTTTATTACTTTTTTTATGTTTTAACTATAATTTGATTAATTTTATAATCTTAAATCCAAATCTAATACTTTTCCATATTGGTTGTCAGTTTCCTTATAACCATCTTCTTTTGTCATTTTTACTGAAGGACATTTTATACCTTTGTAATTTGTTCCTTTTTCTTTTCTAAATTTATCATTATAATAATACATCAAGTCTTCATATAATCTTTCATAATTAAAAAAATCTTTAATGGAAAATACTTTTCCTGTATTAACTGGCTTATTTTTTTCCATTTCACATATATGAGTACCCATTATTTCACCAGCACTATTTGTAGCAAATACCATAGCATTTGCTGTTTCATAATTCATCTCTGCTAATGTAGTAAAACTTCGTTTATCAATATTACCTTCTTTATTTTGGAAAAAATAACCTGGCAGTTCTTTAAAATGATTGTTTTCATCATAATAAAAAATAGGATGTATAAGGTCTGAAACCATAGGATTTTCTCCAAAATTTGTAATAAGTACATCTTTTAAACATATTTCTTCATCAATATCTCTCCAATCTTTTTTAATTGTATTCGCATATTCATTATACAACCATATTTTCGCTTTTTCGTATTCTATTTTTATTGGTGCAGGAAACATAAATAACCCTATATCACTTTCTATTGCAGCTCTCATTACAAGAGATTTACCTAAATCATCTAAAGCTAAGAATTCTTCTTTGGTTATTTTTAATGTATCTCTATATCTTAATATAGCTCTTAAATCACTTTCAAGATATACTCCCTGAAGACCTGGGTCATAACCATATCTTCCTGCATCTTTTAAAAGCATAAATGCTGTTTCAATAGAATATCCAAAATTAAGGCACTTAAAATAATAAGGGTCATAACCATTATATTTTTGAAGATAATATACATAATCTTTAAAGACACATTTATTGTAAAAGGCCTTATGTTCTTCTGTATTATCTATTACATTTCTGTCTTTAGGAATTAAAATCGGATTATACCTAAATCTACGTTCCATTTCTTCATATGGGGTATTTATATCTGCTGCATAAATTTCTTTATTTAAATAATCTGTATACATATGCTGGTTATTTAAAACACGGGGTAAATCTTCGGAAATAAAATAATTAGCCCATTCTATTTCTTTTTTATATTTTTTAGCTACTTTAGGGAGAAAACAATAAGTTCTAATTATAAAATATATTGCATCTTTAATATAATCCGCAGAAATATAAGAAGCTTGACGATAATATTTATATTCTCCAGAAAGTTGCTCATAACTTAATCCACAAGTTAGGTCGTCAAATTTTTCTTTTTCAATATTTCTCCAATAATCAATAGCAAAATTATTAGGATTAAAATTACAAGCTATACTTTTAGGCATATCAAAATACTTTGGCTTAAATTTTTCTGGTTCTGGTGGTTTTGCACTAAGTCCATATAGTTCTAACTTTTTTAATTGCTCTTCTTCTTTTCTTTTTCTTTCCTTTAAGGCTTCATCTGACTCTTCATATAAGCCTTTTAAATGTTCATAATAACCTCTATTTCTTTTTTTAAATAACATAATTCACTCTCCTTAATTTAATATTTACGACTTTATCTAAAAACTTTTAATGTTTGTATTATAATCCTATTTATTACAAAAAGTAAAGGTAATCTATTATATAGACTACCTTTTATCATTACTTATCTAATTCATAATCTATTTTTTCTTTGTCTTTATAATAAGAATATCCTTTTAAATCTATATAATCATTTATATCAATATCAATAATATCTTCTAAATTATGTACACATTCGTAATGTTTAAAATCTTTACTATATCTTTTAATGTAGAAATTTTCCTTAATTATTTCATTTAACTCATTAAAAGTAATAAACTTATTCGTCTTTATATCTTTTGTTATAGGTAAATATGTTCTTTCCTTAGTTATAGGATTTTCAAAATAATAAGGGCTAAATTGTTCTAAAAATGTATTAAATTTAATATTATCAAAAAAGATTTGCTTTCCATTTTCTCCATAAAAGTGTGATATTTTATCATAAACATTACTTGTTATAAAAGATATGTCTGCTATATAATCTTTACTATCTTTTTTAATGTAATTAGGCAGAAAATGTAATTTATTAAAACTATCTTTTACAGAAACAGCTAATTCTAATTCATTCTTATTTATACATTCATAAATAACCTTATATAATTTAACATTATTTATATATGGTTTGTTATTCTTACTATATCTTATTGTTTTACTATCTAATATTTTAATAAGTAAGTTTTTATCTTTACCTTTTAAATTATAATATTTTTGAGCCAAATCAATATTAAAACCATATTCCTTAAAATCATCTAACACTCTAAGACTTAATTCTATATCTTTCCATTTGTACTCTTTCATTTCAATATCTTCTGCTGTATTTAATTTATTATTCTTACAAATAGTTTCAATATAATATGTATTATCCTTATTTATAGGCATATATAAAAAATTATGATAAATTACTCCTAACAATTTATCTTTATCATCTTTACATTTCTCATATAAACCATAACTATGTTTATCTTCTAACATTTTTTCTAAAATACTATTTTCTAAAATATTATTAATACGTCTTAAATCATTAAGCCAATTAACAGGAATATTATTATCATTTTTAGCGTAAGCACATATTATATTATTCCAGCTATCCGAAATATAATTACCAACGCAACAACTATATGTCATATTTTTTATTTTACTATTAATCTCATTTATATTTGTGTATATTATTTTCCCCATTTTTACCTTCCTTATCTATCCATTTCATAACCATCTGGTAAATATTCTGGATAATCTGTTATACTCATTTGTCCTTTACATTCATAAAGATTTTCTTTATCTATTTTTATTAATTTCTCTTGTTTTAATAAATTAATGATTTTATTTATTGCTTCTGTTTCATTCTTACTTTTTTTACAAACATCATAAATATCAATACCAAGAATAACCGCTTCTGTTTTTGTCATATTTTTATATCTCCTAATTTATTATTGTAGTGTCAAATGACATTCCTATTTTTCTAAATTTTTATTTATAATAATAATGCGAAAATGTAAGACAAATTCATTAAAAAAAAGTATAAAAAAAGTAAGAAATTTTATAATATTTCTTACTTAAAAATCAAATTATATATTTTGTTATTTTATATTTCTATTTCTTCTTCATCTTTTTCATTTTCTGTTTTTAAAAAAGCAAACTCATCTAAATTAATATTAAAACCATTACATATATTATAAAAATCTTCAAAAGACATAACACTTTTATCAAAAATGTATTTTAAATCTGTAAAGTTTAAAGGATTTTCTGAATTTTGTGAAAACTTCCATTCTCTTATTAAAGTCCAAGTTATTTTATCTATATTTTTATAAACTGGAGCATTATTTTCAATCCAAGGGTATTTAGGATTTATTGTATTAATATCTGTAACACATTTTATAACACTTCCTTTAAATTCATCTAAATTAGGATTATAGTCATCTATTAAAATATCATTAGATTTTATATTTGGAAGAAAATCTGACTTATTTGCATTTAAAGGAATAAAATAAATATCATTTTTGTTTAAAAAAGGTAAATATTCCATTAAGCTATCATATTTTTCTTTTATAGCTGTATAACTAGATTTAGATGCTATCTTTATATCATATCCTTTATCGTATAAAGCATTTACTAATTCTAAAATACCTAAATTAGGTTTTAAATTTCTAAAATAACCAGGTGAATAAACCATTTCTAAAGTAACACCATCTGGGTATTCTTTACTTTTTAATCTATTCCATTGAAACAATGTACCATCCATATCAACATAAATAACAGGATTTTTAAATTGTTTACTTCTAATCTCTTGTATTTCTTTACTATTTACAAAACCAGCATTATTCCATACTTGTTCTTCTATATTTTCCCAATACATATTTTCTCTCCTTATAATCTGTCTTTTTATTGATTAAATACCTAAAAATTTCTTTCCTAGTTTAGTCACTTTCGGCACCCAACAAATGTTCTATTTATTATTGTACTATATATAAATATAAGCCCTTTAAAATAATGCAATTATTATTACTTTAAAGGACTTTATATTATTATTTTTTAATCTAAAGATATTTCGTCATTATCTTGACATTCAAATGACTTATTAAACAAGTTTTCTTCAATATAATCAATACCATAATCATCTATCCATTTAGTAATCATAGACTTAGGTACTTTTAATTTAGTATTATCATCAAAAATAATTCTATAACCAAACCCGTCAGAATTTTCATAAATATTATTATTAGTTCTATCTTCATCTGTTAGTAAGAATTTTTCAAGATTATTTCTTACATTTTCAAAATCTTTTGCCTGATTATAAAGTTCTCTAAGCTCTTGTGGAGTTCTTCTATTTGTGCTTACAGTTTCATTTATAGTATTTTGCTGTGTTACAATATGTCTAATAGGTTGAGTAAAGACCATACCTTCTCTTGGGTCTTCTATCAAATAATCATAATTAATCATACTATTAAGCATTGTATCAACAAATGATATACCATTATTACAATAATTATTATATATCTCACTATAATCTATATTATCTATATCAGATTTAGACAAATTAACTAAGTATTTAAAATTATCATTAATCCATTCCTTAGCATTTTTTTCAAAATGTTCTTTATTGCTAATAAGTCCATCTAATCTATTATAATATTCTTCTGGATGATTAATAACATAGAATACTTTACCCATATTATCAAGCATTGTTGCATTAAAACTATAATCATTATCCTGATAAATAGCATTTAAGTCTTCAAATTCCTCATCATCTATTATTATAGTCACACTATTTAGATGCTCATAATCTTCAATCCATTCTTTAGCTGTTTCAATGAATTCATCTAAATAATCTGTATCATAATCTTCATAATAATCTCTTGTATGATGAGGTATATATTCATTTTCATCTGGAATTAAATTATGTCTTTCTATTGCTTCAAAATCAATTTTCCCAACATAATCTTCCATAATTTCTAAAAAAGAAGCATCGTTATCTAAATACTCATCATAAAGCTTATTTAAAAAGTATTCAACAGCATAACTATCAATTTTTTCATCTTCATCAATTACTTTATTATAGTCTTTAACATAATCCCTTACAGCATTTTTAAATTCTTCAAAATCATCTGTGTCAAAGTCTTCATAAAAATCTTCTGTATGTTTAAGAACTATTCTTTCATCAGTATCTAAAGGATTTTCACTCTCCTGTTCCTCTGTACTTGTTAAGTCCTGAACAGCATTATCAAATTCTTCCTGCCTATCTTCTGAAACAGTATTATAAGTTATATTAAATTTATCAAGATTACTAAGCATAGTTTCTAAAAAACTATCATCATTATTATTGTAATCATTATACAATGTTCCATAATCACCATCATCAATATGACAATTATGTTCTACTTCATAATCTCTAATCCAATCTTTTACTGTATCAACAAATTCAGAATAATAATCTGTATCGTACTCCTCATAATATTCATCTGAATGTAATCTTGTTCTAGGAATTTCCTCTGCTATTTCTGTATTTTCTACATTTGTTGGAGTATTCCTAAAATTATTAATATTATCAAGAGTATTTTCATAATTTTCTATATCAAGAATAATATTTGTTTTTAAATCTCTTATTTTATCTCTATAAATTGTTAAAATATCTCTGTAATCATTAGCATTTTTAATATCTCTTTTTACATATGGTATTTCATATGCTCTCATTGCAGAATTAGGATAACCTACTAATAATATTGGACTTTTATCATCATCATATGTCTTAGCTGCACTAATATTATAAAAGCTTTTAGCGTTATCTACCAAAAGTTCCTCAATGTCCTCTAAAAAATATGATACATACTCATTTTTGTTCATATATTTTACTCCTTTATTCATTAAAATATAAAACCATTAAACAGTTTTATAATAATAATGTAGTTAAGTGTAAAAAAAGTGTTGTTATTTATTTAAAAATTCTATAAAAAATTTGAATTTTTTGTATCTTTCTTTTATAAATAAATCTTTTATCTTGTTAATATCAGGTGTTGTTTTTGGTTCTATATATTCTAATTCACAATCATATCCTTTATTTTTAAAATACTCTATTATAGACTTTGCATCAGCTTCACCTATTTGTTTTATAATATCTGTATTCTTTAAAATTTCTGCATTATTTGTATTAGAAAGAAATCCGTGTTCAACAATAATTCCTAAAAAATCATTATATTTACTTGTTCTATTTACATTATAATAATCAGCCCTTGTTTCATCTGGATAGAAATTATCTATTGTTTCTTCATCTTCATCTGAATTTCTTGTATATATTTCTGTAACAGGAATTAAATTACTATAATTATTTTTTATAATATTTGCTAATATATTTCCTTCTTCATAAAAATATGGTTTAAAATTTGTATTTGGAATTATAACACTAGCTCCATTCATATATTCGTGTGGACTATAATTACAATGAATGCTATAAAAAAGGTCTGTATTTACTTCTTTTGCTTTTATTAACCTTTCATAATTACAATCTTTATATGGTGTGTCTGGATAAGGACAGGTAAAATTATCCCTTGATAAATACACAATAATATTAGAATGTTTTTCTAAATAATCTTTACAATAATTTGTAATTATTAAATTTAATTTTTCTTCATATAATTCATTTGCTGTTGCTCCTGTATGAAAGCTATCGTGTCCAGCATCAAGTGTTACTGTTGGAATATCATCTGAAGCATATACATTTATTTTATTTGAACTAAAAATTACAATAAAACATAACAAAATAGATATTTGTACAAAATTATTTATTATTTTTCTCATAAAAAAATCACCTCAAATAATAATAGTGGCGTCTAAAATTATTTAAGGTGTTTTATTTATATCTTATAAAATATTATTTTTTATTATATATATTGTTTTTTATTATATTAGGATGTATAATCTAATTCCTCTTCCTGTTCGTGATATTTATTAAAAATCGGAACTAAAACTTCTTCAGGTATAATTCCACCAAACTCACAATCCATATCTGCTAAATATTCATATATTTCAGTTGCACCATATCCTTCTGCAAGTTCTGATAATGTTGATTCTAATTCATATGGTATATCATCTGAAGATATTTTTCCTTTTTCATCTAAATCAATTCCATATAATTCAGCAATACTAAAAGAATCCGCATATAAATCTTCATCTTCTTCATAATAATCATCTAGCGTATAATTAAAATCAGGTCTATAATTAAGATTAGCAAAAGCATAGACTTTCTTAGTTTCTTTTGCTTTATTTACAAGATAATCCTTATAATCTTTTATATCTTCAATTTCAAAGTTTTTAGTATTAGTGTATTGGTGTATAAAAGTATCAAGCGATAAAATATATCCTGTAAATATACTATCTTTAACATCTAAACCTGTATTACTATGCATACTTCCATCAGTAGGTAAACAAAAGCTTAATGCATTTTGGTTTAAAGTCTGACCATAATAAACACCTTCATCAAAAACAGTATAATCTCCATCAATATAATCTTTATTAAAAGGAGAACTATCTTTATGGTTTGCTTTTATAACACAGAATGATTGCTCTTCTCCTTCAGTTATCATCATACTATCTGCGATTTTACTTTTAATATCATTGTTAGCGTGTAATCCTTCTATTGAACATAATTTATTATCATCATATCCTTCATCTGTTACATCTAAAGATACATATAATGTTGGATATTTTGAATTTCTTTCCATAAATTGATAAGCTGATTTTGCTCCTAAACATCTACCTGTCTCTTCTTCAGCAGTAAAAGCAAAAAAAACATTATCTGGTAAGTTATTTTCATTCATACACATAATAGATACTGCTGCCGCATTAGTACCTAAATTATCATATGTTCCGTGATAAAATCCGTTCTTATAAGAACTGTTTACATTTGTTATCGCATTTACAATATCAGAATGACTGCTTATTAATATATTTTCATCGCTTCTTGGCATCTTTTTCCCAAAAATTAAACAGTATTCGTTTTCATAAACAGGTTTAAAATTACTATTTTCTACAACATATCTTTTTATTGCATCTAATTTTGTTCTGTCATAAAAACCTTTCTTATTACTTCTTGCAGGTAATGTTATATGTTCCAAAACATCATCTAATCTTTCTTTTATAGGAGTTATAAATCTTTCATTTTTTTTATTGTTTAATGCTTCATTTAATGTTATATCCTGTTTATAAATAGATTTGATTGCATCTATTACTTTATCATCTGTTAAGACTTCTAATAAGTCCAGATTACATAAATCTCTTGTAATTACATTCATTAAATACAATGGATTATCATTGTATTTAATTGTAGGAATTTTATAAAACTCATCATTAGATTTTATTGCTATATAATCAATCTTATTTTCTGAATATATTTCAGGAACATAGTATAACTTTATACCTAAATTTTTACTCTCAGAATATGTGTTTATTATTTTATCAATTTCCTTGATTTTAGCATCATATTTCTTTATTTCTACATTATTCATTCTTTTTACCTTTCTATAAACATTATAAATATTGTAAATAAAATGTTTATTTTTAATATTTTTAAGAGATAAAATAATAATGTAGAAAAGTAAAAATATAGATTTAAAAATATATAAAATCCATTTATTTTTTTTAATATAAGTGTTTTTATTAAAAACAACATTAAAAAAGAACCACCTTAGTATCTCTACTAAAAATGGTCCTTTAAAAATAAAATTTATTTTAAATTCTATAACAATGTGTGTACGATGCTTCTAATTCACTTTTTGTTACTTTTCTAACAACAACTCCACCATAATCTTTAGAACACTCTAAAACATAAAAACCTGTTTTATTTTGTTTATCACTACTACTATGTGATTTCATTGTTAAAACAGAATAATTATCTATTCCTTTCTCCAATGCTCCTAAATACATAGCACATTTGCCATCAGCACTACTTAATATATCTCCTACTTTATAGTCTGTAGTAACAAATCCTTGTCCATAAAAATCTGTATTTTCATCTATTAAGCCATTATAACCATTAACAGAAATTATTCCTCTTCTAATTATACCTATTAAAAATCCTGATGCATCTGCTGGTCCATTATAAGTATCCTGTCCATCAATCTTTCTGCCATACACAGCATTAAGATGTGCATTAGGACTGTTTTTGCTTTCAGAATAATAATAATTTCCAACTGCATTTAATCCTTCTTTTATTATAGCTTCTTGTTTTGGAGTTAATGAATTTTCTTTCTTTATCTTAGTTAAAGTATCATCTATTTGTGTACTGCTAAGACTTTCATTAACTGCTGAAGGAAAGCTTACTTGAAAAGCATCCCAATTTTGTATACCCATTGCGTATTTATCATCATAATAATCACCATACAATATTTTTAAATCTTCTAGTACTTCTTGTTTAATTACCCAATCACCATTCTGTTCTTCTGTCCAGCCTTCAAATTCAAACAAATCATAGCCTTCCATCTTATATTTATCATCATCTTTATAAGATATTTCTGAACCATTTATTTTACCTACAGCCCAATTAGCAAAAGTTAAAGTGCCTTGTGTGAGTTTTTTAGCTTTCCATTCTATAGATTGTATTGGTCCTCTAAGTGGAAAATAATACCAATTATTAAATGTTGTTATCCAATGATTTTGCCAAGCATCTATAGTTTTATATGTCTCTTTTATCTGACAAAGAGAAAAATCAGATTGTGTGATTAATCTAGGTGTTTTAAAATTATCTAACTTGCTTAATGTAGTATAGCTCATATCCTGTGCTATATTGATTGTTGGAGATATATGCCCTCCACAATGACCCATACAAATGTAAGCTGTCTTATAACAGCCTGGGTCATTTTCTGAATGCCAAGCATTATGTATATGACCTTCTATACCACAAGTCCAATTTAATATTTCTCCATTAGCTTCGTGACTATGTTCTTCTTTTGTACATATTAATTCAGTATATTCATCATATTTAGCACAGCTTTCATTATGTTCGTGATGTCCATTACATACCTGAACATTTACCCATTCAAAATAGCCATCAAAATGTCGGTTTTCTGTTCTATACTGTTCACATTCTTCACAATAATATTCATCATTTTCCTTGTAATCATTAATATCTATTAAGATACTATGTGAACATTCATTAAAATAAACTCTTGTTTTTTGTGGTAAAAATTGAAGTTCATAACAATCAGCTGTTTCTTCGTGTATATCACCAAATTCACAATTATCATAACCTAAAAATGTTTTGTTATGAATATAGCAATCATCATTATGTATATGTTCCTCAATAGTACATATATCATCACCATTATACCAAGCTTTGCTACAACCTTCTTTATTATGGTCGTGTTCTTCTTTTCCACAATTAGTATAATTATTTCCTACACCAGCTTGAAATGCTTCATAGTTGTCACATTCCCCTTTACTATCATAAGGTTTTTTGTCTATAAATACACCATTATCTTCATTAGTTCCATCTGGATGTCCTATACCTAAAGCACTTTGTACCATATTTAAGAAATCACCTAATTCAGCCCTTGCTTTGTTAATAGCTTTATTATAATCGGAAGAATATCCGTGTACATATACATTAGTACAGCTTTCCACTCCTCTTGTTACTTTACTATTATCAATATCATATGTAGGTTTTGTTACATATAAACTATCGTTTGAACAATCTGCTAATGTATCATAACTATATATATTGCCATTTTCATCTGCGGCTGTATCGTGTGACCTTACATACATATAATATATATATGCTTTTGCAGTTAAATAATTATCAAAATCAATTGATTGATTATATCTATAATGCATCATACTTGTAATAGGTAAAAGATTAGCAGATACTCCTGCAAGTTCTGTTCTATCCCAGACATCTTTATTTAAATCTTCTGTAGCCCATATATGCTTTATACTTCCTTCTGATACACTCTTCTTCCAATCATATTTTGTAGAAGAAACTGCTCCATTTTCTGATATAAAATGAGTTTCCGCATCTTTTATTGCTGTCTTTGTAAGTTCTTTACCTAAATTATTAGCTGTATCATTAACAATTAATTGAATATAATTTATTTGTGCTAATTCATTAGAAATTGTTGATGATGGTAATGAGTCAAAAAATGAACCTATACCTAATATAGGTAATAACATAACAAAAGCAAAACCTATTAGTAAAAGATATAAAGCTATAATAGTTCCAATGATTTTTAATAAATACTTTTTAATAAACATTAATGGCTTATCTATAATCATATCTTTTATTTTTTTTACAGTTTTAAAAGGATGTAAAATAGTATATCTTATATCTTTACCTGCTTTTCCAATCTTACTATTTCTTACCTTTCCTTTTACTTTCATCGCATTTCCATAGAATTTGCCATTTTTAAACTGTATATATTTATCATATGCTTTTGTTGTTTTTACTTTTTCTACAACCTTAGCTTTAGATTTTTTAAAATCATCTTTTACTTTTTCTTTTACTTTATCTGGAGTACTATATAATGTTGTTCTTGCTTTATAAACTTTTTGCTGTTTTGTTAAAGCTTTCTGGTCTTTTCTTGTTAAAACACCTTTTTCTTTTTTATTTAATAACTCATTATATTCGTTTAATTCTTTATTAGATACTATTTTTTTACTATTTATCTTTTCTGTTAATTTTTGAAGTCTTTTTTCTTCTGCATCAGTTAATTTACCTGTTTTTAAAATATTAATTCTGGCTTCTGTTCTTTCAAGTCTTTTCTCTCTTTTTTCTAAAGCTTCTGCTTTATGAGTAACTTTTCTTTCTTTTGCCTGAGCTTTTTTTTCTTCTTTTGTCTTATGTCTTATCTTATCGTTAATATTATTCTTATATTTCTGTGCATTATTATTAATATTATTGCTTATTATTCCTGCTTTAGAATTTGGACTTGTTTTTCTTGGAATATATGTTGCTGCACTAACTAAACCAGCACTAGCTTTTGTTGTTGTCTTAATTGTTAATCTTGCACCACTAATAATAGCTTTACTACTATTTTGAATAAATTTAGTGCCTCTATACATATCACTACCAATGATATTTTGAGTAATTATAGAACGGCCATATTTTTTTCTTCCAGCACCTCTATCAAAGTCTTCTGTTATAGCTCCTGTTTCTTTATATAACATAAATGACTCTTTATAATCTTTTAATTCTGCAATCTGGCTTTTAAAGTTATGTAAGTCTGTTGCATTATTAGCAGATTTTAATTTACATTCTAATATCTCTAACTTATAATCTATAGCTTTAATTTCTTTCTTAGTAGAAGCTAAACTACCATTAAATCCACCTGTAACACTAATTTTTTTTAGATAATCTGTCTGTTTGCTTTTTATCTGCTGCATTACTAATTCTTTATCTTTACCTGTAAGAGCTTTAGTAATATTATTATTGTTTTTTATTTCTATTTTAGCAGCATTATAAGCTTTTCTTACTTCTGACAACTCTTTATCTTTTATATGATATTCTTGTCCCTTATAAATAAAACTACCTGTATTTATTAAATTAGCTTTTTGTAAATTATTTAAGTTTACTGTTTTTAATGTTATATCTTTTTTTCCTTCTGGATTATTTTCAGTAGGAGTAACTACAGTATTAGAACTTAAAAAGCTATTAAGGTATTGCTGGCTGTTATTAGAAAGGATACCCATTTTTGTCATTTGGGTCTGTATTTTAGAACTATTCCAATCAATATTATTATATGTATTTACAACAGCATTCTCTTTAGCTGTATGACCAACAGCAGACATAACTGCTATTGTTTTATTAAACCTCATTTTATTATCAAAAAAGGAATTGTTTTCTCTATCTCTTGTACCTTGTGTTGTATAATTATATACAGTTTCAGCTAAAGCCTGTCTAGCTCCAGCACGTCCTCCACCTTCTTGAAATGAACCTAATTTTATTCGTCCATCTGTTAAATTATAAATATCCCTGCCAATGGTGTTTACAGCCTGTCTTGTATTATAATTTGTTGTAGACGAAGTTGAAGTCTTTGTTTCATTATTTGATATCTGTGATGCAGATGGTTTACTATTATTACTGTTATTTGATGATTTTGATGTATTATTCTGATTAGTAGTTTTTTGTTGCCGTGTCTGATTTTTTGTATTATTACTACTATTATTTGCTTTACTATTCATTACTTTCTCCTATATTTTTAAAAAGAAAACTATAAAGCTTCTTCTTCATTTTCTCTTAAAACCTCTGCTTTTATATTTGTAATATCAATATCATCTCTTACTTCAAATGTTAAAAAATCTGTAGCTAAAAGCATTTTTATAACATTTCCTCCCATAATTTCATCACGCTCATTAATTATATTTTCAGCAGAAATTGTAGGAATTTCCCTTGTGATATAACAAATTAAGGGATTTACAATATTTGCAGATAATATTGTATAATGCTCTTTATCTTTTACAGAATTTACACTATCTTTTTCTATAAGAGTAATAACAAAAACAGGAATTTCATCATTATTCTGTGGTTTACTTAAAGAAGTTCTCCATTTTTGTATTCTTGACCAGAAAAGCCTAAGTTCTGGGTCATCAAAGCTTTTAAACTTAATAGATAATACTGCTAAATCTGGATGTAATTCATCATAAGCAATTTCAGCTACAGCATTATTTAAGTTATATACAATATCATTTGTTGTATTTTGATTAACATCTTGTGGATTTATATTATAAGACTGATATGTTATAGCTGCTTTAGTTTCATCTATTTCATTAAATCCAGATAATCTGTCACAAAATGTTTTATACTCACTTACTGTTAAACTAAAATTATCATTCTCATTTTCTAAATATTTATCTAACTCATTATCATCTACATTATCACTATTTTGATTTATTTCTAAATTATCTTCAAGTTCATAATCATTTGTAACATTGTTTTCTGAAACATTACTTGCAATATTGTTATCATCATCTATATTTTCGTTAAAATATTTATTCCAATTTTCCATAAAAACTTCCTTTCAAAAAAACTATATATATAGAATAATGTCCTATTATTTTTTTATTAATTGTAAATAAATGTTTATTCCATAAAAAAAATGTCACACTAATTCCTTAATGTGACAATCTTTAAAACAAATATATAATTTAATAATTACGCAACTTCCTCTTGTTTAGGTTTAGTTGTCATAATATCATATAACTTAGTATCTTCTGGGAAATCATCAGAAAATGGTATTGTCTGTGTTCCTGTATAAATAAGACCGTGACCTTGTTCTACATTTGTAACATATTCAACATCTCCATCAGACAGTTTTAATAATTTTTGTAAATCATATCTATCCATTGCTGATTGATTAAGCATATAAATAAAAGATGTATTATTAATAATAGCCTGTCCATCTTCTGTTCTAAGTAAATCTCCAACATTTTGCGTAATACCTGTAGTAACTCCTAAGAATTTTCTAGCTCTCTTAAAAATAGACATTATGAAATCTGATGTTGAATGGCTCTTAAGAAGTAAATGGAATTCATCTATATAAAACCAAGTCCATTTCTTATTTCTTCTGTTTTCTACCATTTTATTCCAGACGTGATTTACACAAATTTTAAGACCTAATTCTTTTAAGTTTGTACCAATATTAGATATATTAAAAATAATAAACTTATTATCTATATCCACATTTGTTCTATGAGCAAATGTATCAAATGCTCCTGCTGTATATGTTTCCATAATTAAGGCAAGATTTTGAGCTTCTGATTGAGGCTGATTAATTAAAGCATCAAATAAGTTTTGCATTGTAGGACAATAATTTCTATCTATAGTACGTTTTCTACCATTTTCATCTGGAGGCAGCTCTTGTAAATGCTCTAAATAAGGTCTATATATCTGCTGTACACATCTAGTAACAATAGAAATTTGTGTTGGAGATAATTTTGCATTATTTCCTATCATTGTTTCAAGCAAACCACAAATAAAATCTATCTTCATAGTAATAGGGTTTAAATCACTATCAGCAGATGTATCTATATCCAAATCGAATGGATTTATATAAACACCATTACCTGGTGATATTTTGATTATAGTTCCACCAAACGCATCTGCAATAGGGGTATATTCATCATCTGGGTCAATAATATAACAATTTGCATTTTTATTAAGAAGGACACTTGTTATTTCTCTTTTTGCACTGAAAGATTTACCAGAACCAGAAGCACCAAAAATTAAACCATTATAATTCATACCTTTTGTTCTATCATAAACTATTAAAGATTTATTAATAGAATTTACTCCATAATAAATACCATTAACATCAAACTGGTTTATCTCATCGAAAGGTAAGAAAACTCCTAAATTTTCTGTAGTAAGACCTCTTGTCTGGAACATTTTATTATGACCCAAAGGTAATGTACTAATAAGACATCTTTCCTGCTGTTCTAAAGCTGGTTTTATCGAACACATATATTTATTTGCACTATTTTTAATTATTTTTTCTTGTTCTTTTAAAATCTGCTTATTTTCTGCAAAATGAATAATAGCCATATCCATAAAGAAATATTTCTGGTCTCTGTTTTGAATATCATTTTGTAAATCTTCTATTTCAGCCTGTGCTTTTCTTAAATCTGCATTAATAAAAGTAGGGTCTTTGCCTTTTGCTGCTCTTGCATCCATTTTATCTTCTATTTCAGCATTTATATTAATAGATTTATTATGTACCTTCTTTATTGCTTCTGTCTGCTCTAATGCAGATATATGAATAGTAAAAACTGACTCAAAATTAACAGCTATTAGACTAGGTAAGAAATTAGTATCCATCCAGTTTGCTAAATTATCAAGATACAGTCCCTGTCCTATTCTTTCATTAATTTCAAAACGATTACTATAAAATTTCATAGACTGAGGAGCTATAATATCTTTAGTCGTAAGCTTTTGTCTTGCCATTTCTTTAAAATCTATAGTTGTTTTTCCTGTTTTATCGTGTACAAACCAATAGTTTGCTTCATCTGTGCCATTTAAAATATTATTAATAACTTCTAATCTTTCTTCTAAAGATATAGCTTTTAATTTTGCACCACATATTTTTTTAAAAGCATTTTCTAAAGTTGTTTCTAATTCATTTAGTCTCAACATTGCATTATCAACTGTATCTGCATTTACATAAACAGTAATATATCTTTTTGTAGATATAGCATTTCTACTTAATTTAATATTATTTCTTAAAATAGTTCCTAATTCTTTTCTATAATTATCAAAGCCATCATCTTTATTTATAGGAAGGATTGCAGCTAACTTAGCATTTTCATCATCTTTATAATTAACAAAAGTAATAAATAAATCTTCATCAGGATTTATAGAATTAAGAAATCTTAAATATGCCTGATAAATAGCCATCTGGTCTTCATCAGATTTTGTTTTAAAAGCAATATCTTCAAAATAAAAAGTTTTAGAAAATCTTTTAGGACCTATTTGAAAAACACCATTTTCAAAAACACATTCCCAATCTAAAGTATCTTGAACTGTTTTAGGTATTTTAATCTTCTTTTTATTAGTTTTCTTTTTATTTTTATTCTGTTCATTGTTAATAGTATTTATATTATTTTTATTTTTTTTACCAAATCCCATAAATATATCCTTTCGTAATATTAATATATAGGTTTATACTCTTTACTTATTTTTGCTCTATTTTTCTTTTTTGTCTCTTTTACTATTTTTTTCTTATCATCATATATTGTCATATGGATTTCTTTAATTCGTACAGAAGGTGCAATAAAATTATCAAAAATTATAGGACCTATAATCTTTTCTGGGTTAACACCAAAAGGTTTTACTGCACCCCAAAGAAATAAAGGAATTCCTACACAAATAGATGCACACGCTCTAAATGTAAAACTAAAATCTTTAAATAATAAAAAGAAACTTGTTAATACAGCTGTAGCTCCTAATCCATAAAAAATACATTTTCTTGTTGTTAGATTAAGAGCAAATTTAGCTTCATATTTTAAAATGTCTTGTGTTATAGGAATACCAATCATAACAAACTCCCCTATTTTGTAATCTTCTTAGAAAAATTACTATCTATTAATTCTTTAAAATATGTTGTCTTCATTGCAACAATATTAATACCTTCATCTCCATATATTTTAGAAACATCTAAAACTAAATCATCAAAAGTACAAATATTTTTATTTAATATATCTTTAGTTATCTTACACACTAAAATATCTTTATCTTTACGAAGGTCTTTATCCATTTTCTTTATTTCCTCCATTTTTTTATTATTTATAATTAACCACCAAAAGCATCATTTACAATACCAATACTCTTAAACATTACACTTACCATTGCTACACCTAAACCACACATTACAATTAATTGTCCACCTAAAGCTAAGATAGGATTTGAAGTAGCTCCTTCAACAACACCTGTTAAATTATCTAACATATTCCTAGATATGATAGAAAATGCTAATGTTCCAATTTTTGCAATACATACTAAAACACCAGATTGAGCACAAATAGCGATAAATTTCTTTATATATCTACCACCAGTACCTCTCCAGCCATCATCAGACATTAAAGCTGTAGCAATAGGAAGTAAACAAGCTCTTACATTAAGTTCTATTAATCTAGTAAAAGCAATTACATAAGTTAAAACTTTTATTCCATAAGCTAAAATATAAGAAGGAACTATACAGATAAAAGACGTAGCTAACGCACCAATATAATTTGCTAAACCTCTTCCTAATTTATTATCCAAAAGTTCTATTAAATCAGCTTGACTTGATGCAGAAAATGTTCCATCTATATTAAAAGAAGCAAACATTGATGATAATGCATCACCAAAAGATAAACAGCCTTCATAAATTTGTGGTGTTATAGAGACACAAAATATTGCTATTGCTAATTTTGCAAAGAATTTAACAAAAAATTCTATTGTTAGTCTATCTTGATTAACAAGCTGAACTAAAGCAATTATGAAAAATAAAACTGCAATGGCATAACCTAATGTCTCAAATGCTGGAAGAATACTTCCACTAACAACACCTGATAATTGAGATGTAATAACTCCCATTTGTGTTTTAGCATCGCTACCAGACATAATAGAAACAACACAATCACAACTATCTCTTAGTAAATCAACTGCTCCTGTAAAAAAATCTACAACTGTTTTACCTGTATCAAATCCAGACAAAAACACTACTTGATTAAACATATAATTCTCCTTGTTTTAAAACAAACAAAATAATGCAAACCACTTATCTTAAATGGTTTACATTATTTTTTATTTTTATTAACTTAACCAATAACACTCTTAATAGCTGGCCAAGCAAATACTCTAAACGCAATAAAAACAGCTCCAATTACAACATCTTTTGCAGCTCCTGTCTGGTCTTCTGGGTTGTTTCCTCTATAAGCCATAATTAACTTAAAAACACCAGCAATTACAAAGAAAACACCTATCAGTGGGAAAATATTTACAATCATATCTGCGATAGAAAGAACAGAACTTTCTGCACTGCCACTTCCTCCTGCCGCAAATACAGGAACACCTGTACCACCTAATGCAAGACTTGTAGATAAAGCTGCTATAGAAGCTTTATTCTTTAAACTATCAATCTTTCCACCTACATTTTCCATTTTGTTTTTTAAATTACTAAACATTAATCTTCCTCCTAAAAAAATAAGAAATATTTATAACAAAAAAAAGAAAAAGCATTTTTATTTCTATAATTCCAATACTTTTAATCAGTATTTATAAATTGTTTGCTTTTTATTTTTTTGCTTATATAAAAAATATTGCTAATGATTTTTTTTTAAGAGAAAAAAACATATCTTTTTTTTAAAAAAAATAAAATTCACATTGTTATTTATATAGAAAAATAAAAAGAGGTGACTATATGGATATATCAAATTTAGATATTGATTATCAGTTAAAAGCAAAAGAATTAATGAAAGAACATAATTTTTTAAAAGAATATGATGTTGATGTAACTGATGATATTGAAGAAATAAAAGAATTTAATGAAAAGGATGAAGAAAATGTTAGATAATAAAGATTTAAAAGAAATACCTTTATTAAATAGATTAAAATTAGAAGGTAAAGAATATCAATCTATGGCAAACAGAACTTATGAAGATGATAATGCTGTTGTATTTGATATAGGTAATTCAATTAAAAAAAGAACACATATAAATAACGAATTATTTGAACATATTTTTAACTCAACAATGCGTTTTTTTACAGAACAGGAAAAATATGCTTTTAGACAATACCAGGCAAATGAAAAACCTAAAGAAGAATTTTATAGAGATTGTGCAAATTATTTAAAAAGGTCGTTTCCAAATGAAATGAATAATGAAAATGATTTTAATGCTATGATGGATAGAATTGATTTAGCAATGTTTAAATATGATGTTATCCAGCCACTAATAGATAATGAAGACACTACAGATATAAAAATCTGTAGCCCTAAAGATATAAGAGTTCGTATAAAAGGTAAGGCATATAAATCATCTGCTACTTTTGCATCAGATAGAGACTTAAATAGATTTATTGAAGGTTTGTCGTATAGAAATAATGTAGATATTCTTAATTCAACAATCTTAACCTTCACAGATGACCACGACCCTAATTATATATTACGTTTTACAGTGAGTTCTCCACTTGTTACGTCTGTAGGTTATCCTTATTTACATATTAGAAAAGTAAATAAGACTAAAGCTGATTTTGATGAACTTATTAGAAGAGATATGTTAAACCCAGATATAAAAACATATCTAATAGATAAAGCCAAAACAAGTAAAGGTATTATTTTTGCGGGACCTCCAGGGTGTGTGGATAATGAAACTGAATTTTTTAATGGATATGAATGGAAAAGTATTGCTGATTATAATATAGATGATAAAGTATTACAATTTAATCCAGAAACAAATGAAGCCAACTTAGTATATCCTTTAAGATATATAAAAGAACCTTGTGATAAAATGTATCATTTTGAAACAAAATATGGAATAAACCAGACAATTTCACCTGACCATAGAGTTTTATATTATAATAAAACTCATAAAAATGGTAAAAAGATATGGTCTGATAAATTTAAAGAAATGTCTGGAGAAGATTTATTTAATCTTCAGAATAAAGGTAAGTTTAAAGGTGGCTTTAAAACAGATTTTATATATAATGGAAAAGGATTGAATTTAAGTGATATAGAAATTAAATTAATGTTAGCTGTAATTTGTGATGGAACTTTTAAAAAAGATTGTAAGACTAATTGGTGTAGCATCAAAGTAAAAAAGCAAAGAAAAAAAGATGAACTTAAAAAAATATTAACCGAATGGGGTAAAGAATATATAGAAAAGGATTATTCTAATGGATATACAAGATTTTCCTTCAATGCTCCAAGAAAAGAAAAAATATTTACATCTGATTGGTATACTTGTACTCAAAAGCAATTACAAATTATATGTGATAATATTTTAAAATGGGATGGTTATATAAAAAACAAAACAAAAACATTTAGTACAAAAGAAAAAAGTAGTGCTGACTTTATTCAATTTGCTTTTTCTTCTTGTGGATATAGAGCAACTATCAGTATAGATGATAGAAGAAATCAAAATTATATTACTAATGGAAAAGAATATAAAAGAACAAATTTATATTATCATTTAACAATATCTAATAATACTATTGTAGGTATGGCTTGGCATAATGACGGAAGAACAAATAATACAAAACTAGAAGAAGTTGTTCCACCTGACGGATATAAATATTGTTTTACAGTTCCTACACACGCTTTAGTTTTAAGAAGAAATGGTAGAATATTTATTACTAAAAATTGTGGTAAAACAACTATACTTAATGCTTTCATAGAGTATATTCCAAGAACAAGAGAAACCCTTGTTATTCAGGAAAATGATGAGTTATTTACAGAACAGTCAGGATTTATGTTTAAACATGTAACACACGGATTTCACGGTGAACCTGTTGTTACTCTTGAAGATTTAGGAAAAATGGCTTTAGTAGAAGGTTGTAATGAATTTATTATAGGTGAGGTCAAGGGTGGAGAAATGCGTTCTGCTATGACATTAATTAATGCTGGTGGATATGCCGCTCTTACTGTACATAGCACCAACGCTTATGAAACTTTAGATAAATGTGCAGACCTTGTTAAATATGGTTCAGATTATTCTTTCCAAGAAGCAAGAAGAATGCTCAAAACTTTTGATACCGTTGTTTATATGGAAAATTATAAAGTAAGAGAAATCTTAGAAGTAAATGGATATAATGATGAAACTAATCAATATAATTACAACTGTATTTATAAATATGGATTATAAAACAATATAAACATAACAAAAAAATTTCATAAAATAATAAAATAAAGGAGCTTTCTATACAATCAATAGAAGACTCCTTTATTAATTCTTTTTCTATTTATCTTTCTTTTTTATTCATTAATTAATATAGACTAATTCTTTTTAATAAAACTACTAAATATTTTCTATTTTTAAATAGATATTGTCGATAAAACATCTATTATTCTTCTTTTTACACAAGATTGTTCTACATAAAAGAAATAAGACAAATATGTAATTATATATTCATTATTATAATCAGATTTCTTGATTGCCTTAAGATACTGTTCTAAAAATATTTTCTTAGGCATAAGTAATTCGTTAGCAAATTTATCTGCTCTAATTTCATCAAATGAATTATGTTTTATTTTGGAATATGCTTTTGAAAATGTATAATTCTTATCATAATATTTTTCTCTTCCTACATAATTTATTAGATAATAAGCTAATTCATAAGCCATAATATACCTTTGGCTAAAAAGAGACTCTTTATTAGATACTATTATTATTTTATTACTTCCATAACTCTTTTTTGTATTTCCTGAAACAAAAATATTTCCTAAAATTGTTTTAGGTGTTTCTGATGAATATATTTTAAACCCCAAATTAGATAATATGTTAATAATAGGAATAACTATATTTTTGTCTATATATCCTCCTAATTTAAGTATCATATTTGCTAATATTTCTGCTTCTTCCATTGTATAATTATTGGCAGGAGATTTTTCTAAATTAGTAATTATTTTATCATACATTATCTTATTCCTTGATTTTATTTATAATAATCTTGTTATTCGTCAATATTTTGAATTAATTCAGTATTAACAGCTTTATAAATATTGTTAATTATATCTTCTTTTTCTAAAAGAAACGGACTTATTTCTTTTATATTTTCCTTAATACAATTGTCTATATTTTCTTTTATATTCTGTATTTTACAATTCCAATTATGTTTATCCTGTATTATCCTATAATAGTTATCATCTATACTGTTAATATAAACCATTGTCCTATATAAATATATATATTCTTCAATACCAAGATTATTATTTTTATATTTATTATCTAATATTTTATAAAGGTCTATTAAACATTCTGTAACATTATTGATATTTAATATATTTATTTTTGATTTTTCTAAATATATATTAAGAAGTTCTACATAATTAGAATAATTATTATCTTTTAATCTTATAGCTAATTGTATTTCTTCTTCTGCTCCAATATAATCATTAATATATTTACGCAATATCTTAGCTTTTTCATAATGAGCTTCATAACAATATTGTAATGTTTTATAATCACATATATTAGCTGCTATAGCCCACGAACTATTATCTAAATAACTAAAACATTTTATACACAATAACCCTACAACTTCTTTATTCTTGTTTCTATTAAATAATTGTGAACTTATTTCTTTTATTAAAGCGTTATCATATTTAAAAACGGTATGATAGTCATTTTTTATTATAAAAGAATTACATTCATACATTGCAAAAATAATATTATATATTAATAAATCATTTCTTTCATTATCCTTATATATATTAAATAATTCTTGTATATAATTATCATAATTATATAAATCAACATTATCTAATAAGATATTTTTAAATATATAATTATTTGTTATATATGTTTGAATAATATCATATTTTAAATTTATTTTAAGTAATATCTTTATAAAATCCGCATTACCTTTTATAAAATTATTATTAGTTGTATCTATTCTTTCAAAAACACTATCTATAAAAGAATATAAGAATTTATAATTTATTATATCTAAAGAGTGTGAAATAATATTATTTTTATCATATTTATAACATTCAATAATATTACATCTATCAATAAAAAGGGAATTTGTCTTATCCATACTCTTATTTTTTAAAAAGAATAACATATCATCATTATTGTCATAAATAATATAAATATCTAATAAACTTAAAGATATGTTATTAAAATCATTTAGCTCTTTAACATAAAACCCTAAACAATTTAAAATATATTTTAAAACCATTACATCCTTATTATTTTCTTTTAATGAATATATATTTATAATATTCATACATTTTCCTTTTTCCTTTTTATACCTTTTCTTATTTTTACATATATATTATCTAAATTTGTAGATAAAAATTCTCCTGAATTATCTAACAACACGTAAGATATATGTATATCCTTATCTCCATCAATAATCATATATACTTCATCATACTTATAATCTTTTAAAAATTCATTATCTCTTATAGTTGTCTTATTTACAGGAATAATCTTATAATACCTTAGATAATCTGCCAGCTTTTTATTATATTCATCTTTATCAATGTTAGTATTATAATATAAAGCCATTAACATACTTATCTTTTTATTAAACTCATAAGCTGTTGCTTTTATATTATATTCAGCAATTGCTTTACGTTTTCCTAATCTTTTACAATAATCTTCTATGTTATAAATCATTAATCAAATTAACTCCTTTTCTATTTTGTTTAATGGTAACTTACTAATATCTTTTCCATTTTTTCTTAATTCGTTTAAAATCTTTTTAAACTCATTTACTGTTTCTTTAACAAGTTCTGATTTTGTTTTTTCATCATAGTCTTCTTCTATAAATGCATCTAAATCTATCTGTTCTATTGGTATTTCGTGTAAACTATTAATTGGGGGAGCATAAATTGTATATAAAAAGCCATATTTATTTTTATTCTGTCTGGGTTTTTTGTATTGAATTATTTCATCTTTTGTTGCATAAAATAATCTGCCCTGATACCCTTCTAAACCAACAAAAGTAATATAATTTATTCCTTCTGCTAATCTAAATTCTGGACATTCTACAGTATTTGCTCCAATGTCTGAATTCCTATAATTTTTACGTTTTTTATCATTAGTAATAAATAATCTTCTGCCATTATATAACATATAAAATAACTCCTTATACTTTATAATTCTAATTCATAATTATCTTTATCTTTTTGTGAATTTTCATTTGACTTTATAATATAATTTTCTTCAATTACATCTATAACAGCATCTAATTCATCAACCATTGATTTAAGATTTTCTATAGCTTCTGTATCTTCTATAAAATAATTTTTAACATCTTTTAAAATATTATCATTTACACCCCATCTAAAATTCTTTAAATTTTCAAGATAAACCTCTACATCATTTGGATAATGCTCATCTGTTATAAACGCTTCTTTAGGAAGAAAAGGTGAATACCCTTGGTCTAAAATTTTACTTCCATCTGGTTGTTCTTGAAGATAATCTTGTAAACCATATTTTTTTATTATTTTATTAACATCCTCAAACATTATCTTTAATCTTTCATCACTACTTTTTTTAATTTGCTTAAAATTCTCCATTATTAATATTCCTTTTAAATCCCATACGTTTTTATATAAGATATATTTAATATAAGATTATTACATATTAATCTTATAAAATAATAATGGAGTAAAGTAAAAATATAGGTCACTATTTTTATCATTTTTTGTAAAAAAGCAAAAAAAAATTCCTCATCTAAAAAGACAAGGAATTAATTTTTTATTTTATATTTAATTGTTCTTATTTTTTATCTATTATAAATGTTATTTTCAGCTTCACTAAATGCTAAATAATATTGTCCTCTATTTTTATCAATAGTATGAGAAAATGATATAGCTTTTATCTGTTCATATCCATTATAACCCTTTTTTGTCTTTATAAAACTCATCCCAATTTATAGCTGCTTTTTGACGGTCAAATTCTTCCTTATCCATAATCATAATTTCTACTCCTTCTCATAGTTGTCTTCTTTAAAAGGATTTTTATTATCAAGGTCTTCATCAGTAGGAAATTCTTTCTTAAAAAAATCAAATATTTCTGAAAACTGCAATGTATTTAGTATATCTTTTTCATTAAATGATACTTGATATATATGTTTGTCATTATCTTTAGCATAATTTAGAGCATTTAAAGTTCCACTTGTATTACGAATTCTTTTTTCATTATACCAATTTTCATCATCATATAATGCTATTACTAAAGATGAATTATCTATCATTGCTCTGTTTCTATCCATTAAACAAGTATTTGTATATGTATCACTTACATAATAAATATCATCTGCTGCTTTTAACATCTTATCATAATTATCACTTCCAAACAATCCTTCTCTACCCCATTTACTACTCTGTTCCTTACAAGGAAGATATAATATGTTCTTTATATTCGTATCAGGATTATCTTTCTTTAATTTATTCACAACTCTAAACATTAACTGGTCAAACCCCTGGGCCCCACCTGTAATAAAATTACGATAACCTTTATTATATACATTTTTTACAATATCATACATATAACTCATTAATTTTAAATAGCTTTTATCATCATTATAACCAAATAAATACTTAGGTCTTCTTCCTGTAAAACAAACTGTTTTATTTATATCTAATCCAATACTATTTATATTTTCTTTATCTACTGATTTATTCTTTATATCTTCTATTGCTTTATCATCTAATTCCTTTACCATAATATTTTCCTTTTCTAAGAAATCTGCTAATAAATGTCTATGACAAAAATCTGTTGGGTTTTCATAACAACATAATGCTATGTGAATATTAGGATTATTAACAACATCTTTTATTTTTGTTTTGCTTTCTAATAATTTTATTATATCTTCGCTCTTGTATTTTAATAATATATCTTCTGTATAATTCTTTATATATTCATCTTGATTATTAGTTTCTTTATAATCTGTTAAACATTTTATACTAGGGGCTAATTCATTACATATTATAATATTTTTATCTAACCATTTAGGCTGAAATCTAGCTATAGATATAGGAATAACATTGTTAGGAAATTTTCTTATTTTTGCAAAATAACTTGTATATATCATTAAATAACACCCTTACCTTTTCTGTCTTTATATAAATAATATTGTCATATTTATAAGCAAAAATCACTTTTTTTATAATAAAAACTATAATATTTTTTATTAAATAAAACCCCCTAAAAATTTTATTTCCTAGTTTAGTCAATTTCGGCACCCAACAAATGTTTGGTATACATAAAAGACCTATAAATATATCAATCTAAATCAATATCTTCATCTTTATTTTCTTCTATATCTTTATTATCGTAAGATATGTTATTTTTAACTTCTTGTGATAAACTATCAATATACTGGGTTATAGTCTCATATTTGTTATTAAGATATTTTAATTCATCTATTGTAAATTTTCTATTAATATCAAATACTGTTTCTTCATCCTTTCCTAAAAATATACCTTTTGAACTAAAGACAGTATCTAAACCTAACGAACCATATTTATTTATATTATTACGATATTTAATTTCTTCAACCTTATAAACATCATGTGTATTGAAATATTGAATTTCTTTATAATACATACTGGATAAAGCCTCTCCAAATATTTTCCTTAAAATATCTTCTTTTGTTCGCCTATCTGTTAATGTAAAATCTATTTTCTTACATCTTCCAAATGTAAAATTATCAGTACTAAAATACTCTTTTGTATCTTCTTTTTTTAACCAAGCTTTTACAGATGTTTTATTTAAAGTTAACCCACCATTATTTTTCTTTATTATACCACTATCTATAGCATTCTTATATTTCTCACATAAATCTAAAATATATTTAAAATCACAGTCATAAACCTTACTTATAAAGCTTATTTTAGTTTCTTTGGGTGTAACTATTATTAGACCATCCCATCTACTTCCATATTTATTATCCTTTGCTTTATCTGCTATTTTCTTTAGGTATAAATCTTCTATTTTATAATTTTCAAAACGTTCCTTAGCTTTTTCTAATAAACTCATAATTACTCTCCTTTTCTATGCCTTTATATAATGCATTATTGCTATTTATAGCAAATTATCTTTATTTTTCTTATATAATGCTTTCCATGCAAAACTCATAAGTATTACTATTCCCTTTCTTTTAATCTAATTCAATATCATTATCTAGCTCTTCATTATTGTTTAAATCCATAGTTTTAATATCTTTAAAATCTATATAATTTGTTATGAATTTACGGTTATCTTTTAAACAATGGTATACATAAGAAAGATATTTCATATCTTTTACAGAGTCCATAGCATTATTTCTATTCACAAAATAATATGGATAATCACTATAATATTTACTATTATTCCAGAAACTACAATCTACCTTATCCTGTATAGTTTTTATCAGCCTATCAAGTTCTTTTTGAGAATTAATCTTAATTGCTATTGTACCATCACAAAAATTCTTAATATAAGAATTTGTATTTACCTGATAATATTCATTCGGAAGGTCTTTTATAATAAAACAACCGCCTTTTTTATTCTTACTTTTATCTTCCTTGAATTGTTGAATTTCTTTTATTAAGTTATTGAGACTTATTGTAGAATATTTAACTTCACTTGTATATCCAGCTTCATATTTTTTTATAAAAAGGTTATCGTTATCTATCTTATAAATTTCTGCTGTATCATTCCATATTTGGTCGCCATCATTAAACTCATAACCATATTCAGCTATTTTTTTATCCTTAAAACACATTGATTTGTATTTACTTTGTTCAAGGATTGTTGAAAAATCTGTATAAATCATAAACTGAAACTCAAATGGGATTGTCTTAAAGTTACTGCAAGCTATATCATTATTTTTAAACCAGTAAGGCTTATTTGAATTATATTCAGGAATAATCCCAGTATAAGGAAATCTAGCTATATTATAGGCTAATATATCTCTTTCTTTCTCATTATCTATTACAAAGACAGCTTTTCCATTCATATATTTTGACATAATATTATCTGGTATTCTTATTTCACCACTGTCATATTTCTTCTTTAAATCCTGATTGCTAAGTATATTCATATAAGGAGTTTTTTCATTATCATTCATCTCTACTGTTTTATAATTAATGTCTTCAAATTCTGTACTATATGTGAATTCTGCTCCCTTACTATGAAGCTTAAACATATCTTCCCATATTGGCTCTCTTGGTGTACCTGCTTCATATGAATATATCTTTTCATTTATCGTAAATTCATAAGGTTTGGCTAATACTAAATTTCCATCTTTATTTTCAATAAATAACACATCCTCAAGTGCATCATAAGCTCTCTCAACTTCGATATCAGTCTGTAACTGTTTAAATACACTTTCATATCTGTTTGTAACAAAATCTGCATAAGTTACCTTATCTTCTAAGGTTTGTTCTTTGTTTATTATATGACAGTTATGTGTTTTTAAAAAATCTTCAATTCTTTGAGTGTCAATCAACATAATTTTTTCTCTCCTTAATATTATTTTATCTTTTATAATTTATTATCTTTCCTTTTTTATTTGCTCTAATATTTCTTCTGCATAATCAGTTGTATCTATATGCATTATATATTCAGGCATTTCATTTATAAGTTTATCGAATGAAATATCTTCTAATATTTTTATAGCTTCATTTTTTGTAATCTTTCCATAATCACATAAATCTCCAATAAGAAGATTTTTATAATCCAGTTTTCTCATAATTAATTATTACCTTTCAACTTCAATTTCATCTTTATTTGGTTTTATATAATCATAATAATAATCTAGTAAAAAGTTTGAAGGGTTTGTTAAATCATACTCGCTATACTCTTTTCCATATATCTCACTTATATCATCAACTTTTATAAAAGCAACACTATTTAACAGCTTATTCATACTATATATAAGATTATACATTTGTTTAGTTGTTTTAAGAGTTTGCTTCTTTTTTCTTAAAAGCTTATATTCGTCTAATAGCTTGTCTACAGCTTCTGAACAATCTATTACATTATCATAAATAAAATCAATTCTATCTCCTGTAAAAAGATTGTATTTTATAGGAACATAAGTATATTCTGTTTCTATTCCTCTAAATTCTAATTCTTCATCCCAATTATAATCATAGGATTCTTCTGAATGCTCTTTTGAAATACATAATGTAGGAATAGCATTATTATTTTTATCTATTGTTAAAAAAAGTTTTACTGGGATAGAATTATTAAATAATTTATATAAGTCTGATGTTTTGTTATCAACCTGTATAAAAGGAATATTATGGTATGTCTTTATATTGCAATGTATTTTCATTTTTCACCTCTCATAATCCTCATCTTCTTTATCAAAAGAATTCTCCATATCTATATTAATCCCGATATAACAATTATTTTCTGATAAAGGATATATACATCTTAAACAAAGTTCTTTTAATTGTTCTTTATCAAATAAATTTAATGCGTAATTAATATTATTTTTCATAATTTCTATATCATTTACAAGTGAAGAAAAATCTTCTCCTGTATACTTATAATAATTGACTTTCTTGTATTTTTCTTTTATTAATTCAGCCATTGTTAATATAAACTCTATATATTCATTATAGTTTTTATCCATATTTCCTGTATCCTTTCATTATTTTTTATCTTAAAGAAGTATTGCTCAATTAAACATCACACGAAGATAAAAGCTTCGGTGATTTTCTTCCATATTATTTTAAAAATAATATTCCAGAATTAAATATATAAGCCTAACCTACAAAGCTGAAGCTTTGAGGATAGCGGCTTATACATTTTCTATTAATTTTGTATTTGAATTATAATAAAGTAAATTATTAGATAAAAATATATCATCTTCAATTAATATGTATTTAAGTACCTCTTCTACATCTTTAAAGAAATCTTCATACATAAAAGTATTTGTGAATATAAAAAGTTTATTAATACTGTTTGGAATAATATAAAAATCACCATTTACTTTCTTTGATATTTCTTCTACAATTTTAGAGGAAGCTATTAATCCTGCTCCATCTAAAAAATCATCTGTTGTTAATATATATATATTTTTAAAAGTCTTAAAATCAATATTTATTTCTGGCGAAAAAGCATTTATTAAATCAGTAAAATAATCTGATACACTTTTTAATATATATAACTTTTCTTCTGAATTCTTTATAGCTGTATTTATAAGTTCTTCTTCTGATAATCCTAAATTAAGACATATATCTTTATTAATAACTACACTATGAGTTTTATCTAAATATAATTTAGGTACAAAGGCAATATCTATATTAGTTTCATCTGTATCATTTATAAATCTATAAGGTATTGATGGTAAAAGTTCTATATTTTGTTTTATATTAATAGCTGATATTATTACATTTTTTAATAAAAAATCTTTATCTATATTTAACATATAAAGATTATCAACTGTTTTTTTTAGCCCAGCTAATAAAGTATCAAAAGATTTTCCTTCTAAAAACATATCATAAAATTCCTCTATGTTTATTATTGGAGCTATATTCAAATTTTTAAATTTTATACAGATACTTTCATACTTTTTATTAATACTATATTTTTCTTTTTCTGTTAAACTTTCTATTGTATCTTTAAACATATTATTTATAGCTTCTTTTAATTTTTCCTTAAAAAAAACATAATCTTCGCTCATATCCTTATACCTTCCATTTTTATTATTTATAATAATAATGTATAAAAGATAAATAATAAGCATTTTTTATTTGTAATTTAGATGTTTTCATACTCATCTTCATATTCTTCTTTATCTATATTATATATGGCTATGTCTTCAATTACTTCAGCTAAAGGCTTTTCTTTATAAGTAATAATTCCTGTTCTACCATTTTTATATTTCTCTATATAAATATCTTTATCATCTGTCTTATATATTTCTCTAATATCCGACCATATTTTATTTCCATCCTTATCATTATGTTCATAATCAAATAAAGCAACAACATTTTCTTTTACACATACTTCATCAAAATTAATTATATTTTTTATATTATCTTTTAATAATGCATATCCTAATGAATTAATCTCCGCAACAGGATGTTTTTTATTTTTATATTTATTTATATCAATACTTTTATCAGGTAAATCAACAAAATCCTTCCATAATTCATCAAACCATTCTTGATTAGCTATATAATTATTATTTTGTATTTTTGCTATTGCCTTATCTATAAGTTCCCAAGCTTTATTACTATCTATTAATTTATCCATTTTTATTCCTTCCATATAATTTTGATTATTTATATGGATAATAGTGTAATATTTTATAAGTCTGATATTTAAAATATCTTATATGTATTATTATA
>OGHJ01000466.1_pt1 | contig 61799 bp, 47 predicted proteins | sample 1571351 | NCBI WGS metagenome assembly OGHJ01 (sample SAMEA2582037, study PRJEB24529) | metagenome | biome: Human gut stool | place: China | collected 2011 | reverse complement strand
ACGGTATCAACGGCACAAGGCTGTTCTCAACACTCTATCATAAAAAGCTGGTGGTCGGGCGCGTCCAAACGCCTACGCTGGCAATGCTGGTGGAGCGTGAAGGCAAAATTTCCACCTTCCACAAGGAGAAATACTTCAATGTCCATATCAGCAAAGACAACTTGACGGCGGATCTGGAAAAGGTCAAAACCGAAGACGAGGCGAAGGCGATTGCGGCGGCTTGCGATAAAAAGCAAGCCGTCGTTTCTTCTCTCAAGAAGGAGACGAAGACGGTCAACCCGCCAAAGCTCTATGATCTGACCACCTTGCAGCGGGAAGCCAACCGCTACTATGGCTTTACCGCCCAGCAGACGCTCGATCTGGTGCAGTCCCTCTATGAGAAAAAGCTGCTTACCTATCCCCGAACGGACAGTCAGTTCATCACTGAGGATATGGAGAGCACCGCCCATCAGGTGATCGGCATTGTCTCCCGCAAGCTGCCGCTCTTTGAGGGCATCACCCATGAGCCGGACATCGGGAGAATTACCAACAACGCCAAGGTCACTGACCATCATGCCATTATCCCCACTGTCCAGCTTGAAAAGCAGGACCTCGCCGAGCTGCCGGAGTCGGAGCAGAAAATCATCCGGCTTATCGCCATGCGCCTTCTGAGCGCTACCGGTGAGAAGCACATCTATGATGAGACTTCGGTCACGCTCACCTGTGAGGGGTTCGAGTTCAAGGCAAAAGGCAAAACGGTCGTACAGGATGGATGGAAGTCGGTTGAGCGCTGCTTCAAGGAAACGCTCAAGAGCAAGGAAAAGGATGAGCCGGAGCGCTCGCTGCCTACCCTGAATGAGAATGATATTTTCTCTTCTGTTTCGGCCAGCGTAACCGAGCACTATACATCCCCGCCGAAGCCCTACACCGAAGACTCCCTCCTGTCTGCGATGGAGACTGCGGGAAACGCTGAGTTCGACGATGATACTGAGAAGAAAGGGCTTGGCACTCCCGCCACCCGCGCCGGTATTATCGAAAAGCTGGTCAAAGGCGGCTTTGTTGAGCGCAAGGGCAAATCCCTTGTGCCGACAAAGGACGGCAACAATCTCGTGTGCGTCTTGCCGGAGCAGATCACTTCTCCCTCCATGACGGCGGAATGGGAAAATACTCTGATGCAGATTGAGCGTGGCAATGCGGATGCGGACAAGTTCCTTTCCGGCATTGTGGGGATGACCTCCGAGTTGGTCAAAGCCTATCCATTCCTCTCTGACGCCGAGGCAAACCGCTTCGATACCGGCAGAGAGTCCATCGGGAAGTGTCCGCGCTGCGGCTCGCCGGTCTATGTGGGAAAGGGAAATTACTATTGCTCCAACAGGGAATGTTCCTTCTGTATGTGGGAGGACAATAAGTTCTTTACGAGCAAAAAAAAAAGCTGACCAAGAAGATCGCCGCCGAACTGCTGGACAAGGGTTGGTGCAGAGTGACCGGGCTTTATACGCCGAAACGCCCGCAGCTTTATGACGCGGTGATCCGGTTAGACGATACCGGCGGCAAGTATGTCAGCTTCAAGATGGAGTTTGACCGATGACGCGCCCGCGATACATTGCCTCATGCAGCGGAGGCAAGGACAGCGTAGCAACCATTCTCCTTGCTGCGGAGAAAAACGAGCCGTTGGATGAGGTCATTTACAGTGAGGTGATGTTCGATCAGGAGATCAGTGGAGAAGTCCCGGAGCATCGGGACTTTATCCACCAAAAGCTCAAACCGTTCGTTGAAAATGAACTCGGATGCAAATTCACGGTTCTGCGAAGTGACAAAACTTACGATGATGTGTTCCATCACATTATCACAAGAGGACCTTATGAAGGGCTGCTCCGAGGTTTTGTCTGGCCGGGAAAGTGCGCGGTAAATCGGGACTGTAAAATGCCTCCACTCCGCAAGTACCACAAGGCTCAACCTGATGACACCCGCAGCTATGTAGGTATTGCATTGGACGAGCCAAAGCGTCTTGCCAGACTGAATAAGGAGAAGGACATCAGCCTTCTTGCAAAGTATGGCATGACGGAAGCGGATGCTTGGCGGCTGTGCGAGAAATACGATATGCTCTCGCCCTGTTACCAACATTCCAAACGCAACGGTTGTTGGTTCTGCCCGAACGCATCAACTTCTGAGCTTTCCCACATGGTCAACCGTCACCCAGACTTATTTGAGAAGTTGATTGAATGGGAACATACAGATAATTTGTATCATCGCAGATTGACCAGAACGGAAACTCCGTCTGAGATCAAAGCCCGTCTTTCGGGCAAATCTCAGCCGGAGTTTTCTATTTCAAATCAGTAAGATTGGAGGTTAGAAATGGCTGAAAACAGAAACGCCCAGCAAGTCCGGGAAATCACCGACAAGCTGGAACAGGGACTCAAGGAACTGTTTGAATCCGAACGCTTCAAAGAGTACCTGAAAACGATGTCCAAGTTCTACAACTACTCGTTTAACAATACGATTCTCATCGCCATGCAGAAGCCAGATGCGACGCTGATCGCCGGTTACACGGCATGGCAGCGCAACTTCGACCGCCATGTGATGAAGGGCGAAAAGGGTATCAAAATCCTTGCTCCTGCGCCCTACAAGGTGCAGGAAGAGCGGGAAAAACTCGACCCAGCAACGCAGAAGCCCGTTCTCGACAAGGACGGCAAGCCGGTCACTGAGACGGTTGAAGTGACCCGCCCCGCCTTCAAGGTGGTGAGCGTCTTCGATGTGTCCCAGACGGACGGCAAAGAGCTTCCCGATATTGCCGTAGACGAGCTGACAGGCAGCGTGGAAAACTACGCCGCCTTTTTTGATGCTCTCAAAGAGCTGTCTCCGGTCCCCATTGCCTTTGAAAACATCACCGATGGCGCAAAAGGCTACTTCTCTCATGTAGAAAACCGCATTGCCATTCAGGAGGGTATGAGTGAAATCCAGACCATCAAGACGGCGATCCACGAGATTGCCCATGCCAAGCTCCATGCCGTCACTCCGGGCGAAAAGGTTGCTCCCGAGGACAAGAAAGACCGGCGCACTAAGGAGGTCGAGGCAGAAAGCGTCGCCTATACCGTCTGCCAGCGGTACGGCATTGAAACCTCTGATTATTCTTTCGGCTATATCGCCGGTTGGTCCTCCGACAAGGAGACCAAGGAGCTGAAAGGCTCGCTGGAAACCATCCGCAAAACGGCGGCTGAGATGATCACCGGTATTGATGAAAAGCTCAAAGAGCGGCTTGCCGTGAAGGAACAGGAAGCCCCTACGCCGCTGCGGGATGCGGCGATTCCGGTTTATCGGGAAGCTGCGATGTATGCCTTTGAAGCCGGTGAGCTGGATGCTTACCGCACCTCGATGCAAGCCAACATGGACTGTAAAGAGGCGATTGAGCAGACCATCAACGACTACTACGGCAACAACCGCCTTGCGGCGGAGTCCGCCGTTAAGAGCATCCTTGAGAAATTCTCGCCTGAGCGCGTCGCTTATGTCCTTGCGAATACCATCCAGCAGAAAGACCATGACGGGCGTATCTCCCGTGATTGCAAGGAATGGGCAAAGGGCATGGATGCCAGCCCGGATCATGCAACTCAACTCATTATTGACAGTGTAAATCCGGGGCTGGTCAGCCTTTTCACCGAAGAGTTTGTCCGGCAGACTGTCATCAGCAGAACTCAGGAACAGGCACCGGCTGAACAGAGCAAACCGGCTGTGCCGGAGAAGGCACCCAAAGAGCCGGAACAGGCAGTACCGGCGAAGCATCGCCTCACACCGGAGGAAAAGAAAATCAAGGAAGCCGTCATGGACACGCTCAAAGCGCAAATCGCCAGTCGCAACGACGGGATGCTGGCTACCTACCATTCGTCCAATCAGTCCTTCAAGGTGATGATGGAGTACAAGGTCAGGATTGAGGGCAACACCGTCACCCGGGATGGCGAGCCGATGTTCGCCATTCACCGCCGCCATTCTGCCAAGAAGGTGCAAGGCTGCTATCGAGAGCTGACACCGACACTTGAATATATCGGCAAAGAGAAGACTCAGGAAGCAGCGCGGGAAAAGCCTTCTATCCGGGAACAGCTCCGTGCTGCGGCAAAGAGCCAGCCGGAACGCAAAGCGCCGGTCAAGCAGAAGTCCCGCGATGCCGGTTTGGAGTGATGCCTATGAAGTTTGAAAACATCGATCTTGTAGATGCTCTTCGCCGGATTATGGACATCCATACCCAGAACTACAAAGAGGACTTTGAGCTGGACGCTGGGCTGCTTCACAGCCTTGCCGGTTCCCAATACCCCGAGGACAAGCGCCTTCTTTGGATGTCCCGTCCGAACGGCACTTACCTCCTGCCTGAGCGTGAAGTCTATGTGGAGGATTCCTACGAAAACAAAGTGTGGGAGTTTTACCATGAGCAAACCCGTGATCCCATCCTTGCCTACGCGGTTGAGATCGAGGGCGTAGAGGGCGATACCATCAGAGGCAACCTCATTGAGCTGGACTATGCCGCCCATGTAGAGAGGATGCAAAAGCTCACCGTTCCGGTTGAGACAGTGGCAGTCACCTTTAAGGACGATGCCACCTTTTATCTGCCTTTCCGCAGCTACCGGCGCGAAGTGATCCCGCTGGAAGAAAAGCACGGCGAGGTCGTGTCGGTGAGCTATCTGCCTGAGAACGCGGCTGAGCTTGACATGATCCTCCGCCGTGAGCGCTTCAAAACGAGCTACCATGCGAAAGCCGGCAGTATTGATGATCACATTCACAAGCTTGCCGTCCAGCATGGCGTGACCGAAAAGCTTGGCATATTGCCTCTTGAAGCGCAGACCGCCTACAACGCCGTCAAGGAAGCCCATCCCGAAGCGATTGTCTGCTTTGCCCAGAACGGCTACTTCGAGATTTACGGCGAAGATGCGAAGAAGGCAGCGCCCGCGCTCGGCACAAAGCTCCTGATGAAAGAGTTAGAAGGCGGCGGACAGGTTGCCGTGACCGGCTTTCGGGAAGATCAGTGGGTTGCCAAGGCTAAGGCGCTGTGGGGGCAAGGCAATGATGTCCTTGTCACGCAGCCCGGTGAAGACGGCAGACAGGAAACCGTCAAGCATCTTCTCGCTGAGGATTACATCCCTGTCGGCACGGTGATGGATATGGACGGCAAAACTGTCCGCGTTGACAAGGTGGACTTTCAAAACGAAGAGGTCAGTCTGACAGACATCACGGACAGGAAAAATCCCGTTCCATTCCGTGAACGGCTGTCTATTGTCCGTTCCTATGTGGAGGACGCCCCGGCAGAAAGCCTATGGGAAGCAATGGATCGCAGAGAGCATACCTCCCAGAAGAAGCCCTCTGTCCTCGCAAAGCTCAAAGAACACGCCCAGACTGCGCCGGACAAAGGCGCAAAAAAGCCTGAGCATACAAAGAAACCGAAATCAAAGGAAATGGAGATGTGATTATGTTTTTTACCGTGGAAGAGACGAATCTGATGTGCTGCTTCGACACTTCCAGCCGCAAGAGGCTGATTGCTGAAATGAAGTCGCTGCCCATCGACGAGCTGGACGATGAGATGGCGGAGCTGCTTTTCCATACCGTTCGGAAGCTTGAGGGCATCACTGACGAGGCGTTTGCCCAGCTCTACATCGCGACGGACAGTATGATTGACGATTGAAAGGAGGATGCCTATGCCCGTGTTGGATGGCAGTTTTGAAGCTTTCGTGACCAATCTTGGCAAGTACAACGAAGGCGAGCTTGTCGGTGAATGGGTGCATTTCCCGACCACCGAAGAAGAAATGAAGAAGGTCTTCGAGCGGATAGGCATCGGCTCGAAGGACGAGTTCGGTCAGGTTTATGAGGAATGGTTTATCACGGATTATGACTGCTCCATTCATGGAGTCAGCAATCTCCTTGGCGAATACGAAAACCTCGATAAGCTCAACTACCTTGCCGCCCGGTTGGATGAGATGTCCCGCTCTGAGCTTGAGCATTTCGTGGCAATCATGGATAGCGGCTGCGATGAAGTAAATGACCTCGACGATCTGATCAACCTGACCTACAATCTCGACAACTATGATTTTATCCCCGACATCAAGGACTATGACGATCTCGGCCGATACTACTTCTTTGAGGGTGGGTACAACATCGACAACAAGTTCGGCAGCTTTGTGGATTACATTGACTTTGAGCGGTACGGCGAAGACTGCGCAATCAATGAAGGCGGCACGCTGACCGATGCCGGGTACATCCGTCCTACCGGCGATAGCTGGAACCGCTACTTTGACGGGACGCTTGAGGATGTTCCCGATGAGTACCGCGTCACCGGAAGCGGCGAGGAATTGGAGCAGCCGAGCACGATCACTGTGCTGGTGGTTGAGCCGGACAAGAAGCCCTATGTGAAAGAAATCCCTTCCAGCCTCGAGTCCTTACAACATGAGGTTGGCGGGGACATTGAGGCGGTCTATCCCTTTGAAGAGCCGGTCGCCATTGTCTGCAATGAAGAAGGCAAGATGAACGGTTTGCCCCTCAACCGCGCCCTGCGGGATGATAACGGTGAAGTCTATGACATTGTTGCCGGTACATTCCTTGTCGCGGGTCTGACGGATGACAGCTTCGGCTTCCTCTCGCCGGATCTGCTGCGGCAGTTCATGACGGAGTTCAAAATGCCGGAGCAGTTCGCCAAAATCGGCGACAGAATTGTGGCGATCCCGATGATTTCCGAAGAACAGCAGAAACAGACTGTCCTTGAAGAGAAAAACTCCATTATCAACGAGAACACCTCCGGCATGGCGGTGGATGGTCATATTGGCACTTGGCACACGATTGACCACAAGGAGATCGACGGGCACACCTTCTGGCTGATGGAGCATGATACCTTTGGGGACGATGCCTCCTGCATCATTGTCGATGAGTGCGGTGCGCTTGTTCTGTCCCATATCTACGACGGCTTCGACGAGAACACCGTTGATTTGCTCCGTCAGGAGGTCTTGCCGGTCGAGAAGATGCCGGATGACAGTATCAGCGTTGAGGAAATGAAGCAGTACGGCTACAAATGGGGCGGTATGCTCCCCATGCGGGAAGAGGCTGCGGCTGAGGTCATGAAGTCTTGCCAGATTTACCGGCTGTACGGGGACGATACCGAGGGGCTGGTTCTTGACGCCAAGGAAATCCCTGATCACGCCGCAAAAGGCGGTATTTTCGGCGTTGAGAAAGCAGAGTGGAAAGCAATACTGGAACGGCAGAATCCCCTCAAGGCCGCTGAGATGTCCGTCGAGGATGACTACGGCATGATTGACGGAATCATCAACAACGGACCCAAGGAGAAGGAAAGCAGCGAAAAGCGCGGGAAGTCCTCCATTATGGACAGGCTGAAAGCCGCCAAGTCCAGCAAGCCGCAGGACAGGCCAGCGCCCCAGATAGAGAAAAAGAGTGAGCGTGATTTATGAGCAAGAGCAAAAAGTGGAAGCTTGAGTGGAGCTTCTTCCTTGACAGCAACGGGCGGAGGAAATATGCTGAACAGTGCCGCCGCTGTCTCCATCCCTGCAAACAAAGCTTTCGGGCAGAAATTGTAGCGTGTCCCTTCTACGCATCCAAGCGGACAGACAGGGCGGAAAATATGTCGTGATTAGGGTTGAAAATCGCGCTTTTTCTGCCCTGTAAGCGGCGCTGGCAATGTGGCCGGTATGTTTTCCTGTCTGCCCAAGATGCAGTCAAAATGTCAGGATAAAGGGCGTTTTTTCCGCCTTTTTTTACTTGCAATTCCAACAGTATGAGCCTCAGTCGATGACCTTCTGGTTGTCGGCTGAGGCTCTTTTTTATTGTTTATCGCGTGGCACGAACAGCGCTATTGTTTCGTCTATAATACTTTCAATGATTCTAATTTGTGTTGGAGTTAGCTTGCGGAGCTTATCAGATAATAGTAGCAGGTCTTTATCTATAACATCCCCGGTGAGCAGGTAATCTGCGCTTACGCCCAAGGCTGATGAAATTTTTAGTAGATTTTCAGGCCGCATGGCTCTCTTCCCAGATTCAGCATAAGAAACAAATTGGGTTGTCATCTCGCCTTTTTCAGCAAGAGCTTCTTGGGTTAGGCCAAGTTGTTTCCTTCGTTCAATTATCCTTTGACCTATTTCTTGGAGACATAATTCTTTATCCTGCATCGCAGCACCCCCTATACTGTTTAAGTATATCCACAGTGCGCGAATAAATTAAGCGTGCATTGTTGACTTTTATCCACAATACACGATATAATTAAAAATGGAAGAGCGCTTCTTCTGCACTTGCTAAGAAGTCAAGGCACATTTGTGGTGTACTGTGTGACGGGAATAGATAAAAAAATCGGTAGGTGAATTTCACCTACCGACCAGAATCTATTTCGTAGAGTATTCCCCTTGACGATGACTCGTCCAGCGACTTTTATGCTTATAATTTTACATGGTGTTGCTGGATTTGTCAAGATGTAAAAGAGGAATTCGCCCAAACGCTGCCGAAAAATCGTATTATTGGCACTTTTTTGGGAGATAGACAGGGTCACGATGGTTATTTCGTTTCCTTTCTCCGTCAGATAATCCGTCAACCCAAAATTACTGTATGAGGAAGGGAACAATGGCAAGAACAGGAGAAAATATCTACAAACGTAAAGATGGGCGCTGGGAAGCTCGATATATAAAATACTACGATGGCAGCGGCAAGGCTAAATATGGCTATGTATACGCTCATTCGTATACGGAAGCCAAGAGTAAACTGATTCGCTGTCTAACATCTATCTCAAGTGGCTCGGCATCGAACGGCAGACCTAACGGCCTAAAGGGCTTTGACTTTTGGCTGGATGAATGGCTAAAGGTAAAGAAGGTAAGAGTGAAGGAACCTACCTACATTCGATATAGAAACTCTATCGAGAATCACATCAAGCCGTATTTGGGGAAATATCCGATTGAGAGAATTAGTACTGCTCTGATTGAAAATTTCGCACAACACCTGCTTGTGAATGGAAGACTTGATAAAGCAGGAGGCCTATCGGAAAAAAGCGTATTGGATATTCTAACAATTGTAAAGGAAGTGTTCAAATATACAAATTCCCTTGGCATTACGACCTCTTGCCAAATTGAGTTCATTCCATTGAAATGTAAACAAAAAGAAATGCGTGTGCTCTCCAAAGAAGAAAGTCAAAAACTTGTTAGTTATCTAACCGTAGATAGCGACAACTATAAATTTGGTATTTTCTTAGCGCTCTATACAGGCATAAGAATCGGCGAGTTATGTGCGCTTCAATGGAAGGACTTATCATTTGATGCTAAAACGCTCCATATTTCAAAAACCATGCAGAGACTTCAAAAGGTAGAACGAAATGAAGAAAAGAAGACCCATGTTATTGTTGTTGAGGCAAAAAGCCAGTCTTCTCATAGACTTATCCCACTACCGGACTTTATTCTTGAAATAGCCTCAAAATACAAACAATCCCCAAATTCTTATATTATTTCAACAGACCGTGGAAAGTTCATTGAACCGCGAGTTATGCAATATCAATTCAAGAAGTGTATGGAAGCTTGTGGGATAAAGAATGTTAATTTCCATGCATTGCGCCATACATTTGCTACACGGTGTGTCGAAGCGGGATTCGATATAAAAACACTTAGTGAGATTTTGGGGCATTCCAGTGTTAAAATTACCCTTGATAAATACGTGCATTCATCACTTGAACTCAAAAGAAGCAATATGGAAAAATTGCAGTTATTCTAAAATGATTAGCCGTCATCTTTCTGGTCATAAAAAAGGTGCTACCCCTGTATGTACAGAGGTTGTGCCTTTTTTATCGTCAAGGGGAATACTCTACGAAATCATTACGGATTAACTTGAAAACGCAATTTAAGAGGTGAATGAAAAAAATGAATGAATCGACCAGAGATGAAATTATCACCAATATGGCAGAAAATTTGCCACTGTTGAGGATGAAATCTGGTTTTACACAAGAAAAGCTTGCAGAAATGATAGGTATAAGCAGACAAACGTTGGTAGCAATAGAAAATAAGAAGAGACAGATGCCATGGAACACTTTTTTAGCGTGTCTTCTGGTGTTTAACCAAAATAATGATACAAAAAAGCTTATGGAACTGTATGGCATCTATACAGAAGAACTTAGTGATTATTTGGGAACAAAAGATGGAGATTAAGTGAGGAATCGTGTGAAGCTAATATTATAAAAGTAAATTTCGTACAATGATGACTCTTGAATACAGCATGTCTCAAAATTAAATTCAATGATGATCAGTTCCGGAAAATTATAACTGATTATCTTGGATGTACACACAATACCAAGTCAACAAAACGGAGGGAAAACAAATGGCAGAATACTCGATCAGTTCCGCCAATCTGAATGCTATTGAACGAAGCCTGAGCAACATCAATAGCAATATCAGTACGCTGAACGATAACCTCGGCGTAGTAGACAATCATGTCGATCAGGTTAACTCTAATGTTAAGGTTGTCTACGATGAAGTAGGAGCGTTAGCTCGTGAATTTCGGGATTTTGTTCAGCTTCAGGTAAGAGCGAACGCAAAATCTAACTCACAGCAGCGACTCATCCAAATTCGACAAGAGTTGGAGAAACGCTTCGGACACTACGATATTGTGAGAAGAACAACCACAGGTATCTTACAGGCTGATGACCTTGGCATTGTGAAAAAAGATACTATTAGCAGTGCTACCGAAGAATTGATGATCTCAACGCCTGGTTACTGGCTTGCTCCATGCTTAGTTGCGTTAGCGGCGTGGATAAACGATCAGCCTGAACTTGCCGAAAAAGCTCTGCGAGAGGGAATTAAGCGGAATGACGAGAAAACTTCTCTGTTTTGGGCTTTAATTTGTAGGCGCGCGGATCGCAAATCTGCTGCCTTGAAGTGGACTCAGCGCTATTTGGCAAATCAAGATGAAGAAAATCTTGACCGAAAGACTGTCATCATTTTAGATGCTTTTGCAAGCGGATTACTCGGTTCCGATTCTGAGGGCATTGTTTCTAAACAGATGGGTGAGTGGCTCGAACATCTTGCAGATAAACCAGGGTTTGTTGAGCAGCAAACTCAACAATGGACAGATGCCATCAACCTGAAAAGAAAGCCGCTCGCTTCCAATAATTATACATATCTGCGTAAATACAGCAAAACTTGGCCTGTCCTACAGGATATTATGGAAGGCGCGATGCTACATGCTGAGATTCTTAGCTACTTCTCTGATATTTTTAATCAGGAATCATCTACCGACTCACTTAAAGCTCAGTTGGACGGAATTTTAACGAGTCTCGTAACCGAATTTGATGAAGAAGAAGTTCCGCTTAGAAAGGAAGAAAAATACCATCAGTTTGTTGTCGATTTTGATGGTGACGAGGATCGTGCGCGTCAGCACATGTCCATTGAACAAACTGCCTTTGATGAGCACAAGGATTTTACGCAGCTTCTTACAGATGCGGCTATGAAACCTGAAAGCTCTCATTCCAGTGCTTCGACTCAGAAATTTGCAATTGCGCTTTCTAAAGAGTGGATCAGCAATGCTTACAATGACATTATTGCGTCAAATCGTATGAAGATCCCAAATGAAATTGAAATCAATGTTGATACTTTTAACGATAAAACCACTGATGGTCAAAACGAAGATGAGCTTGTCAGCAAGTTTAAAGACCTTGTTGATAAAGAAGAGGAACACGCACTTGCTCAGTGCGTCCTTTCTGGCTTTGAAAAATTCTGCCTATATGGTGGTGCTGCGATCGGGGCAATTGGGTTAATCATGCTTATTGCTGGAAACGCTTTCCTTGGACTTATTGCTATTATTGCAGGTGTTGGAATGGTGATCAATCACTTTTCTAAGAAGAAAAAAGTTGAAACTAACCGACAGAAGATATCTGCACAGTTCGAACAAAAACGTGCAAATGGAACTCAGATTATTCGCGCAACTCTTGCCGAAGTGGTTGACTTCCGCGCAGAATTTTCCGAAAAAGACAGCGATAGTCAAAAAGTTATAGACTTCCTTGAGCAGATCAGCCCAGAGCAATATGTAAGAAAGCTGTCAGACTCTACCCGCAGAATTAAGGTGTCACAATAAGGAGGCATAACAATGGATGCAAAAAGCAAGGCTAACTTCATAAATTCGGTTGCTGATGGACAAACCATTCCATGCCCGAAATGTAACACAGCAAACAAGCCGGGGGCTGAGGTGTGTGCTACTTGTGGTACAAGGCTGACCAAGGCAGATACCAACGATTCTCCAGCTTTTGCTCCGGTATCTGAATCCTACCAGCATACCGCGAAGGACGAGGACAAATCAGTTTTTGCTGATGGGCTTCCCGCTTGGGATATTGTACCACCGCAAATCATGGTTAGGAGGCGGTAAGTTTAATGGATGTATTAACCATAGCGCCTCCGCATACCTACGCAGAATGGGTCAAGGTTTTAGACATACTAAAAAATAAAACGGATGATGAAGCAGTAATTCAAGTTATGTGTAAAGGTACCATAGAGTGGCAATCCGGTGTGGCGGAGAGATTTTCCAAAAAAATGATTGCTGTGGTTAATTACCGATTGAATGGAGCAACAGATAAGTTCCAAAAGGATATGGCTCATGCGCAGGGACAAGAGAGAGCTATTGTGCAAGCTCTCCTTGCTCTGCGTAGGGAGTTGTCGTTTTTATCCAGAGCCATCAGTCTTCCGGCGTTACCAGATAAACAGCGAGAGCAATATCATCAATTGGTAATAAGCCAAGCAAATAGTATTCAGAAGTCGCTTGAAGAATCGGCGAAAAAGGATCGCACTGGCAAACTTTCGAGTATAGTGCGAAACAATAGAGTGAATTCGTTTTAAGCGAAAAGAAAAGGGGCAAATTAATTCATGAGTGATGTTGCGAAGAGTAAGGAGTTACTTAAAAGATATTCGATTGCTCGCATACCCTTTATTGCCATAAATACAATAGAGCGTGCACGAACTCTTGACATCTTGAAAGAGATTTCCGAGGAACTTTCTCTGCCGTTTTATGTACATACTCTTTCAAAGGGAATTTACGATTTGTCAACCGAAAAAATAATTAGTGATGACAAGTCTGTTTATGGTGCCATTGACTATATGAGTGAACAGATGAAGCGAAAGCAATATATGACTCTCATATTGACTGAAGTACCGGATCTGAGCACTGATAATAGTGATTCCAAACAAATTCTTGACTTAGTTACACTGGCAAATGAATCAGGCGGTGAAGTTATCGTCCTTACAAACAACGCGATATGGAATCAGTTGCAGCGCCAGGGCATGGTTATAAAAATCGATCTCCCAAACGAAGACGAGATGTATTCCATCATAAAAAAATACATTGATGATTACCGTTCAGAAATTCCAATTGAATGGGATAACACTGATATTCGCGAGGCAGCTGCTACTCTGGCCGGTGTTACAAGGATTGAAGCTGAAAACGTAATCGCAGCATTGATCGCTAACAAAAGTATCAAGAAATCAGATATGGATGAGGTGCGGCAAGCAAAGGATCGATTGTTCTCAGATATATCCGGTTTAGAGAAGATAGATGTAGATGAAAGTGTGAAAGATGTCGGTGGTTTAGCAGGGCTTCGCAAATGGCTCGATGAAAAAAAGGAACTGTTAACACCCGAAAAAAGAGATGAATTAAGATCAAAAGGTCTTCAACCTCCAAGAGGAATTCTTTTGGTTGGCGTTCCCGGATGTGGCAAATCACTGTCAGCAAAGTCTATTTCTGCAAATTGGAAATTACCACTCTACAGACTTGATTTTGCAACAGTGCAAGGTAGTTATGTTGGTCAATCTGAGCAGCAACTCAAAGACGCACTTACGACGGCAGAAAATGTATCTCCTTGTATCTTGTGGATCGATGAGATTGAAAAAGGTCTTTCGGGCGCAGGCTCTTCCAATGATGGCGGAGTTTCTACAAGAATGGTCGGCCAATTTCTTTTTTGGTTACAAGAATGTAAAAAACAAGTATTTGTTGTCGCTACAGCAAATGACGTAACTATGCTCCCCTCTGAATTGCTACGCAGAGGACGTTTCGACGAACTGTTCTTTGTAGATCTTCCAACAGCTGATGAACGCAGAGATATTCTTTCTCTTTATATGCGCAAATATTTAAAGCTTGATTTCGTCGGCCCGTTTTCCGACAAAATCGTTGAGTTGACAGAAGGTTTTACTGGTGCTGATTTAGAGTCTACCGTTCGTGATCTTGCATACCGTTCAATAGCAAACAGTAATTTTGTACTGAACGAAGAGAACATGATTACTGCATTTAATAATGTTGTGCCTCTCTCTCAAACAAGCCCAGAAAAGATAGAGTCAATCAGAGAATGGGGGAAAGAAAGGGCTGTCCCTGCATCTGGAAAACCTATCGGTGGAGAAGAGCTGTCACAGAAGCAAACCAGACCTAAGACACGAAAAGTGTTGGTCTAAATTTGCGTTTGAAAGCAGAAAAGAAGGATGGATGAACGATGGAAATAGTATTGCTCTTGATTTATATGGTATGGTCTACGTATGCTGGATGGAGGGTGTTGTCTGGCCGTTCAGAATGGCTTGAAAGAGACGCAACTCTAAACAAAGTGGTTAAGGTTATTGTGTGCTTTTTCGTAGGACAGATTATCGGTGCGTTTTATTTGATCTACTTGATTCTGAAGCTTGTGTTTAGATTTTAATTATGATCTAACATGATGCTTCCAAGCGTAATACTATCAAATATTGATGATGAATGTAGTTTCTGCTTTCAGACTGATTTTCTCTGTGTTTTGCATTAGAAAGCCAGATTTCACGATCTCGCTACGTTGTAAGAGAACATCTGTAAAGAACCTGCATTCTTGTGATGCTGCTGATTAGCCGTTCCTTAAATATCATTGAAATAGATTAATCGCGGTATCGTTCCAGTGTTTGATTATGTTGAGGATAGTTATATGTATTCTGCGTTTTCTATAATATTTTTAATTGGGATTGGCCTAGTTGTAGCTGGTGTTCTCGGCAGAGTTGGAACAGATGGGAAATTTGATGTGAGCAAAAACGTCGCCTCAGCAATTGGACTATTAGTAACATACTCTTTTCTGATACTAAGCATGAGTTCTTTTTCTGAACTTGCATCAGTTTTTGAGAACCTCTGTGGTGGCATCCCATTCATGAGTGAGATAACCGACTATGGTTCCCTACATAATGTACTTTCAGAAAATCCAAAATCTGCGGCAGTAGCCTTTTTGGATTCAGTAATTTTGTCTGCACTTATTGACCTTATTATGATGCTCCCTCTTGGTCATAATCAGAATAAAGACCATTTCTGGACTAACAACAGCGGCAATTTGATGACCAATTTGTTTGTTGCAATTGTTTCAGCAATTGCAGGACTTCTGATCCTCAATTATTTCATCAAAACTTCTGATATATATCATACTATTGTATCAATTATCGGAAGTATTATTGTCGTATTGTCGGTTGGTACAATTCCTATGGTAATCATAACATTAATTCGAAAGAAGCGTCTGGCAACTGTAGCAGTGGCTACAGGAATAGGCTTGTTATTCTTATTTTCGAAGAGTAAAATTATGGGAACTTTAAGGTCGGCTGTTTTCAAAGCAATCGTTTACGTCGGTGGTATTTGGATATTGGAAAAGCATTTCGGAAGCATTGCAAATGGAATGTCATTTATCTCAAGTGTGTTTGTCGCTTTCGGCCCCGTTCTCGTAATGCAAATTGGATTATACTTCATCGTAAAAAGTATGATGGCGTAAACCGTTACAGTTGGGAGGTATATATATTGCCAAAGCCAATGTTAAAACAACCGCAGATTCAAAGTCAGACAAAATCTATTTTAAGTGCTACTCATAATTCTCAGGCAAAACAACAAACCCATCAAATGGATAAAATGAAGTTGGATCGCTTGTTAAGGAAGACACGTTCCAAAGAGTATATGGAGGCACTACATAAATTAGATGCAGGCGGTCATGTTCACAATCAGCAGAAAGTAAATGAGATCATCGATACAATAAAAAATGAGTTTCCCGAGGTAGAAATCAGTGGTGTGTTACTCGGATTTGTATCAATTTGTTATCTTGGCAAACCTTATGAAGTACATACGCTTGATATGACTGGACAAATTATTGAACACTATAAGTCTGGACAAATTTTGCCCGGTGGGCTTGAAAAAGCCCGCTCCATTGCGCTCAGAGGAGGATATGATTTTATCGAAGTTTATGTCGATTGTTGCAGATGCGTAAGCGCCACGGGCGCAGTTTCCGTAGTCACCGGATAAATTATAAATCGAAACACTCCGAATTTGATGAACAGATTCGGAGTGTTTCTTTATTCGATTTCTGTACTCTGGGATCTCTGTGATTTGTAAAGTGTTTGTATTTCTGATGGACTGAGGAAATCATCCACATTCGCCTTCATCGTGTCAATCAGGCGCGCTTCCTTTTTCAGCTTGGCACGTTCATCATAAAGACGCTGCTGCTCGTCCACGAGCCGTTGCTGTTCGGCTTGCAGAGATTTCAAGCTCGGCAATTTTCCGTCGCCCTGCATGGCGAGAAGAGTGCTTTTTGCCGACTCATAGATGACAAGCTTCGCTTCGTGTTTGGCACGGTACGCTGGTCTGTCCGCCGCCTTCATATAGGCATCATAAACCGGTTTGAGCCGCTGGTAGTTCGAGATGTTTTTGATAAGCGGCTGCACCTCACGCAGTTTGGCTTCAACATTTTTCAGCTCACTGCCGGTTCGGGCATAGGAGCTGTGAATGTCCTCGACTTTCTTTTCAAGGTCAGCATATTGCAGAAGGTTGTTTTCAGTCAGGTAGTTGAGAGTACGCGCAGCCTCTTTGAGAATGGTGAGCTTCGCTTTGTGTTCGTAACCTTTGCTGCCGATGAGCTGGATGCGCTCCTGAATGTCGCTGATGAGGGAGATACCCCGGCGGGAGGTCTGCATCTGGCGCTTGCGGTTCCCACGCCCATGAATGCGCTCTTTGATCCGGTCCTCGGTGTAGTTGTCTCCGATGGTCTTTGCACGGGTAAAACGCTCCTGTCCCTCAGCACGGAAGGAGATGTATTTTCCGGTCTTGATTTCATATCCGGCTTCCTGCATGAGCTTCAAAAACTCATCGTAATCCTTCGCTGTGATGATGCAGCGGTCGATGGTCTGCTTGAGCTTTTGCTTCCAGCTCGTGCCGCGTTTAGCCTCTGTGTATTCCTTGTAGTCCATGCCCTTGCTCTGTGAGGGCGGGATCACGGAAAGCCCATGCTCCTTGCAGATTTCATCGCTGAGTTGTCGCATTTCCCGATATGTCCGCTTGTTGCTCCGATAGGCATGGTAGTCAACAAAATTGACAGCATTAAAGATGATGTGATTATGGCAATGCCCCTTGTCGATGTGGGTAGCGATCACATACTCATACTTGCCTTTCAGCCATTCGTCGGCAAACTGTTTTCCGATTTCATGCGCCACCTCCGGCGTGACTTCTCCGATGTCGAAGGATTGAATCAGGTGTCGGGCAATCACCTTCGGCATCTGCATTCCTTGCTGGGCAGCGAGATTTCGCGTCCACTCAAATTCCTTTGCCGCCGCGTCGCTGGCAGCACAGCCGAAAGAGGAAACATAGAGCTGATCGTCAGTCTTTTCCGGGTCGAGGATGTAGGCAAGCGCCTTGTTTACAGTTCCTCGGATTGGCTTGATTTTAGTAACTGCCATATTTCCTTTTGCCTCTCTTTCAGCTCGGTGACATCATCCTCATAAAGGTTTCCCTTTGAATTGATACGGCGGCAAATCTGATTGATATTTGACGCTGCACGGCTGACAGCGGCGGCAAGCTTCTTCTGCTGGGTGTAGTCCACCTTGATGATGTAGCCGTCAATCGCCATCTTTCTGAGATACGCGCCCATATTCTTTGTTCCGAGCTGCGCCATCTTTGATTTGATGATCCGATGCTCATTTTCCGACACGCAGAACTCAATGCGTATTGGCCTCGTTCTATTTGCCATAGGCAATCTGTCCTTTCGTAAAGATAGAGGGTTTGGGAGACTTCCCAACAAGCATTTTGAAGAGTAAGGGTAGGGTTCCCTTACTCGAAAATCGCCGTGTGTACGGACACCGGCTGTGCTTGCTATTCTCTCAAAATCGTATTCCCGGTGCTTCTCCCCGTAAAAATCCCCTTCACTTTACAACGGACATTTTTTGAGGAAATTAGCGGTATGGACGAGAAAAAAGGCGCTCGAAAGCGCCTTCCCTCATGCTTGTGCAGCTTATTTCTTTTTCCCTTTACCGCGTTTCTCGTAGTCCTCGTCAATCCGGCGCTTCCAATCTGCGCCGAGCGGGGCGCTGCAACGGACCGCGGAGATCGCCTCACTCTGCACCTCATAGTTGAGCTGCGTCCCAGCGCTGTCAGAGTGGTAATTGACGGCTCGGTCAGCTCCGATCCCAAAATGCCGCGCTGTTTCCACCGCGTCAATGTTTGCGCCGAAGAACAGGAACTCCCAGCCGTACTTTGCCTTCTGCCGCTCGATCATCTGCTTCACCCTGTCACTGCTGTAAAACCGGCTTGCATTCTCCATCCCGTCCGTGGTGATGATAAACAGCGTATGCTCCGGGACATCCTCCGGTCGGGCGTACTTATGGACATTGCCGATGTGATGGATCGCACCGCCGATGGCATCCAGAAGAGCAGTGCAGCCCCGGGCGGTATAGTCCCTGTCGGTCATCGGCTGAATATCCCGGATGTTTACCCGGTCGTGAATTACCTCGCTCACATTATCGAAAAGGACAGTAGAGACAAGAGCTTCGCCGTCTGCTTTCTTTTGCTTCTCGATCATGGAGTTAAAACCGCCGATGGTGTCTGTCTCAAGGCCGCTCATGGAGCCGCTGCGGTCAAGGATGAAAACGATCTCTGTCAAATTCTTTCTCATAATCAAAACCTCCAAATAAAAACTGTGACTGCTTGGCCTTCACCTTACAGTCACAGTATAGAAAAAATCGTCTTCGGTTTGGTCGCATGGCAAGCGACATTCAGAACATATCGCGGAACAGTTCGCTCTCAATTTCAGCTACATCGTCCAACGGGATTTTAGTCCCGTCGGCGAGCTGCATCAACCGTTCAAACTCATCTATCTTTTTCAGCTTCCCTCTTTTCGTCACATACGCTCCGCCCGATTTTTTTTCATCGGGGACAAAGAAGATAACGGTAAGCGCAGGGTGGTCAGCCAGCTTTTCTAATAGAATTTGCTGCTTCCTGTCCAGTGCCTCTTTCTCTTCTTCACTGAGATTTACTTTTTCATCTGTCAGCCGCCCAGTTTCCTTGATAGCAGCATCGTAGCCGGTCAACGCAGCAAACGGAGAAAACTGTGCAGCGCGATCTAACATTGACATCTGCGGTCGTGTTTTTGAAACATGATGTGGCAGATTGATGATGTCATCATATTGATCCTTCATGCCTTATGACCTCCAATCTGCTCATTCCTATCCTTAGCTGTTGCGCCCTCTTCCAAGTTCATGCCCTTGAGTATGGCGTTCTTGCCAAACTTCTTTTTAATCGACAGCATGGCTTTCTGCATTCGCTTTTCACGCTCAAGCTCCGCATTTTCTTTTTCGCGTTCTGCCTCGACGGCAGCGTAGTCCGTGAAGAGGTCAAGCTGTTCAAAATCTCCGCCGCGCTTTGGGGCAGATGCTTCATCAATCACATGGTTTGCTACAATGTTCAGCCTTCGGACAAGGAGGTTTTTGTCAATAATACGGTCGTACAGTTCAGCCGTTGCTTCCATTATTTTTTTAGTAGAGGATGTGTGTCCACCGAGATTGATTGTCCCATGTGCGTGTTTGGGTATTTGCCGCCCGTAATGGTCTTTGACTACATCCCCATGATATTTTTTTCGCCGCTCAGGGTCGGTAAGATTTTCAATATCATAGCCAACCGTAATAACAAGCTGGTCGGTGACAAGCCCCTTATCTACCAAATCCAGTACAAGGAGATCGGCCATCTCTCGCAGGACGAGTTTTGCTTTCTCCGCTTCATACGGGCAATGTAAAACCTGACCAGAGCCTAAGCTGTTTGTGCTCGGCCTGTATGCTTTGACTGCTTCGACTGTGCAGGGTTCCCAGCCCCATGCGTGATCAATCAGAAGCTCTGCGTTCTTGCCAAAAAGCTTATACAGCAAGTCCTCATCCGTAATGGAGCGGCGGGCGACATCACCCATCGTGAACATCCCATGTTCTTCAAGTTTCTTCGCATAGCCCCGGCCAACCCGCCAGAAATCAGTGAGAGGCTGGTGTGACCAAAGCGTCTTGCGATAGCTCATCTCATCCAGCTCGGCAATGCGTACACCGTTCTTGTCTGCGGGGATGTGCTTGGCGACAATATCCATTGCGACTTTGCAGAGGAACAGGTTCGTCCCGATCCCGGCGGTTGCTGTAATGCCGGTAGTCGAAAGTACATCCAGAATGATTTTCATGGCGAGGTCATGGGGTGACAGCTTGTAGGTATTGAGGTAGTCCGTGACATCCATGAAAACCTCGTCGATGGAGTAGACGATGATGTCCTCCGGCGCAATGTATTTCATGTAAACCTCGTATATCTTAGTGCTGTACTCCATGTAGTATGCCATACGCGGCGGTGCAATGATGAAGTCAACGGCAAGAGACGGATTTGCTTGCAGTTCTGAGAAGAAGTGTGACGAGCCTTCCAGACGATGCCCCGGTGCGTCATGCCGCCGTCCTTCATTGGCCTCCTTGACACGCTGCTTAACTTCAAACAGCCTTCCGCGCCCTGAGATGCCATAGCTCTTGAGTGAGGGCGTAACCGCAAGGCAGATGGTTTTGTCCGTCCGGCTCTCATCCGCAACAACAAGGTTTGTGTCCAGCGGATCTAAGTTTCTTTCACGGCACTCGACCGAAGCATAAAAGCTTTTCAGGTCGATTGCGATATAGGTGCGTTCTTTCATGCTCCGGTTGCCTCCTTCCTGCCTTTTCGCCGAAGCTTACTCTGTAAACAGCTTGATGCCGGAAAACATCTTGTGAAGGCGGTGTTCATCAAGGGGAAGATACTCGGCTATGGTAAATCCGACAACATCTGCCTGAGAAGTAATCTGCCCAAGAATATCCGCCAGCGTGTCCACTCTCATCTTGCCTCCACCGCTGCCGTCACCACTAAGCTCAGGATTCGCAAAATAGGTCGAGTGGAAGAAATGCTCGTCGAGCACATCAATATCAAAATGGACGAGGATATGATCAAAGCGTTTTATAAATTCTGTAATTTCCCCGGAGCTGACAAAGCTGTCCGTCTGAATTTTATAGCTGACTCCCTTTTTGTCCAGAAATTCTTTCTGATAATCATGAAGCCCCTGTAAGCCAACATAAAGAATTTCGTCCGGCTCAAACTTTCGGTTTTCCATCAACTCTGTCAGACTCTCATCCCCGCCGCCAAGAAGCGAACCCAGCACCATTGCGTGTGCGTTGGGATAGCCGTCTTTGACCATAGAGACATCGGGATGCGCGTCGATCCAGATGATACCTGTGTTTTCATATTTTCCATGTAAATAGTCGAACGGTGCCAGTGACACGAGACAGTTTCCGCCAATGGTAATGATTCTATCCGGGTTCTCTGCGTTTAACTTGGCCTTTGCATCTTTGATGCCGCTGATTACCTCGGACTTTCCATAGATGCCGTCCTCAATCGGCTTTTCCCGCCCATCCGGCGGAGTTACATCAACCTTGATGAGAGGCTGCTTATCATTCACGGGCAGAATATGTGCCAGCAAATAAGCGCCAAAATAATAAGTCTCAAGCCCGCCGCTTACATGGTCGGGATAGAGCAAACGGATTGTTTTCATGTGCGGTCTTCCTTTCTTGGATTCTTGTCACTCGTTTTTCTTCTTGCCTTTGGAGCCGTTTCATCGTAGCTCATATCCAGCAACATTTTTATCTGTTCGTCCGGCACACTGCCGTCTAAGGCGACTGAGACCCAGTTCGCTTTGCTCATGTGGTAAGCCGGGAAGATGCCGGATTCTTTCCGCAGCGAGCCGATGAGGATGGGGTCGCATTTGAGGTTTACCACATCAAGAGCATCTGCGCCTTCTAATCCCAGCTTGTTTTTAGGCACATCCATTACAACCGCAAACCATTTACGGTTACTTGAATGCCGGAACACACAGAAGAGCGGATGCTTTGCGAAGAGGTATTCCTCATCAACGCCATATTCATCTGAAATGTATTGTATGAACTGTTCGCGGTTCATTGCTTCGTATTCCTCCGTTTTGACTTAGGACGATATGATGCCTTTATTCATGAGTGCTTTTATCTCAGGGGCACTTTCCTGTACTTCACCCATAACAAGCCGAAGGTATAGCAATAAACTCTCTATATCCGTTCTATTAAGAGTGACGGATAGGTAGTTGGCGGTCAGTCCATCATGCCAGAATGAGATTTTCCACTCCATATCAATATCGACAATTTCACAACCCGGCCTCACATAAAGGACTCTGGGATTAAGCCGCACATCTTGCTTGGGACTGAAAACAAAATTGAAGTCTGGCTCAATACAGTTGAACTCAGTCGGGGCATTAAGCCGATCGTTTAACAGATCGTCCAGAGATTTTGCAAGGTCTTCAATTTCGCGGGCAAGGAAGACCTCATCATTCTCTTTCCGGTAATTCAGCCAGTCATCGGAGACGAACGCAAAATCGGTCTTGCACCATGTCGAATCCCAGTCATCAGCGGAGACCTTGCGGTAATTTCTTATCTGCATTGACAGCTTTATACCACTTAAATCAAGTTTTAGCCACATAGTTTCTCCTTACGCTCCGAGCAAGCTCTGGTCAAAGGCGAACAACGCTTCGTTGATCTCGAAAATATTGTAGTTCCCGCGCTCAATGAAATACTCAATGATGATGTCAAACTTGTTTGAATGCGAGAGGGCAAAGCCCGCCTTCATGAGCATTTCTTTCGTTTCATCCAGCGGAAGCTCCAAGGCAATCGCAAAGGCGAGCGCCGTGGGCTTCGACGGCTTATACAGCCGGTCGCTGCGGAGCTTTGAAAACACGTACGCCACCGTTTTGACGTTTAATTACCAAACCTTCGAACACTTGGATACGTTCACGAGTACCTTCCACTACTTTTACGTGTACGCGAACTGTGTCACCAGCGCGGAAAGTAGGGATGTCTGTACGAAGTTGTTCTTGTTCAAGTACGTTAATAATGTTCATTGTTTCCTCCTGTTTGCAGACATTCAATACCTACACCTTATAGGCAGCGGACTGTCTCAAATTAACAGCAATATAGTATCATAAATCACGTACTGTTAGCAAGTATTTTCTATATTATTTTAATAATCCAAATAATTACGTATTATTTACGTATAATTGGTCGTTTTAACTTACCTAATAAGCGGTATAAATTCTCCTGTTCTTCATCCGATAAATCAGAGAACATTACATTAAGAAATTCGTTAAATGTATGTAAAAGAGTTTTGCCTAACCGTTTCCCCTCATCTGTTAAAGTAACTACAGATATACGTTTATCCATATAATCAATATGTTTTGTAACATATCCCAATTCAATGAGAATATCTGTCTGCTCCGACACAGTAGCGGGACGCATATTTAGAGCATCTACTAACTGCTTCTGTGATGCTCCTTGGGAACGCATATATAATTCAATAATAATTCTATCACGAGACTTTTCTTTGCCGCTTGGCACCTTACACAAGGCTTTATATAATTCATCATGATTCATAATCATCTATCTCCTCATACAACTTTGTATATTATAAAGTATTCGTCATAGTCTCTAAAAATCCTGCATAAAATTTGCATATTCTTCGTAAAAGCAAAAAAGAGGTACGCACGGTACCTCTTCTCCTGTATATCATTATAAAAATTTTAACTTTTACTAGAATATGTTATTTTAATGCGCTAATATCGCCAATAATAGCCATTACACTGTATGCTAAACGAACGAGTTGTAAACGGTTAGCTTTAATAGCTTCATCTTTATCCATAACCATTACATCTTCAAAGAATTTGTTAATGGCTGGAACTAAAGTAGCTGGAACTGCCACGACTGCATCATAATCGCCAGCTTCCCAAGCAGCACTACTTGCTTCAGATGCTTTAGAAGCAGCTTCGAACAATTCTTTTTCAGCATCTTCTTTCAATAAATCGCTATTAACACCAGTATATTCCACATCTTTTACAAGATTGTACATACGAGTATAAGCTTGAACAAGTTCAACGTTTTCATCGATGCGGTTAGCTAACAATGCATTTACAAGACCTTCAGCATCAGCAACAGACAATTCGTTGTTAGATAACAATAAGTCAATTACATGATGAGGAACTTCGCGATCAAGGAAGATATTTTTCAAACGAAGTGTGAAGAACTCTTCTACTTGGTCAAGCAATTCGTCTTGTTTTTCAGCTAGTACATTAAGTAATTCCATAGATGCTTTGAAGATTGGACGTAAGCTGATATTCCATTCGCTACCAAGCAAGATATTCAAGATACCAATTGTTTGACGACGCAATGCATATGGATCTTGAGAGCCTGTAGGGATTAAACCACGGCTGAAAGTAGCGACGATGTTATCTACTTTATCGATGATGGACAATACTTTACCGGCCTCAGTTTGAGGCAATACATCACCTGCAAAACGTGGTAAGTATTGTTCAAAAATAGCTTCTGCCACTTCAGGGGATTCACCATCGAGTAAAGCGTATTCCTTACCCATGACACCTTGTAATTCAGTGAATTCTGTAACCATACCGGTTGTAAGGTCGGTTTTAGCGAGCTCTGTAGCGCGTTCTAACACAACAGCTGTATCTTCGTGCAAGCCACATTCTTCACCAAATACACGGCCCAATTTAAGTAAACGTTCAGTTTTATCCGCTAAATTACCAAGACCTTCTTGGAATACAATTTTAGTCAAACCATCTTGACGGTCGATAAGAGGTTTCTTGCGGTCTTCGTTGAAGAAGAATTTAGCATCATCAAGACGGGCGCGCAATACACGTTCATTACCAGCTTGAACTACTTCAATAGAATGATCGGAGCCATTGCGAACGGTTAAGAACATTGGCAACAATTTGCCGTCTTGATCAACTAATGGGAAATAACGTTGATGGTCTTTCATTGGTGTGATGATGGCTGCATCTGGAAGTGTCAAGTAAGACTCTTCAAAGCCACCACACAATGCTGTAGGCCATTCAACAAGATAGTTGATTTCTTCTAACAAATCATCATCCCAAACGATGGATGCATTTTTAGAAGCTGCCATATCATGTAATTGTTTGGAGATCAATTCACGACGTGCGTCTTGATCAACCATAACAAAGTTTTCTTTTAATGTATCTACATAGGATGCTGCATTTTTAATAGTGATTTCATCAGCCCCTAAAAAACGATGACCACGTGTTACATTACCAGATTTTACAGTAGCAAATTCTACAGGAATTACTTCTTCATCAAGTAAAGCTACAAGCCAACGTACAGGACGTACGAACTTAGCATCTAAATTACCCCAATGCATGGATTTAGGGAAGTTAAGACCTGTAATCAATTGAGGTAACATATCTGTGACGATATCTTTTGCAGGAACCCCTGCAGTTTTGGTTTCAGCGTAAATATAGCCGTCTTCTACAACGAGATCAGCTACATCAAGACCTTTACCACGAGCAAAGCCGATAGCTGCTTTTGTGGCATTACCGTCAGCATCATATGCGATAGACGCAGAAGGACCTTTATGACGTTCACTGATTTCAGCAGATGTGTCAGCAAGACCTTTCACGATAAGAGCCAAACGACGTGGTGTGCCGTATGTTGCGATGCTTTCAAAAGAAAGATGGGCATCATTTAATTTTGTTTCAGCCAATTGTTTCAATTGACCTAAGATATTTGGCATAAAGCCGGCAGGAATTTCTTCTGCACCGATTTCAAATAATAAATCTTTTGCCATCTTATTTATCTCCTTTCAAAAGTGGGAAACCTAACTCTTCGCGTTTAGCGAGGTATTGTTGTGCACAAATACGAGCCAATGCACGTACGCGGCCGATGAAAGCAGTACGTTCGCTGATGGAAATAGCGCCACGGGAATCAAGTAAGTTGAATGTGTGGGAACATTTCAATACATAGTCGTAAGCTGGTAATACATAACCAGCTGCACAAACGCGTTTTGCTTCTGCTTCGTACATATCAAACAATTTGAAAAGCATATCTGTATCAGCTAATTCAAAGTTGTATACAGATTGTTCAACTTCGTTAGCATGCCAAACATCACCGTATGTAACATTTTCATTCCATTTAAGGTCATATACGTTTTCTACGCCTTGAATGTACATAGCCAAACGTTCTAAACCGTATGTAATTTCTACGGAAACTGGTTTACAATCAATGGAACCAACTTGTTGGAAATATGTGAACTGAGTTACTTCCATACCGTCGAGCCATACTTCCCAACCAAGACCCCAAGCACCCAATGTTGGAGATTCCCAGTTATCCTCAACGAAACGGATATCGTGATCTTCAGCATGAATACCCAATGCAGCCAAAGATTGTAAGTACAATTCTTGGATGTTATCTGGAGATGGTTTCACGATAACTTGGAATTGATGATGTTGGAACAAACGGTTAGGGTTATCGCCATAACGACCGTCTGCTGGACGACGAGAAGGCTCTACATAACATACAGCCCATGGTTCAGGACCAATAGCATGTAAGAATGTAGCAGGATTCATTGTACCTGCACCTTTTTCTATGTCATATGGATTTTGAACGATACAACCTTGATCGCTCCAGAATTTTTGTAAATTTAAAATAATCTCTTGAAATGTCATTGCTGCCTCCACTTTACACAACCGACATAAAATCAACCATTTCGTTACAAACAAAAAAGTCCCTGTAACGAAAAACGTTACAGGGACGAGTATACCCGCGGTTCCACCCTATTTGGCTTGCGCCCTCTTTTTTCTATGTTGGCCTTTACTAACAGATACCTGCGTTCCTGCCAATGCTCTACAGCGCCTTCAACCAAATGTGAGCTTACACCATCCTCACTCGCTAGAGAGGTTTACTACTCTGCTTCATCGCATATATTATACACAATATTGTAGCAATAGAGAGGGATGAATGTCAAACTATTATCTAAAACTTTTACCCCAAATATATGTTGAAAAATAAATTAATACCTATATCTAGCTAAATATATAACTTGAATAAAATTATATAGAAAATAAGATAGCCATTAAAAATAGCAATATAGTAAAGAAAGTAAATAAATAGTAAATCCATTTATGGTTACTATTTTTAAATATTAGCGAAAACAAGTAGGTACTGAATGATAATAGTAAAAACTCAACTAGATATTTAAATTGTTTATTTATATCATCTAAGAACTTAAAATCCACAAAAAATACAACTAAAAATATTCCTAAACTAATTAATCTATATTTTTCATTTATGTCCTCATTAGATCTTCGAATATATTGAATTACACTATAGGCAAATGCTAAAAACAAGGATATAGTAGCAAAATAATATACTAATTTCATTTATTATTTTCACCTCGTTTTCTAATCTCTTCATCTGTCGGAATATCTTGTCGTAGCTCCATTTTTTTTATATCTCCTGCTATTCCACCGGAAATACTTCCTAAAGTTCCTAAAGAATAAGATGAAACTGCTGTCGCAATTGGTCCATAAGGATATCCTAGTTTGAATCCTTCTGCAGTACCATAAGCACCTCCTATTGCAGAGCCTATTGGAGGAATTAAATTTGTCCCCCAAGCTTTAACTAAATTGGTTCCACTATAGGTATAATAGTCTTGCACAAAATCATTTGTCATGCTTCCTATACTAAAAACCCCCCCCAATCTATTAACTACTCTAAAAGCAGGTTTAGCATTCTCAGTATAATATAAATACCCCTTTAAAGGTTGATTGGTCAACTCAGATGTAGTATTAGTTAAAACCGACTTTTCTAAATCTCTAGTACTTATACTATTAGTAGGTTTACTAACTTCTATAGTATCATTAGGATTATTAGAATTTAAATTATAGTCAAATATTTTGGTTGTACTAGTGTGGTTATTATATAAAATATCTTTATCAACACTTAAAGTTAAATTATTAATAGAATTATTATTGATTCTATCACGTTTCTGTTTTTCATATCCATATAATGCACGCCCTTTTTCTACACCATATTTATCAATATAGTCATTTAGCAAGGAGTCTTCATATGCTTTATTAGAAGAAACAATTCTAGAACTAGCCTCTTGTTTGTACATACTAAATGAATCTTCTAGGCCATTTGATGTAACATATTTATATACTAAATTGTTCATAATATCTTGGAATGAACCCGATCCAATTACTTCTGGTATACTACTTTCCAATTCACCATTTAAAAGTATGGATGTTTCATTATTAGTTTTATAGATTGAATTATGATTGTATTCATACCACATAAGGGTATCATAATAAGCAAGTTTTCTAACCCATTCGTCTAAACTAATTTCTCCATACTTAAAACTTCTATAATCACGTAACAAGTTTAGCTGATCGTCATGGGTCAACCAATTATTATCAACGGCTGAATTTATCAAAGGCACTGCTATTGATTGATCACTAATACTTTTCCCTAAAATTATACTAACTAACTTTTGCATGTCAGGATTATCGATTTTTCTTAGAAGTGGTTGTGTAACTTCATTTATTGCACTAATTTTAAATCCATTAAAAGAATCATATCCAGAAAGCTTCGATATAGTTGCACCAAGCGCACCATGTAAAGCAACTTTATAAATTCCACCATCATCCCATTTTTTAGCCTTGTCCAAGTATTCTTTTGCTAATTTTTCATTATTAGCATTTTCAGCAGATTCAGCTAATATTACATATTTTTTTTGTTCGCTAACAGCAATATCACCAATTAATTTATATCCATGATCAGAAATTTTAGATAAAAGAATTTGTTTTTCTTCTACTGTTTTCTTATCAAAAATCGGTGCTAGTTTATTTAATGCTTGTTCCGTATCATGATTAATCTTTTCTAAAGATTCTTTCTCAGCAATTTCAATGATACCTTCACTGATGGCAGAATGAGTAGTTGATTTAGAATTACCTTTCACAGGAATCCCCATTTTAGGGCTGCCAGTAATACCTATCGGATTATTTTTAGAGCGTTTAGTTGTAGATAAACTATATCCAGAAGTTTTTGCTGAATAGGATGCTTTATTTTGAATATCATTCATTTTTAAAGAATTAGAGGATAATTTATTCTTGGATTTATCAGGACTCCCTTTAATTATACCACCTGTAAGTGTAGTTGCATTATTTACCTGTACATTATATCCACCATCACCTGCGTATATACCAGCCTGATCTGTAACACTTGCATAGTGACTGTCTGTAGTGCCTCTCGAATTATCAAATCCAACTCTTACAGGTCCACTCATTCCATAAGATACAGATATACCTTTATTTTTACTTATTTTATGGTAGTCATTCGTATCTTGTAAACTTTCAATATTCAAATTATGTCCAACTTTTGTGGTCACACTTTCACCGATGACCTTAGAACCAATAATTTCTGTATCATTTCCAGAGACAGTATTGACTTGTTTACCACGAATAACAGTTCCAGTATGCGTCTTAGTTGTCTCTAATGCATTTTCTTTACCTTTATACACATTAGCATCTAAACCAATAACACCATTACCGTGAGGACTAACTGTGGCACCAACAGACCATCCTGAGCTTGTATATGTATCGCGTTGTACTAAAGAGTTCGTTCCTGCATCTATACTTAAGTTATTTGATGCATTTAGATTAACCTTTGGAGCCTCTACAATACTACCTTTAATATGAATATTTCCTTTGTCACTATTATCACTATCTGCAGTAATACTTACATTATTTTTGCTCCCTATAGAACTACCTATATAATTTTCTTGATTAAGTTCGCTATGCTGTTTAAATTTACTTGAACCAATACCTACTTGTATATTGAGTAAACGATCTTTTTTAATTCTATTATTTACATTATTAATCGCTGTTCTTACATCTGGATGCATAGCATTGCTCTCTTCAGGATGTTCTGCCTGATATGCTTTATTAAGTTCATCAGCCTTAGCAAGTATATCTTTTTCTTTTTCTACAAGTTTTTCTATCTTAGCATTTTTATAAGAAGTCCCATCATTATAAGCATGTTTTAAAGTATTTGCAGCCTCAAGATACTCTAATGTTGATAAGTTGCTATTTTTTCTAGAGTTAGCACGCTTACCAAGTTGCTGAACAGCATTCAATTCATTAACAATTTGACCACCAACACTTACAGTAAGACCGGAACGCTTCTCCTCGTGACTTTGCACTACATGTGCAGTATTATGTTTTCCATCAACCGTTACATTTTGAGCAGATAAGTCTATCGGTTTATTACTAAAATAGTTTGTTGTTGTACTGTGAATTGAATTACCAGCACTAACATTTATCTCGTCCTTAGAGGAAGAAATATTGGTAGCAACTTGATTTTTATATCTGCCATCTGTTGTATCAGTCACTTTTTTACTACCAATAGTAAAGCCTATACCAGCGCCCATTAAGCCAGATTTTTTACTATATTGATATACATCATCACGTTGTGTTTCTTCACCTGAATCTGTACGCACGTCATTACCTGCAGATACGGATACATCTTTTGTTCCCAAAATATTAGAACCTGTTACCGAAACATTGCGATTAGCTTTCACATTAATCGTATCTCCACCAATTGTTGAAGATAAAACACCTGTGCGTTCATGATCTGTACGTATGATATTAGTTGTACGAGATAGTAAACTCTTTTCTTTGTATTTTAGACCATATTCATCACGACTATAACTTTGCCCATTTGTAATAGTAACATCATTTCCAGCTTCAACAGATGTGACACCATGTTCACTATTAACAATACCATTGCGGATATTTACATCATTTCCTGCATGTAAATTAACATTACTATCACTTAAAATAGCTGTACCTAATTCAGTACGACGATCTGTGCGATTATAATTCTCACTATTAACAGTCATATCCTTTTTAGCGGATAATGCCTCTGTTGTTAAATTAATATTCTGACCAGCCTCAATCGTTGCTTTAGAATTATCTCCAGTATAAACAATAGCACCTTTAAGGTTAACATCTCGTTTAGCAGATAAAACTAAATCGCCTTTTTCTCCTACACCTATAGTTCCTTGGCGACCAACAATATCGTGATGTTGTAATCTATTTACATGAGCACCTACATTAATATCACGACCAACATTAATATTAACCTGTTTCTCACCATGAATATTACCAGTATTTATTACGTCTTGAGATGCCTTAATAGTCACTTTACGTCCATCTATACGACCTGTATTTTCTACATCATTAGCCCCTAATACAATTGTATCTGCAGTCATAATGCCTTGATTTAGAATATCTGCATTAGTGTTGCTAACAATAGCTTTACCACTTATGATTCCACCCATTGCATCAACAGATTTTGCAGGTTGTTTCGCTAAATATACTTTAGGATATAGAACTTGTTGAGCTTTTCCATCTACTACAACTGTTTTAGTTTCTAACCACACCATATCAGTCGTTATAGCTTTCATTTGTTCTTTAGATAAGGCAATTCCAGGTGTTAATTTAAAAGCTTTACCAAAAGCTACACCAGCCTCTAATAATGCTTTATATTCAGCTTCATTATCTGTATAACCTTCTAAATACTGTTTACCTGTAGCTGATACTATTTGCTCATTAATAAGTTGCTGTTCATAGAATCCATCACCTAAACGTTTGAATCTTCTTTCAGGATTATTTGTCAACGCATCAATCATAAATTGAGAGGATAAAAAATTCTTTCGATTAGTAAAAGCAGGGTCAGTCTCTATCAAAGCATTAGCCGTAATAGCAGGATGAATATCATATAGTGCCTCTGTTGGTAACGATAAACCATCTATGGTTTGACTTGCTTTACCTTTGCCCCCACCCAGACCATATGGATCTAAACTATCATTGACCTTTGCAATAGTAGCTTTGGATACTTTATCTTCAGCGTGCTCTTTTAGAGTACCAATTGGTTTTACATTTTCTTCAGTAATCGACGGTGTCATAAAGACTTCAGGGCCCCAAACACGTATACGTTTACTTCTATAACCATGACGTTTCCTTTTCTTTTCGGTTCTACTCTCTTGAGTAGTTCCAGTAATAAAGGTTTTATCACTAATCATATCTGATATGTTTTGTATAGAGCCCTTTGTTTTAAAAGTTCCTCCTGAAATCACGCTGCTATTATCATTATAAAGTATACCAGTAGTTACTAAATCACCACCACTACTAATGATACTTGGATCATCATTGGTAATCTTTTTGTGAGTTTGTTCGGCTTCACTTCTAATGATTGTAAACTGATTTATTCGGTTCTCATTCTTATTCATTTCCTTATTATAAGCTTCATCTTCAGGCGTTTTAACTGGTTTTACATGCGGTGTACCATAACCACTTGAATCATCAGCATATGGGAACTCAGACTTATCAAATACCTGACCTTCTAATTTATGATTTGGATGAGTAACTTTTATTTTATCTGGATTTTTAGTAATCCCATCTGAAACACGCTTGGTTCCTAACGCAACATTATTATTTTCTACTGTAGGAGTATCAAGTTTAATAGACTTTGTAGCTTTAATAGTCGCCCCTTTATTATGTATACCATCTTTAGCAATAAAGTCCATAGTTCCACCACTATAAATGAGACCTTTACCAGTATTATCTATTGTATTTGAAGTTATATTAACGTGATTACGACCCGCAATTACACCAGACTTATGAGAATCTAGTTCTGCCTTAAGAGCAGTAACTTTCTCTTGTACATCATCATACGCTTTTGTTAAATCATTAATCCGTTGACGATGTGCGTCTAACTCAGGCTTGGTCTTATATTTAGATATATCAGCATTCCATTCAGCATCAAGTTCATTTTTTGCCTTTTCTAGCTCTTTACCAGCTTTATGATAGCGTTCTTCTATTTCACTATTAGTATGATTTGTAACTATATTAGCTTTAATATCTACTGTATCACCATAAATACGTCCACCTTCATGATTATCTATAGATTTAGCATTTATAGTTGTAGTATTTCCAGAGTTGATAAGACCATTATTGTTTACCTTTTCTTGACTATGTACAGTTGTAGAGGAATCACCTTGAACCACACCATTTGAATGAATTGCTATACTTTGTCCATCTAAAATAGTATTGCCATTACTTGTAACGCCACCATCAACTACAATTTGACCATCACTAGTAATACTAGAGGCTTGTGAAGAACTTACTACACCTTTAACATTTACCCCAAGACCAGTATTGGTCCCTTTCAGAGTAATAGAATTTGCATACATACCCCCAATTGCGGATACATCTAAGCCAATATTGTTAGAATTACCAATTTTTTGCGTGTCTAATGTATTAGCATCTATTTTGTTCTTACCCGTGCGAGCTTCGATCGAATTTGCCCAGATTCCAGCATTTACACTCGCTGCTTCTGTTAAAATTTGTAACGAGTTAGCCTCTTTGGCATTAAGACCGTTTCTATTAATAGCAACAATTCCTCGCTCCACCCGATATGAGTTTAGATTTCCTGATAAATCATATTCAGGTTTACCTGTAGTTAATACTGCTCGATCTGTATTGATAAATCCGCCACCATCTACAGTAATACCATTAGGATTTGCTATAACTACTGAAGCTTTATGACCTGCTACCTCAATAAACCCGTTCATATTGGTTGGATTGTGTGAAGTAATCTCATTAACAATGACATTGGCAGAACCACGCATCATATTAGTATTACCAGGAACATATCCACCAAGCTTGGTATTAGACATTTGGTAAGAGTTATTAAGAATTACACCATTTTGTGGTACGTTAAAGTTAGTATAATCATTTCTAGATACTCCACCAGCGCTAGGGCCTACGACATTTACTAATGTGACACCATTAGCAGCTTGTCCAATCATGGCTTGTCTTTCATGTGGCGCATTTCGATCTACCTCTATAGGATTTTCTGCATATACAAACGGTACGACTAAAGGGTCAACGATCATTAGCCCCATAGTAAGCCATACTGCAATTTTATATTGTAATCGTTTTTGTTTCATATTTACTCTCTCAATTAATACGTATACTATATTAGAACCGCACACCTGCTTGGAAACCTGCGGTTACAGAATCAGTTTTGTAACCACTTGGTTTATATAAAGGAGCCCCAACAAATACATCATAGAATAATCCAGATATAAATTGCCCTCTTATCCCAAGACTAGTACCAGCAATAAATTTTCCTGTAAATACCTCTGTACTTGGACCATATACGGCGCCAAAATCAATATTAGCATAAACACTTGATTTCCATTTAGGGATGTAACTAGCAACCTCATTACGCATATACCAGCCACTTTCAGCCATTAGTGTATTTTCACCATCAAATCCTTGTACAGTATATCGATTCCCAAGGCTAATCATATCTCTAGAGAATAAACGTTTATCCCCTAATGTCCATTGTCCATGGAAAGATGTAGTTATACTTGCTGGTCTATGTCCCCATATACGTGGAATTTGATAATCGACATCTAACAATAGTTGAGTATATCGAGTACTAGGCGCTCCATTACCATATTCTGGTTGCGAACCAAACCAACCAACCCCTTGTTTAATAGCTGCTCTAGAGTATAATGTATTTTTCTTTATGTATCTACGTTCTGATATACCTACTTCTAAAGAAGCTGTATTAGCACGTTGTACAGCAATTTCTACATCATTAATATAATTTTTAGCATTACGCTTGCTGATAATAATATCCCAACTACGCTTAGTCATTCGATCTCGATGAAATACATGATTCCACGAACCTCTTACAGTCTTTGCATGACTAGAACTAATAAATGGAGTAGCCATAGAATTAATCGTTTGATGATATTTCATATCACTATAGGAAATACTAAAGGTGTCCTTCCCTCTAGGTATTGAATAAGAAATAGTATGGTTTCGACTACCTTTTCGTTCACCATCTTGAGCAGCATCTCGATTAATACTTAAGTTTAATGAATCATTAGCATTAAATATCCTATCAACTCCAATTGCAGCCGTCCACTGCAGTTTACCAGTATCTTTTAGTCCAGAATCATCTATGGATATCATTCCATGAATTGGTGGTTTTTTAGTAGTTTCAAGTACAATATTCGTAGCTAACGGTTTTGTTCCTGGCTCAAGCTCAACAGACACATTTTGAGAACCAATCCGCTTCATTTGCTCTATCCCCTGTTCTATATTTCGAATATTAAGGATATCCCCTTCACGAATAGGAAATGCATTTTGCCATGGCAATGGTTGTGCATACGTTTTATATAAGACAGACTCTACGCGACCGAGTTGTAAATTAAATTGTAGATTACCTGAAGCTAATGATTGGGATGGAATACCAATCCGAGACGTGACGTATCCATGTTCTATAAGTGCAGTATTTAAGCTAGTAGATAATCTATTTACATCTTCAACTGTAAGTTTGCGATTTACAAATGGTTTAATTGTTTTACGTAGAAACGTAAACTCGTTAGGCACATCTAATTGTATCTTCTTTTTTTGTGCTTCATAATATAATGGACCTTTAATTAATCGTACACTTGCTGCAGAACTATTATCCACAAATGTCGTCTGATCCATAGTAGTATTTATCATATTACTATATGTTAATTCTGCAGACTGACTAATAGGTTCTTCTACAACACGGATATGAGATACAAAAAAAGATGGCTCTACATGTGCTGGCTGTTGTGCCGGTACTGTATAACCATCTTGTGGTGTTAAAGAACCAGATGAAAAATCTATTCCACCTGTTTGTACTGTAATTCGTCCCTCTCCAAGCCGCGCCTCTCTCGCTAGTTGTTGTTCTCTCGATCTATCTAGTTGTTCTTGAGTATCAATAGGTTTAGCACCCAAAATATGTATTGGTACCATACACACTAAACTTAGACAGAATAATAACTCTCTCTTTTTCATATTGCTCCTTTTGTAATAAAATATAAATCTGTTTTATATTTTATTATGTTTTTATCTTGACAGTCAATAGAGAGTTTAAACTGTAAAACCACCTACCAAAGATAAATCAATTCATCTTCGATAGGCGGTTTATTTTATTCACCCTTAGCAATACGGTCTAAGAGTTCAATATAGCTTTCTTTATTTAAGGCTGGTGTAAAGTTGTCTAATATATCTTTAGCACCTGCTGCATCATCGTATAGTAAGTCTACGATTGTCATAGCCAATGCTTGTGCTGTTTTAATGTACGCTACATCAGGTACAGAGATTTCATATTCCGCACTGTGTAGTACACCACTTATACAACCAACCCATGGATGGATGACCGGCATCAAGTGAGATACGTCCCCCATATCTGTACTAGCTGTTATATGTGGGCCTTGGTATATATTGGCTTCACCAAAGATAGGATTTGAATTTTCTCGTAATAGAGCATTCATACGTTCATCATTACGCATCGGTAAATAACCAGGTAGGTCATGGATAACACATGTGGCTCCTACTGCATCGCCACCGGCTTTTAAGGCCCGGTTTACACGATGATTGCCATCTACAATAGCTTCAATATTAGAGGCACGCACGTAACTTTCAACTTGAACATAATCAGGCACACAATTTACCAATGTACCACCTTGATTAATGATTGGGTGGAATCTGAAATAATCGCTTTCTTTGAAAGTTTCACGAATGGAGTTAACCCCCATAACCCCCATCAAAGCAGCATTAAGAGCATTGATGCCTTCATGAGGTGCTTGTGCTGCATGGGCTACCTTACCGTGATATTCAATCAGTTTAGATACAAAACCATTAGAGGTACTACCAAGCCCCATTTCACCAGCTGGTGTTTTGGCTGTCTCCACATGCATTTGCATAGCCATATCAATATCGTCGAAAGCTCCTTCATAGATGAGCTGTTGCTTACCACCCATATACTTAAGCTTACCTTGCTCACGCAATTTATTGCGGTAATCAATTTCAATCATTTCCTCTGCCGGAACAGCAAATAATACAACATCGCCAGCTAATTCGTCCACCACAGCTTGTAAACCCATAGCGACAGCAAACATATTCGCAATTTGTACATTATGACCACAGCAATGGGCGGCCCCTGTTAAATCATCGGCACGAGGATGGCGAGGACAGAGAATGGCATCTAATTCCCCCACCATTGCAACCGTATATTTACTATCTCGACCTTTCATTCTACCTTTTACACCTGTCAATGCATGGCCAGTAGTATAAGAAATGCCAAGTTCATCAAACATAGCTTGAACCTTTTTAGAGGTTTTTACCTCTTTAAAACCCAATTCTGGTTCAGCCATAATAGATTCAGCCAATTCTCGTAAACGCGGTTGTGCATCAACAATAGCTTTACAAACACGTTGCTTTACTTCTTCCTTTGTCATACGGCTCATAATATCTCCTTTATAAAATCGACCGTATAAAATACGGTCGATCATGTCATCATGATGTATAGATATCTTCTAAAATATAATTCTATAATTATATCTTAACATAATTTAGACATCTAACATTATGATTTAGTATTAAATTAAACCTTCTAAATGAAGTACTAATTGGGCTAATGCTGTTGCACAGATGAAAGTACCTGCTGTTACAGCTAGTGCAACAGGGATAATACGCCAAGATAAGCGACGGAATGCACCAAGGTCTTTACCTAAGGATAAACCTGCATAGGCAAGTACAGGTGTTGTAGTAGCTAAGAATGTAACTTGGCTAGTTTTTGCGATAATCCATTCTTGACCAGGCATACCTGGTAAGGATGCAATAACACCAACTAAAGACACCCAGAATACCATAGGCAATTTATTAGCATATGGCAAGTTAGAGATCAAAGCACCGATTGTAGCAAGAGCTGCCAAGATAGCTACGCCAACTAAACTATCGCTAAATAGAAGTTTACCATCCATTACATTACCGACTGCAGTGATGATAGCAGCAATACAGATAACGATGACAAACTGTGTTAATCTTTCACTTTTACTCATGATGTGCTGCCTCCTCTGCTAAATCTTGTTCCCGGGTACGACCTGTAAAGAAGTTGTATGTTTTCTCCATAACTGGTAAAGAAACAAATAAACCAAAGTATACGCCTAGAACAGTAGTCAACAAGTTTGCAGCCCCTGCAAGAGCCATAATTTGTTGTTCGTAATCAGGATATACTGCAATGATTGGAGCTGTAGCTGCCGCCATCATACTAGCACTACCTACGCCAGCGCCCATAGCTAATGCCAAAGGATGAAACCAGCCAGATTGTGCTAACATACCTGCCAATACAGATGACCACATAGCGCCGATAAGAACACCACAGATGTACATGCCCATAACGCCACGGCCTTCTGGAGAGCTAAAACCGAATTTATCGATGATAATCGCTACATTTGGCTCACGGTCTACAGAGTAACAAGCACCTACTGCTTCGCGACGCATGCCTACTAGCAAAGCTACTGGTAAACCAAATACAATAGTACCGAAGAAGTGACCAAGCTCTTGTAATAACAATGCCCAGCCAGCACTTGTAAGAATACCAAGATTTGGACCGATACCAAGTCCTACTTTTACCATCAAGATCATAACGGCGATACCGATATAATCGGCAGATTTTTCCATCTGTTTAATCGTAAGAATTTTAAACTTAGGAATAGAAATTAATAAACCTAGAATCAATGTGTACAATAATGGCAATAATACAACAGGACCTAGTTTTTTTATGCCTATAAATTCAGCGACTACAGTTAGTACGAGCGCTAGAAAATGTATTTTGAGATTTCCCAAAAGCTGCATAATGACCTCCTGTAAAAATACATAATATAACATTGTTATATTATAAATAATTGTTATTAAAAGTGTCAATTACAGATGTACATTTGTCTATTTGAATTATTTTTTTCCAATAATATAGAGTCCCTGTTCAGCATCAACTACCTCAATAATAATATTTTCTATCATTGATGGTTTTACTTTATGAAACCTTTGTTCTTCTTCATCATAGTAAATGGCCCATTTAGACATACATGCCGGAATAGTGTCACTATCATAATCTTTCCCCCTCCAAATGGCATCATCTCTAAAATAACTTAGTCCATCTTTAACTAATTCTGTATCTAAACAAAATTCACCAGCTAAACTAACATGATTATCTAATAAAAGGTCTCTAACAATGATGGCTTCATATTCCCAACTTAGAAAACATAAGTATTCAAAGTATCTAAGTGCTATCTTGGAATCCCAACGATTGTTTAAAACCATGATTTGAAATAACTTATTTACTAACGCATAATCAGAAAATATATAATAGTCATTAGTTAAAAGGAAATTATATATTTGTTGAATTTCTTGTAAATCTAAAGTTTTATCTTTATTTATTTTGTCTATAGGCAACGAAGAAAATATTATATCCATATAGTACCTCATAATACATTTCAATAAAAGGCAGTTTGATGTCTCAAACTGCCTTTTACTGTCATTAAATTATGGAATTTAAAAATTTAACGCTTTGTAATGGTTTACCAATTTCTTGCTCACAGTAGGCAAATAGTAGTTTTTCAAGTTCCTTCCAAATTGTTTTGGGAAATTCTAAAGGCGTATCTTCACCCCACTGGTAAGCTAGAATCTGAGGTAATGTAGCTTTCACAGAACGAGAAATGCTAAGATTTGTAGTTTCCCGCACCTGCATCCAGAATGGCTCAATTCCGTCTTGATGGTTAAAAGCATTAGCACTAGGGACAACCCCTGCGAGAGATAATAGTTGCCATCCGAGCATTATCGTTCCCAATTGTACATTGCGACGTCGAATTTGCTTGGAATAGTTTACAACAGTATCAAAGACCTTGCGATCTACGTCATACATGGCAAATAACTCTTGAATGAGCTCACTCGCTACTGCTGCATAAGCAATATTATCGAGGTTTACATCTAAGGATTCCACCACATAGGAGCCATCAATTTGCGTAACATTTACATATTCCCCATCCGGTACAACTGTAATATACATGGCACTAAATGGACGTAAATAGGAGCTGTTGCGCATCGTCATCATTCGCTTATGTGGAATCGATGCTTTAATAAGTCCCAAGCTAGGCGTAATAAACGTAAATACGGAATACAACTTATACTTTTTTCGACTTATGACGATGGCTGGCGTATTAAAACCACCATTAAGCTTCTTCATTTTCTTCTTCCGTTGGTTCCTCTACTGGTATAGGTGTTACTTTAATGCGAGAGATACGATATCCTTGCATTTGAGTAACTTCAAAGGTGTAACCATGAGCATCCACCGTATCACCTACGATTGGTGTACGTTCTAATAAACCAAAGACATAGCCACCTATTGTATCAGAATCAGAATTATCAATTTCAATATTCATAATTTCTTCTACTTCGTCTACGAGGACCTTGCCATCAAACTCGAAGGAACCATCTGCATAGGACATCGTAGCTGGTAAATGCGGCTCATGCTCATCTTGTATGTCCCCAACCAACTCTTCGATAATATCTTCTAAGCCTACTAGACCAACCATGCCACCATATTCATCTACTACTACAGCTAGATATATACGGCGCGTTCTCATATATTGCAACAAGGTAGATAATTTCATTACCTCTGGAACAGTAAGAATGTCTCGTTTAATATTGCGCAAATCCTTACGGGCTTGATTAGGGCGTTCCATTAAATCTTTAATATGAACGAGTCCAATAATGTGATCCTTATCCTCTACACAGAGTGGATAACGTGTATGTACTTTAGAGCGGATAACCTTCATCGCTTCATCGTAACCATCTTCAACGAATACGCAGTCTACATCTTGACGAGGCACCATAACCTCTTTCGCCATGCGATCTACGAAGTTAAAAACATTATCGATTAACTCAGACTCTACTTGGTCCAGTTGCCCTTCCTCGTGGCTTCGAGAAATCATCATGCGAATTTCTTCTTCTGAGTACACAAGATCAAGCTCTGTTAAATATTTTGTTTTGTAAAAGCCTAAAATAACATTGGAGATTTTACTAGCAATCCAAATAAATGGATACACCAATTTACCTGCAGCCACGACGATACGGCTATAGGTATTTACGTATTTTGTAGGGAAGGATAAGCCCAATGCTTTAGGTACAATTTCACCGAAAATTAGGACGATTAAACTAATTAATAGTAATAGAATAATATCTAGTACCAAATGCATCCAAGTACTATGAATATTAAGAACCGCCACTATACGATCAACAATATTATCAAATACAAAAGTACCTGTGCCTGCAAGGGCCAAAATAAAGAATAGAATCAAAAACTGTGTAGTATTTAAAAAATACTCAGGATTTTGATAAAGCTTTAATAAAAATTCTCTATCCTTCTCCAAGAGGATGTCCATATCCTCTACATGTTCTTTACGAAGGCGTGCAAAGGAGAACTTTGCAACCACAAAAAAGTTAATTAAAAAAATACATAACAGACCAAACCCTATGGGTAACAGGCCATCTACACTATCCATCTTTATTCCTTTCATATGAATATGGAAACACTTATTTCTTTTTATTATATCAAATTATTTTCTATAACCAAGTTCAGATAACATACCAGATTTATTTCTCCAATCTTTTTTTACTTTAACCCAAAGGTCCAAGTACACCTTTGTAGCTAATAGCTTTTGAATATCTGCGCGCGCTTCAGCGCCAAGTTGTTTTAACAAAGCACCTTTTTTACCGATGATAATTCCCTTTTGAGAGTCTCTTTCACAGTAGATTGTAGCGCGGATATAGGTAGTACCATCATCACGTGTTTTCATTTCATCTACGTCTACAGCGATAGCATGAGGAATCTCATCTCGTGTAGCTAACAAGATTTTTTCACGAATGATATCGGAAATAATAAGGCGTTCCGGTTGATCCGTAATCATATCCTCCGGAAAATATTGTGGACCTTCCGGCAAGGTTTCCTCTAGAACCTTAAGAATTTCAGATAAGTTCTCTTTATCTTTTGCAGAAATAGGAATGACACCTGCAAAAGGATATGCATCTTGATAAGAAACGATTGCTTCTAAAAGCTCTTCTTTTTTGAGTGTATCAATTTTGTTGACTACCAAAAATACAGGAACCTTTACACGTTTCAATTGTTCAATAATAAAATTATCCCCAGGACCACGTTTTTCATTGCCTGCTACGACAAATAAAACGGCTTCCGTTTCTTTTAAGGACTCAATAGCAGCATCTACCATGAATTCGCCTAACTTGTGCTTAGGTTTATGCACACCAGGTGTATCCATAAATACGATTTGTTTGGATTCATCCGTATATACGCAGATGATACGGTTACGCGTTGTTTGAGCCTTATCGGATACGATAGCAATCTTATCGCCAATAAGAGCGTTGATTAAGGTAGATTTACCTACATTAGGGCGTCCTACAACGGCAACAAAGCCTGATTTAAAATGTTCGTTCTTATTCATTATATGGTGCATCCTCCCGCACATAACCCAAGTTACCTAGGATAAATTCTTCCTCTGTGCGCATCTCTTTTTTATCTTCGTCGTTCATATGGTCATAGCCTAAAATATGTAAGCAACTGTGAGTCGTTAAATATGCTAATTCCCGTTCAAAACTATGTCCATATTCAATAGCTTGTTCACGAGTACGCTCTAAGGAAATAATCATATCACCAAGTAAGTGATGTTCCTCTTTACTACCTTCGTAATCATCCCCTTCATTGAGGGCAAAGGACAATACATCCGTTGGTCTATCGATGCCTCGATATTCCTTATTAAGCTCGTGAATTTTAGCATTATTGCAGAGTAAAATACTCATTTCATCTTCTTCGAGGCCATATACGCGACTCACTTCATCGCAGACCTTGCGTATAACAGCCTCAATATTGGAATCCTCTTGAATTCCTTCATCATAGCTAATGTGTATATACATACTTATCCTTTCGCTACATTCTCTTTGGATACTGCGTTAGATTCTGTAGTCTCACCAGCTAACTTACGTTCGTGATATGCATCGTAAGCTTTTACAATGCGACCTACTAAATCGTGACGAACAACGTCTTGATCGCTAAAGTAAACCATATTAATACCAGGTACATGACGCAATACCTTTTCAGCCTCGCCGAGGCCAGACACAACACGTGGAGGTAAGTCAATTTGTGTCTTATCACCGTTGACTACCATTTTAGAGTTGTTGCCTAGACGAGTTAGGAACATTTTCATCTGTTCTGCCGTCGTATTTTGAGCCTCATCGAGAATGACGAAGGCATTTTCCAATGTACGGCCACGCATATACGCTAGTGGTGCTACCTCGATAGTACCACGTTCCATAAAACGTTGTACTTGCTCGATACCAAACATTTCATGTAATGCATCATAAAGAGGTCTTAAATAAGGATCAACCTTGTCTTGTAATTCACCAGGTAGGAAGCCTAACCGTTCACCTGCCTCTACAGCAGGGCGTGTCAAAATAATTTTATCTACATTGCGGTTTTTTAAATAGAATGCAGCTAAAGCTACTGCTAGGAATGTTTTACCTGTACCAGCAGGACCAATACCAAAAGTAATAGTATTTTTTCGGATACTATCTACATAGTATTTTTGACCTTCCGTTTTAGGCGTAATATTTTTACCACGCATATTAACGGATAAAGTATCCTCAAACATAGTATGTACGGCATCAGCTTTACCATTAGCCACAAGTTTAGCCGCAATACGCACTTGAGACTCAGTTATGGTACTACCTTCACGGTAAAGGAATACTAATTCTTCAAGGGTACGATAGAGAGCTTCTACTTGTTTTTCATCGCCCTTTATAACTACCGTATCACCTCGTGCCACTACATCTGCAGAGATGACTTCAAGCATCATATGCAGATATCGATTATGTTGACCTAGTATGGATTGTGCTAGGTCATATGTAGGAAATGTAAATACTTGTTCGCTCATACAACCTCCTAATCTATAAATTTACGAACTGCTTTACCATTTAGGTAATCACAGAGATCACCTTGATGAGCATCTAGTTCGTCTAGTTTATCATCAATTAAATCTTGTACGCGCCACCAACCCATAGACCAGTTTGTAAAAAGCGTATTATCTTCAGGTGCTCTCCCTACAAGACGCTGTAAAACAATGTCAGGATGTAAATGACGTACAAAATTAACAACCCGATCAGCATATTCTTCCGCACTAATTAGGGTAAACTGACCCTCTTGATACCACTTGGCCATCAATGTATTTTTTACAATATACAAAGCATGTAGTTTCACTTGATCAACACCGAGTGCAGATAAAATACGAGCCCCTTCGATTGTATCCTTCATTGTATCCCATGGTAAATTAACTATCATATGAGTAGTTATGTTAAATCCATATCGCTTAATCCGTAATACGGCATCAATAAACTGGGCTAAATCATGACCGCGATTAATTTTCTCTAATGTATCATAGTTAACCGTTTGAAGACCTAGCTCAATATAGATATCCTTATGAAAGCGATCCCTAATATCAGCTAATATCTCAAGATATTCATCGGCAATACAATCGGGTCTTGTTGCAATAGCAATGCCCACGGCTTTATCAATACAACCTTGTTCAATATAGCTTTTAAAATCATCAAGATTCAAGTAGGTATTACTAAAGTTTTGGTAATAAGGGATGAACTTCTTTGCTTTATATTTAGGGCCTATGTGAGCAATATTTTCCTCTAATTGCATGCGCACCGTCATCCAGGCAGGACGATTTTCGTATCCCGCGCCAATTTCACCACAAAAGGTACAGCCTCCAACACCAGCCGAACCATCTCTGTTAGGACAGGTCAAGGGTAGTGCTACAGGTAATTTATAAACCTTTTCCCCATATGTTTCTTTATAATATTTAGATACCATGCGGTATCGTTTTGATCTCGTTGTATCGGTCATAATACTCCTATTAAACTAACCAATCATCGCTTATTATGTAATATTTCAACTATCATAAATTCTCTAATCTTTTGATTATAAAAAATTAGATAAACTATTTTTATATTACTAACAAGCCTCTATTTCAGGACGTATAAAAGGTTTTACCTCTTTATTTACGTCGATTACAACTGTAAAAGGTACATTTGGTACATTCTTTATACCTAACACTTTAGCCGTATCTTCAGACATAGGCATTTCTACATATTGTTGACGAATTTTGCGCCACTCTTTAAATGTATAGTTAGGGATATACTGAGATGCAATTTCTTCATTGCGCCAAAATGCTTCCCCTTCTTGTAAAAGTTCTTTTGTCTGTTTTGGTAAACCTACGGCTTCACTGCGGACCTTACCACGATAGCTAACGAGTGTATCATATTGTAATAATTCGGCAGCTACTGTATCACCTTTAGACAAGAAAAAATTGTACAAGAACTCTATTTGATCTATATCTTTCAAATTAATCTTATGATTACCTGCATCGAGCCAAGCCTGTGTCATGTCACAAAAATAGGAAAAAGCATCTTTTTTTGTCTCCACTTTAGAAGGATCATACTTTTTCATAGGTGGTACATGATTAGTTTCTGTATCTTCCCCAGTTATAGATGTATCAGTATGTTCTTTTATAAGCTTACTACCAATATAGCCAAACACAGTTCTAAATCGTTCACTATTATAAAAGCGTTCAAAGACATCTTCAAAGTGTTTTAAGAAACGTATATCTCTATAAGGGAGCACGTGAGTACTTAATACCTCATATGGCGCTAAGGGATCACTAATATATTGATACTCCTCCATACGGCGTACACCAGAACCTTTTAACAGTTTTAAAAATCCAATTTGTAACGCATGTGGCTGTAAACTAAAAAGATCATTAAAGGATAATCCAAACCGCTGTTTATTCTCGTAAGGCAGGCCTACAATTAAATCCATGTGCACATGAGTTCGGCCTGCTTCAATAATAGGGCGAATAGCCTTTTGAATATACGGCCAATCATTATATCGATTAATAGCATCTAAGGTTTTCTTATGTGTACTTTGAACCCCTACCTCAATTTGAATACGGCCTGGTGGTGTTTCACAAAGAATATTTGTTTCCCATTCCGTCATTAGCTCTGGTTCCATTTCTAGATGGAAATTCGTCTCCGTATCGGCATCACGCATGAATTCCATCATAGGTCGATGATGATGTGGCGCACAGTTAAAAGTTCTATCAACAAATTTAACTTGTTTTACCTTATGATCGATAAACCACTGTAGTTCTTTAAAAGTTCTTTCCTGCGGAAAAAAGCGAACTGTATTTTTATTGCCAGATAAACAGTACTGACAAGAGAATGGGCACCCTCGAGAGGATTCATAGTAGATGATTTTATGTTCTAAATCTATCATATCCTCTTCTACATATGGGAATGGTATAGTACTCAGATCTTTTACCTCCACCGTATCAGTAGAGCCCAGGAGTCGGCCAGAAATGTGTCGACCACGTACGCCAGGAATCTGCTCTTCTAAGCCATCATTGCCAGCGATTAGTGCACTAATAAGTTGATAAAAAGCTTCTTCCCCCTCACCTTGTACGACATAGTCCACAGCAGCACAACGATTTAAGATTTCATCGGCTGTGAAAGACACCTCCGGCCCACCTAAAATAATTTTAATATCTGGTCGCACAGCTTTCACCATGTCTACTACATGTAAAGTCATCTCAATATTCCAGATATAGCAAGCAAAGCCCAATATATCTATATTGCGCTCTGTAATATCGCTAAGAATATGTAAAACAGGCATATTAATAGTATATTCTACTATATCGTATGCCTGTCCGTGAGCCTGCCCATACGCTTTGAGATAACGCAAAGCCAGAGAAGAATGTATAAATTTTGAGTTTAATGTGGATAAAACTACGTTCATAGGTCCCCTTTAAATCATCGAATGGCTCAGCCACCGTCTAGTCATAATATATGTATTATACCATTAAAAGAGACTAAATATAATAGAAATAATAGCACCCACTAAAATAACAACAGATGCGACAGTGAGAATGATACTGCCAAAGAATACAACAGCAGCCAAAATAATCCCTAAAACAATGAACAATATAATTCGACTAAGCCAGCTTGTACTATTAAAGCTATACACCTTAACTTTCGGTTCATATTGATTGTTTTCATCGTAATATTGTTGCTCGTCATTGATATTAGTTGGCGTTGAATCTACATGGACGGAATCGCCTACCTCTTCAATAGTTACACCATCAAATTCTCGTCTCTCATCGTCGGATAATACGCGTGTATTAGGTTCACCAGAATAAGTACTGCGACTATAAGTATCATCTGATTTACCATTTCTATATGTATTTTGATTATTGTTTATATTGTGTTGATCATTCATATGTATTTCCTTTATATGAACAAATACTAATTGATTTTATACAATTTATTATACCATATTTTACCATCATAATGGCAAATAGAAATCCCTTCAGATATAAAGCCATATATCTGAAGGGATTGTATTTTTATATATTGATTAATGTTAATATATGCTTACACGTAGATTAGTCATTTAAGAATTTTTTAAGTAATTCATTTACCATTCCCGGATTAGCTCGGCCTTTAGATTCCTTCATAACTTGACCAACTAAGAAGCCTATAGCCTTACCATTACCACTCTTGAAGTCTGCTACTGGTTGTGGATTATTAGCAATAACTTGCTTAACAATTTCTTCAATAGCACCAGTATCTGTGATTTGAACTAGACCTTCCTCTTTTACAATAGTATCAGCATCCTTGCCGGATTCCCACATGGATACGATAACTTTTTTCGCAATTTTGCCGGAAATTGTACCTTTATCGATAAGAGCAATCATACCAGCCAAGTTTTCAGGACTTACCTTGGATTCAGCAAATGTTAAACCACTTTCATTAATCATCTTGGACAAGTCACCAAGCATCCAGTTGGCCACAGTTTTAGGATCTGCACCTGCTTTAACAGTATCATCTAAGAAGTCTGCAGTCTTACGAGATACTGTGAGAATTGTAGCATCCTCACGAGACAAACCATATTCAGATACAAAGCGTGCAATTTTAGCATCTTGTAATTCTGGCAATGCACGGCGCACTTCTTCGATTTTTTCGTCTGTAATTACGATTGGTACCAAATCTGGTTCTGGGAAGTAACGGTAGTCGTTTTCTTCGTCTTTCTTACGCATACCAATAGTAATGCCTTGAGCATCATCCCAAGTACGTGTTTCTTGATCTACTTTGCCGCCAGCTTCGATTAACTTAGCTTGACGCAATGCTTCATATTCAACAACTTTTTGAATTGCAGTTAAAGAGTTAACATTTTTAGTTTCTGTACGTGTACCAAATTCTGTAGTGCCACGTAAACGTACGGATACGTTGCAGTCACCACGCAAAGAACCTTCTTCCATACGACCGTCAGATACTTCTAAATATTGTAAAATAGAACGTAATTTTTCAACGTATGCTCGCGCTTCTGCACCGGAACGAATATCTGGTTCAGATACGATTTCAAGAAGAGGTACACCCGTACGGTTGTAGTCAACATTAGAAGATTTAGAGTCGGAAATAGTATTACCACTATGAACGAGTTTACCTGCATCTTCTTCCATATGAATACGGGTAATACCAATGCGTTTAGTTTCACCATTAACCTCAATATCTAAATGACCATTTAGGCAAATTGGCAAATCATATTGAGATGTTTGATAGTTTTTAGGCAAATCAGGATAATAGTAGTTTTTACGGTCAAATTTGTTAAAGTTAAGGATTTCACAATTCAATGCTAAACCTACTTTGATAGCAAATTCTACTACTTGTTTATTTAACACAGGCATAGCACCAGGTAAACCTAGGCATACTGGGCATACATGTGTATTTTGATCGCCGCCGAATTCAGTGGTACAACCACAGAAGATTTTAGACTTAGTCTTAAGCTCTGTATGAACCTCTAAACCAACGACTGTTTCGTATTTACTACTCATAGAGAAACCTCCCCAGTTGGTGCTACTAATTGACAGTCTGGACGTGCTTGTTCAAATGTGAAAGCGGCACGTAACAATGTTTCTTCACCCATAGCAGGGCCGAGCAATTGCAAGCCAATTGGCAAATTGCTGCTGCTCATACCTGCTGGAATGCTAATACCTGGAATACCTGCAAGGTTTGCTGGTACTGTACAGATATCTTCTAAGTACATTGCCAATGGATCATTTGCTTTTTCACCAAATTTATAAGACGTATTAGGTGCAGTTGGTGTTAAGATCAAATCCACTTTGGAGAATGCTTCATCAAATTCATTTTTAATGAGGCGGCGAACTTTTAATGCTTTCAAATAGTAAGCATCATAGTAACCAGCACTCAATACATATGTACCTAACAAGATACGACGTTGTACTTCTGGACCAAAGCCTTCTGTACGAGTTTTAGTAGACATTTCTACTAAATTATCCGCCGGTACGCGCATACCATAGCTTACACCGTCATAACGAGCCAAGTTAGAGCTTGCCTCTGCTAATGCGATGATATAATACGCAGATAATGCATATTTAGAGTTAGGCAAGGAAACCTCAACGATTTCAGCACCTAATTTTTTATACGTTTCGATGGCCTCTTCCATAGCTTTGCGAACTTCGCTATTAAGACCTTCGCCAAAGAATTCTTTTGGCACACCGATTTTAAGATTTTGTACATCATTTACAAGAGCTGTAGTGTAATCTACGCGAGCCCCTGGAATCGATGTGGAATCTTTTGCATCGTAACCAGAAATAGCATTCAATACCAATGCAGCATCCGTTACATCCCGTGTAACAGGTCCGATTTGATCTAAAGAAGATGCAAAAGCAATAAGGCCGTAACGGGATACATTACCATAGGTTGGTTTTAAACCTACTACGCCACAGAAAGAGGCTGGTTGACGAATGGAGCCACCTGTATCAGAACCGAGAGCCCAAATTGCAGAACCACTAGAAACAGCAGCTGCACTACCACCAGAAGAACCACCCGGTACACAGTTAATATTCCATGGATTAGTCGTTTTTGCTAATGCAGAATTCTCTGTAGAACCGCCCATAGCAAATTCATCCATATTAAGTTTACCAAGGCTAATATAATGATTGTCTTGTAAGCGTTCGATAACAGACGCATTATATGGAGGCACAAAGTTTTCTAACATTTTAGACGCACAAGTTGCGGGTTCGTCTTTGATACAAATATTATCTTTAATTGCACCAGGAATACCAGCTAATGGAGAAATCGCTTCACCTTTAGCAATTGCTTCGTCTACAACCTTAGCTATAGTTAAAGCACGGTCATGAGAATCAGACAAGTACGCATGCACAGTCGGTTCCACTTTAGCTTTATGAGCAATAACAGCATTCGTCAATTCAACGGCACTGATTTCTTTATTCACAAGTTTTTTATGTAATTCATGAATTGTCGGCACAGCAAAATCTCCTATTCTTGTACAACACGAGGCACTTTAAAGTACCCATCTTCTGCTTCTGGAGCATTGGATAAAGCTAACTCATGATCAAGGGATGGTTTCTTTTCATCCTCTCTAAATACATTGTGTAAAGGTACAGCATGAGCCATTGGTTCAACACCATCTAGTTCTAATGCATCTAGTTCAGCAACATAGGTCAAGATGTCGGACAACTCTTTTTCTACATGTGCCATATGTTCTTCTTTAACTTCCAAACGTGAAAGCAAGGCGATTTTTTTTATTTCCTCTTGGCTGATTTTCATCGGAACACATCCTTTCATAATTATTTATTATAAAGCATAGATGTATTATTTTCAAAGGAATTACTATACCTGTACAGAGGCTTTACGTAGGACGGAGTAAGCAGGTATAGTAATTTCTTTTTTTTACTAATTAATGCTAATAAAACGGGGCCCATCAAAAATTAAATATCTTCTCCGAGTTCTTTTAATAGCTCTACGAACTCTTCTTCGTTTATCACACGAATACCCAATTCATTTGCTTTAGTGAGTTTACTACCACTATCTTCACCAGCTATAACAAGTGTTGTCTTCTTAGAAACGGAACCAGTAACCTTAGCCCCATGAGCTTCAAGGATTTTACCCGCTTCAGTACGTCCCATCACCTCAAGCTTGCCTGTGAGAACGACGATTTCCCCTTCCAATTGATTGCCTGCAGCTTCTACTACATCTACAGTCATCTTAAGACCTGCTTGGGTTAAGCCTTCAATAATTGCCACATGTGATGGATCTTGACGATATTCAATAATGCTATCTGCCATTGTGGGACCGATTTCTTCAACTGCTACTAGCTCATCCTTAGTAATATTCATAAACCGTTCCATAGATTTTACCACATTAGCTATAGTGGTAGCAGCCTTAGAACCAATTAAACGGATTCCTAAACCATATAAGACTCGATCCAAACCGCGTGATTTAGAATCATTAATAGCCTTCACCAAATTTTCTGCAGATTTTTTACCCATACGATCCATTGTAACAAGTTGATCCACAGTTAAGTGATATAAATCAACCACATTTGTAATTAACTTGTTATTGATCAAATTTTCTACAATACTAGGACCAAGGCCATCGATATTCATAGCGTCACGAGAGGCAAAGTGAATAATTTGTTCCTTTTCAATGGCTGGACAATGTTTATTTGTACATCGAACTGCCGCTTCTCCTTCACGACGAACTGCAGGAGATTCACATACAGGACATGTATTAGGAATTGTAAAAGGAATTTCAGAACCATTTCGCTTTTCAGGAACAACACGGATAACCTCCGGAATGATTTCCGCCGCCTTGTGAATGATAACGTGGTCACCAATACGAATATCCTTTTCATCGATAAAATCTTGGTTGTGTAATGTGACTCGGCTTACGTTCGTACCAGATACAAATACGGATTCAAGCTCACCAGTAGGAGTTAGAACCCCTGTGCGACCTACATTAATGGTAATATCTTTAAGGATTGTTTCCACTTCTTCAGGTGGATACTTGTACGCAGTGGCCCATTTAGGATCCTTTGCAGTGCTACCAAGAACCTCTTGATCATCAAAGCTATTTACTTTAATAACCATTCCATCTGTATCATATGGAAGTTCATGGCGCTTATCACCCCAATAATTAATGGCTTCAATTACTTCATCAATTGTTTTACATACACGATAATGAGGATTTACAGAGAACTTAAAGTTCTCTAAGCTCTTAAGCAATTCCTCTTGGCTATGAATATTGGCTCCTACTTCAGAACCTATAGCATATGCGAAAAATGCTAAATTCCGGTTAGCAGTAATAGCTGGGTCTTGTTGGCGTAAGGAACCTGCTGCAGCATTTCGGGGATTTACAAAGGTTGGGAGACCTTCTTCATCACGTTCTTCATTAATACGTTTAAATTCACTATGAGGCATATATGCTTCACCGCGAACTTCAATAAACTCAGGTGCATTATCTAAAAATAATGGAATAGATTTAATGGTACGTACATTAGCTGTTACATCTTCGCCAACGCGACCATCACCACGCGTAACAGCACGGACAAACATACCATTTTCATAGTGTAAATTAACTGCCAAGCCATCGATTTTTAGTTCTACAACATACGAAGATGGCTTATGGCCAAGTTCCTTTTCTACACGATTTCCAAATGCTCGTACTTCATCAGCATTAAATACATTGCTAAGGCTTAACATAGGACGTCCATGAACGACCTTTTCAAAGGAGCCTTCCACCTTCATACCAACTCGTTGTGTTGGAGAAGATGGCACAATATATTCAGGATGAGCAGTTTCTAAATCCACAAGCTCACGATATTTTTTATCATATTCAAAGTCGCTCATAGTAGGAGCATCCTTTACGTAGTATAAGTACTGCGCATGAGTGAGTTCCTGTTGCAACTCTTTAATTCTATCTTTCGGATCCATTTTATATCCTTTTTTACAGAAATATAGTTATTTAAATAATTGTATATGTTCCCCATTTAACCATATACATAATTAGGATAATCATCCCTTTTTAACTGGTGCAAATTTTGCCATTACAACGCGCACACCTTGTGTAGGAAACTCAATGGTCAATTTCATACCAGCACCTTCACCAGTTACGTTGATTACTTTGCCATTACCCCATTTACTATGAATCGCCGTATCGCCCACCTTCCAGTCGGCAATTACTTCATTGCGTACGATTGGCTTCGTCACGGGGCGGCTAGTAACACTCATATGTTGAGGTACATGACGTTTAATATCATCAGGCACTTTACGCTTAGCACGTAAGCCATCTACTAATTCTTCAGGAATTTCATCGATAAATCGAGATGGTAAATAACTACTAGTACGGCCAAATACTGTTCTAGTAGTGGCATTAGAAATATATAATTCCTTTTCAGCACGCGTAATGCCTACATACGCAAGACGACGTTCCTCTTCAATTTCTTCAGGGTTCATCAAGGTACGACTATGAGGAAATAAACCTTCTTCCAAACCACATAAGAATACAATAGGAAATTCCAGACCTTTTGCGGCATGTAATGTCATCAATGTCACCTTAGACTCTTCTTGCTCAAAAGAATCTACATCATTGACAAGCGCGACTTGCTCTAAAAAGTCCTCTACAGTACCAGATGGATTTGTATCTTGGAAGTCTTTTGCCACAGATAAAAGCTCACCAATATTCTCAGCACGAGCTTGATCCTGCGGGTCTGTACTCTCTTCTAATTGTGCCAAATAACCTGTTCTATCTAGAATAGATTCCAAGATATCTAGTACAGTTCGATTCTCCATTTCAGATACAAGAGTAAAGATGAGAATACCAAATTCTTCTAACTTTTCCTTAGTTTTTCCCTTAATAGAATCAATTAAATGTAATTGCGTAAGCGTCATAAATAAAGATGTACCATTCGCACGAGCATATTCTTGTAGCTTAGCAACCGTAGTGGCCCCAATACTCCGTTTAGGCACATTGATAATACGCAACAAGCTCAAATCATCAAAAGGATTGTATAATACACGTAGATATGCTAAAACATCTTTAATTTCCTTACGATCATAGAACTTTGTGCCCCCTACCATCGTATAAGGTAAGGCCCGCTTAATGAGTGCTTCCTCAAGGACACGAGACTGGGCATTTGTACGATATAAAATGGCCATATCCCCATATGGAACATCGTGAATATCATGTTTCTTTGCGATTGTGTCACCGATAAAAGCAGCTTCCTCATGTTCAGATTGAGCCGTAAAATGCTGAATTTTCGCACCTTCCGTCTTATCGGTCCAAAGATTTTTCTTTGGACGTCCCTCATTATTATCGATAACAGCATTGGCTGCATCGAGAATAATTTTAGTTGAGCGATAGTTTTGCTCCAATTTTATAGATGTGCAATTAGGATAGTCTTTTTCAAAATCTAAGATGTTTTGAATATCTGCACCACGCCAAGCGTAAATACTTTGGTCAGCATCCCCTACGACGGCAATATTCTTCCAATGTGAAGCTAATAATTTCGCCAATAAATATTGTGCATGGTTCGTATCTTGATACTCGTCAATCATAACATAACGGAAACGATGACTATATTTATCAAGAACAGCTGCATTAGACTGTAATAATTTAACGGCTACTAATAAAAGATCATCAAAGTCTAATGCATTATTCTTGCGCAACTCTCGCTCATAATACTCATAAACATCGGCAACCTTTTGTTGGTAAAAGTCTCGCGCTTGTTTTCTAAAATCAGAAGTAAAAAGCAATTGATTCTTAGCATCTGATATGGCGGCTATCATAGCCCCTACTGGATAGTATTTATCATCCAAATTTAACGCTTTCAATGCGGCCTTAATAACAGCTTGGGAATCAGATGTGTCATAGATAGTAAAATTGCTGTTATACCCTAAGAAACTATCGATTTCAAAGCGTAAAAACTTAGCACAAAAGCTATGAAATGTACTGAGCCAAATACGATTTGCCACATCGCCTACAAGACCTTCTACACGGCTTTTCATTTCTTTCGCCGCTTTATTGGTGAAAGTAATGGCCAATATTTCATAAGGATTAACACCTTGTGCCAATAAATATGCAACACGAACTGTTAAGACCTTTGTTTTACCAGATCCAGCACCGGCTAAAATCAATAAAGGGCCTTCCGTATGCTGGACAGCTTGTTGTTGTTCTTTATTTAAACCTGTTAATAATGAATTCATCGGAATACACCTATTGCCCTTACATATGCAATACAAACTCCAAATATACATAAATAATCATTAATAAGCTGTGAAACAAGTATGTATAGTTAAAAGCTAAATTATTATATAAATAAACACATCTATAATAGCAATTACAATATACATGCAATATACTTGAAGCCCTATAAATAGAGAAGAAGAACGTTGCGAGCAACGTTCTTTTTTAGTTTGTATACTATTTCATAGCACCAAGAATTGGTGGTACAATTTGTTTTTTACGAGACATAGTATTAGGTAAGAATACACCATTATCTTTTATTTCTTTTTCAAATGCTTTAGTAACTACAGCTTCTACATCGCCACTAAACAACAATGTTGTACTCTCATCGAGAATATTTGTAATCATGATGTAAGATGCATCGTAGTTATTAGCATTGCGAAGCGCTTCTAAGGCTTGTACTAGTTCACCTTGTTTAGCCAATATATCAGTTGTATCCATAACAGAAATTTGACCGATAGAAATAGTCTTACCTGCTTCAGAGAATTCTTTCATGTCTGTACGAACGATATCATCGTTAGTTAAATCAGAAATATCTGCTCCCGCTTTCAACATATCTAGCCCATAGGACTCAATATCTACGCCAGCGATTTCAGCTAATTTATGAGCCATTTCTTTATCTGTTTCTGTACATGTTGGAGAACGGAATAACACAGTATCAGAAATGATAGCAGATAACATCAAGCCTGCAACGCCTTTAGGAATTTCTTGATTATTCTCCATGTACAACTTAGTAATGATTGTATTAGAGCAACCTACAGGTTCTAAACGCATGAATACAGGTCCATCAGTTTCGAAGTCACCAATGCGGTGATGATCGACAACACCACACATATTCATGGATTTATAGCCATCAATTATTTGTTTGGATTCGTTATGGTCTGTTAAATACAAATTACCGCCTTCTGGAGCAAACTCTTCCCAATTTTTAACAACTTGAGGGTGAGCAAAGCCAAAATGGTTCAAAATATATGTTGTTTCTTTGTTAGCTTCACCTGCACAGACTGGAGTTGCTGGTGTCCCCATTTGTGTTAGTAAGTTAGCAAAGGAAATAGCAGAACAAATTGAATCAGTATCAGGGCTTTTATGACCTGCTACATATGTTTTTACATCACTCATAATATACCTCTTTTATATTAATTTCATACTTAATATCGACTTACGTCAATCCGATTTTTAACTATATCATTATATCATAAATCATACAAAAAAACACGCCACTACTAAGTAGTGACGTGTTTTTGTCATTCTACAAAATTATCTAATGTAAATGATTAGTCGTGATTCTTTTTGCGGTTTGTAAACAAACCAGGTCCAATTGTTTCAATGATGATAAACAACATTGGGATGATAAAGATACCAAACAATGTAGCTGTTGTCATCCCTGCTACTACAGTAATACCCATAGAAGTACGTGCACCAGAACCAGCACCACTAGATACTGCCAATGGTAATACACCAAGGATAAATGCAAAGGATGTCATCAAAATTGGACGCAAACGAATTTTTGCAGCTTCGATAGCAGCATCAACAACATTCATACCACGCTCGTCAACGCGAATCTTAGCATACTCGATAATCAAAATCGCATTTTTCGCAGCCAAGCCAACCAAGGTTAAGAGACCGATCTGCATATAAATATCATTTGCTAAGAAATATCTGCCTGTGAAGTTCAATAAGAATGGTACTAAAGAAGCACCAATCATACCAGATGGTACGGAGAACAATACGGCAAATGGAACCTTCCAAGACTCATATAAGGCAGCCAAGATTAAGAATACAAAAACAAGCCCTAAACCTAGAATCAACATAGTTTGAGAACCGGCTTTTAACTCTTCACGAGATTGCCCTGCCCAATCATATGTATAACCAGCAGGTAATGTTTTAGCGGCGGCCTCTTTTAATGCATTGATAGCATCACCAGAGGAATATCCTCTAGCTTGAGAACCACCAATTTGTACGGCCATCGCATTATCAAAGCGAGTAATGCTAGATGGTGTACCCGTTTGTTCCTTTGTAATATAGTTAGAAACAGGTACCATTTGGCCATTACTATTTCTAACAGCTAACATATTAAGCTGATCTGCATTTTGACGATATGCGTCTTCCGCTTGGACTACAACCTTATAGTTTTTACCATAAGTAGTAAAGTCGTTAACTTGAATACTACCGTAGAACCCTTGCAAAGTGGTAAAGATATCAGCTAATGCTACACCATCTTGAGCCGCTTTTTCACGATTTACATCAAATTGTAATGTCGGCGTAGATGTATCAAAAGTAGTATAAATGGATTGAATTGCTGGGCTCTTACGAGCTTCCGCAATAAATTCATTAGTACGATCAGCCATAACTTGTGGACTATCGCCAGCTTTATTGATGATGTACATACTAAAACCACCAGTTGTACCCAAACCAGGAATGGATGGTGGATTCATAGCAATTACAGTTGCTTCTGGTACACCTTGAGCGGCAAAACCAAAGGTTTGACCAACCATTGCATTAATAGAAGTTGCAGCAGTAGTACGATATTTCCAGTCAGACATAGTAGCAAAAATTACACCAGCACTAGACTTTTGACCACCACCTAAAAGGTCAAAACCAGCGACAGTAAATACTTCTTGGAATAATTGTTCATCCTTAAGTTTTTCAGGATCATTTTTTTCTTCCAAGAAAGATGCAATTTTTTCAAGTGTAGCCATAGTCCGTTCAGATGTAGCACCAGGTGGCTCATTAATAGCAATCATGTAGTAACCACTATCTTCAGCTGGTACGAAAGAAGTTGGTAAGAAGTGGAATACTAAGGCTGTACCACCTGCAAATACTAGCAATGTAATAACAATTAAACTTAAACGATGGCTTAAACGCGCTAATTGGATGCCATACCAATTACTGAATCGTTCTAGAGCAGCATTAAACTTATTTAATTGGCGATGTAACCAATCTTCACGATTTTTAGATATATGTGGTTTCAACATTGTAGAACATAATGCTGGTGTCAACACAAGTGCAATAATAGCTGAAATTACAACGGAAACAGCAATCGTTAATGCGAACTGTTTGTAAAGGATGCCTGTCATACCACCCATGAAAGCAACTGGTACAAATACAGCAGTCAATACAAAGGCAATACCAATTACTGGTCCTTGCACATTTTCCATTGCTTTAATAGCCGCCTCTTTTGGAGGTAAACCATTATATTTTAACTCATATTCAACAGCCTCTACCACTACGATAGCATCATCAACAACAAGTCCGATAGCCAAAACCATGGCAAAAAGCGTCAAAGTGTTAATAGAGAAATCTAATAAAACAAAAGCACCAAATGTGCCAAGCAAAGATACTGGCACAGCAATCATAGGAATGATTGTGGATCGCCAAGATTGTAAGAACACATATACTACAACTAAAACAAGGAGCAATGCCTCTACAAAGGTATGCTCAACCTCATTAATAGATGCACTTACGAATTTAGTATTATCTACAACTACGTTATATTGCATATCTGGTGGGAAGGATTTAGATTGCTCATCTAGAACCTTCTTAACATTAGCAATTGTTTCTAATGCATTAGCATCATTTTGTAGGGAAATAGCAAAACCAGCAACCTCTTTATGAGCAGATTTTGCAATGAAGTCATATCCTTCAGCCCCAATTTGAATACGGGAGATATCTTTTAGATGTAATACCTTACCATTAGTGCTTTTAATAGCAATATTGCCAAATTGTTCAGGTGTTACGAGACGTCCATCAATTTTGATAGGATATTGAAAGGCTTGTTCACCATTTGTAGGGTTTTTCCCTACTGTACCTGCTGCGGCTTGTAAGTTTTGACCTTTTATAGCCGCCGTAACTTCAGAGATAGTAACACCAAGTTTTTGCATCTTCGCAGGATCCAACCAAATGCGCATAGAATAATCAGATCCGAACTCCTGTACAGAACCAACACCCTTAATGGATTTGATTGTATCCATCATATAATTGGTACCATAGTTCTTTAAGAATGTTGCATCATATGTGCCATTTGGTGAACTCAAAGAGAATATAAGTGCCATATCACCAGAAGATTTAGTAGTTGTAACACCTACAGCCTGTACCTCTGAAGGCAATTGTGCAAGTGCTGCTTGAACACGGTTTTGCGTATTAACCGCATCCATATCAGCATCTGTACCTTGATTGAACTGAACAGTCAACGAATAGCTACCATTACTGGAACTATTAGATGTCATATAGTCCATATCTTGTACGCCTACAATCTGCGTTTCAATAACACTGGCTACTGTATCATTAACAACTTGAGCAGTTGCACCAGTATAAGCAGTATTAACTTGAACTGTAGGTGGAGAAATTTGTGGATATCGAGCTACCGGAAGGTTCATCATAGAGATAAGCCCTACCAACGTGATAACAATGGCTATTACGATGGCAAAGATAGGTCGATTAATAAAGAATTTCGACACGATCTATCCTCCTTTTATTTTGTAGCTTTCAACTGTTCTTTAGTTAGTAGTTTGCCATTTACTTTTACGCCATTTTTCACCTTAGTTAAGCCGTCAACGATGATTGTATCACCAGCAGCCAAACCAGATTTAATGATCGTTTCATTACCTTTAGTACCACCAATCTCTACTGTCTTTTGTTCTACTACACCAGCTGCATTTACAACATAAACAAAGTTTTTGTCCATGATTTGTAAAATTGCACGACTTGGTACAAGGATTGCATTTTTAATCTTTTCACCAGGAGAAACAACAGTAGCATACATATTAGGTAATAATAAATGATTAGGATTTGGGAAGGACGCTTTCAATACAAGCTTACCCGTAGATTGATCTAAACTCTTAGCTGCTTGCACGATAGAACCAAGTTCATTATATGTTTCGCCATCAGCAAGTTTTAATTGAATATTTGGACCATTAGAATCATCCGTTGTAGGATTCTTCATAAAATCAAGATATTCTTGCTCAGTCATACTAAACTCAACGAAGATTGGATCAATAGAATCGATTGTAACCAATGTAGTAGAGCCAGCCTGAACATAAGTGCCTGTATCTACGTCATCCATGCGTAATGTACCAGAATATGGTGCATATACCATGGTATCCCCCATATTATCTTGAGCAATTTTCACGGATGCTTCATACGCTTCATAAGTAGCCTTAGCTTGCTCTGTAGCACTACGTTGCGTATCTACACGTTGTTGAGCAATCGCATCTTGTGATGCCAAAGTTTCATAACGTTGAAGATCTACTTCAGCATTTTTCAAGTTTGCATTAGCTTGAGCTGCTTGTGCTTCTGCATTAGCAAGACTCGCTTCATATTGACGAGAATCAATTCGATATAATGGTTGTCCCGCTACTACTTGTTCCCCACCTTTTACAAACTTCTCAACAATATAACCACTTACACGAGCATGTACAGCTACAGAGTTCTCCGCAACTACAGTGCCAGCAAATGTTTGATCAACTTGTGTATCACTTGCTGTAAGTTTATATGTATTAACATTAATCTCACCAGCTTGCTGTTGATTGTTGCCACACCCTGCAATCATCACAGCAGACATTACGAGAGCTGCTAACATACGGGAATAACGATACTTCATTATCTGTACTCCTTTTCAGAAACGAATCATTCATGTCACATAATTTCATAAATATCTTTATATATTTTACAGGATTCTATAGATAAAGTCAATTTTTCCGATACCCCTCTACCTTTGTAGAACATAGATAAAATCTGATTAAACCCACATATATTGTATACAGCAAAAATGTTAAAAACTATTGACATTTTATATTCAATATGAACTTAAATAGTTTTAGAATTATAAAACTATATATTACTAGTTTACTTTTTTTCAGTTAATACCGTATAACCATGATCCTCAACTAAGATTACTTCATTATTGTTTATCGGCACTAATGGTATCTTATCTTGATAAGTATCTAATGTTTTCTGAGCAGTCTCTTCAAATGGATACTCTCCTAAATGAGGCACAACATAATGATTAAATACATTTACACCCATATAATCATCTAATTCAGATGCTATACTTTTATCATCCATTATCTGATTATATTCAATATTTTCAGACATAATAATTGCGCCAGCAGATTCACCAATATATAATAAGCCTTCTTTGATTCTTTCATAAAGTAGGCCTATAAGATTTTTCTTTTTCAGCTCTTGTAATAGATAAAATGTGTTACCACCAGATATACAGATACATTCAGTCTTTGAAAGTTTATTCTTTAAATAATCTTCATCATATTTAGAAATATCAATAATTTCCAATTCATATCCTAAAGACTTTAACATCTCAACACCTTCATCAATATATCCAGTATATGGTTCAACATTTCCAGCAGTAGGAATAAAAACTATTTTATTCGAAATCATTTTTGAAAGATACTTTTTTGTTATATTTTTTGTTCCTGCTAAATATGACATAAGTAAAATTTCCATGCTTTATCACCTCAAAGACTCTTTATTTAAATTAATTTGAAAATTTTATTATTAA
>OGHJ01000451.1_pt1 | contig 63033 bp, 60 predicted proteins | sample 1571351 | NCBI WGS metagenome assembly OGHJ01 (sample SAMEA2582037, study PRJEB24529) | metagenome | biome: Human gut stool | place: China | collected 2011 | reverse complement strand
CCCGTGGGGAGATCTATAACCTGCTGACCACGCGCCCGGAGGACTTGAAGAATGAGCAGGGAGCGTGACGGGGGCCGGGAGCCCAGGCAAGACCCGGCATCCCGGCTGATCTCCGACAAGGAGCAGGCGGGCAAGCTCTCAGACCCCCTGCGGTTTGGGCCGGAGCGGGAGCCTGAGCCCGGCGCGCCCAAGCAGCGCCGCCCGGATTGGAAAAAGGCGTCCGCCCGGAAGGTGCGGGAGGCCACGGCAGAGCCGGAGCGCCGGGAGGATACTCCCCCCGAACAAGGCCAGCCGGTGCCCGAGCCTGGGGAGGGCCGGGCAGACCTGATCCACCCTGACCGGGCGGCAGAGCCGGTGTCCCCTGTGGAACACGGGGAGACCTCGGACGATCCACGGCAGGCCCCCGGCCCCCGTGGGCCGGAGCATACCGAGCCCCGCCAGGGCCCGGCGGCCCGGCTGCGCTTTGAGGGGGAGGACGCCGCCCCCGGCCCCCAGCCGGGCAAGGCGGCTCCCAAGGGCTCCCGGCCTGCTGGCCGGGGGCCCGCCCATTCCCCGGAGGCCGGGGACGGTATGGGACAAAGTGTCCCAAAGGACGGCGGCGGGAAATTCCGCCAGGAGAGCCAGCAGGAACAGGTCAACCGCTCCAAGTTCCGTATGGAAAAGCGGGAGGCCAAGCTGGACAAGGCCAGGGGCAAGCTGGCAAAGCAGAAACCCCCGAAGAAAAAGGGCCTCATCCGCAAGGCGGCGGGAGCCACCGGGTGGACGGCCCACGGCTTTGTCCACGGCAAGATTTATGAGAATGAGCACGAGAATGTGGGCATCGAGGGGGCCCACCGCTCCGAACTGGCGGCAGAGGCGGCGGGCCGGAAACTGTACCGCTACGCCAGGCGCAAGGTGCGCCTGCACCCGGCCAAGGCCGTCCAGCGGGCCCAGTCCAAATTCACCAAGGCCACGGCGGACTATCACTTCCGCATGGCCGCCCAGGAGCATCCGGGGATGGAAAAAAGCCTGTGGAAACGCCTGCTCTACAAGCGGCGGCTGAAACAGCAGTACCGCAAACGGGCAAAGGAGGCGGCCAGGTACGGCGCGGCGGCGGCAAAGAAAACGGCAGTCACCACGGAAAAGCTGGCCGCCCGGACAGGGGGCTTTATCAAACGTCATCCCACAGGGGTGCTGCTGGCCCTGGCCTGCCTGCTCATCGTGGTGCTGTTCCAGTCCTGCGTTTCCTCCCTGGCCCCATTGGGCAGCGGCGCGGGGGGCGGCATCGGGGCCACCACCTATGCCGCCAGGGATGGGGACATTCTGGCGGCGGAGGCGGCCTACTGCGGTCTGGAGGCGGAGCTGCAAGCCTACCTGGACAACTACACCGCTACTCATGACTACGACGAGTACCACTTCGACCTGGATGATATTGAGCACGACCCCTATGTGCTCATCTCCATCCTGTCCGCGCTCCATGAGGGGGAATGGACATTGGCCGAAGTGGAGGGCACGCTGGCTGACCTCTTTGACCGCCAGTATATTTTCACCGAGGAAGTGGTGGTGGAGACCCGCTACCGGACGGAGACATCCACCGACCCGGAAACCGGCGAAACCACCGCGACCCGGGTGCCCTACGACTATTACATCTGCTACGTCACCCTGGACAACTTCAACCTGTCCCACCTGCCCGTCTACATGATGGGCGAGGAGCAGCTATCCCGGTATGCCCTCTACATGGCGGCCCTGGGCAACCGGCCAGACCTGTTCCCCGGCTCCGGCTATGTGGGCAAGTACACCCAGCCTGTGGATCGCTACGAAGTCCCCGCTGAGTACATGGGCGATGAAACATTCGCCGCCCTGCTCACCGAGGCGGAGAAGTATGTGGGCTACCCCTACGTTTGGGGCGGCTCCAGTCCGGCCACGTCCTTTGACTGCTCCGGGTATCTCTCCTGGGTGCTCAACCAGTGCGGCTGGAATGTGGGCCGCCTGGGGGCCACCGGCCTTTACAACTACTGCATCCCCACCAGCGATCCCCGGCCCGGCGACCTGGTGTTCTTCGTGGGCACCTACGACACCGACGGCGTTTCCCACTGTGGGCTCTACCTGGGTGACGGCATGATGCTCCACGCGGGCGACCCCATCGGCTACGCAAACCTGAACACAAATTATTGGCAAAGTCATTTGCTCGGCTATGGCCGTTTACCCTGATTAGAAATGGAGGTTTTACATGGCAACCAGTAAAAGCGCGAAGATCCAAACGGAAATTGATAAGGTCAAGGCCAAACTTGCCGAACAGCAGGCCCGGCTGAAGGAGCTGGAGCAGAAAAAGCTGGAGGCGGAAAACACCGAGATCGTGGACATTGTGCGGGGCCTGAGCATCTCCCTGGACGAGCTGCCGGTGCTGCTCCAGGCCATCCGCTCCGGCGCCCCTATGGGACAAAGTGTCCCGAAGGACGCCCCCGCCACTGAGGAAAAGGAGAGCGAGGAATGAAAAAATACCGTGTCCTGATGGCGGCGCTGTGCGCCGCCTTTTTGCTGTGCGGCATGGCCGCCCCAGCCCATGCCTACTCGGACGAGTCCACCGGAGGCTATACCGAGGATGACCCCGCCCCCACGGAGGAGGACGTCACCCTGGAGCCCGGCGAGGGCTTTTCGGAGGAGGGCAACCTCGTCACCCGCGACCTGCTCTACGACAAGCACACCAACAAGCAGTTCATCACCGTCCAGACCAAGGGCGGCAGCACCTTCTACATCGTCATCGACTACGACAAGCCTGTGGACGAGGAGGGAGAGCAGTATGAAACCTATTTTCTGAACGTGGTGGACGAGGCCGACCTGCTGGCCGCTCTGGAGGCGTCCGGCGGGGAACTGCCTGCCTGCACCTGTGGGGAGAAGTGCGCGGCGGGGGCCGTCAACACGGATTGCCCCGTCTGCGCTGTCAACATGACCGAGTGCGCCGGGGCGGAGCCGGAGCCCGAACCCACGGAGGAGCCGGAGCCGGAACCTGAGCCCACGCAGGAGGCCGGATTCCCGGCTGGGACGCTGCTGCTGGTGCTGGCGGTGGTGGTGATCGGCGGCGGGGCCGGGTGGTATTTCAAAATCTACCGCCCCAAACAGGAGCGGGCGGCGGCCCAGGCCGAGGCGGACTACGGCGACGAGCCGGAGCCCTATGACGATCCCGAGGAGGACTACGACCCCTACGGCGAGGACGGGTATGCGGACGATGAGGAAACGGAGGGACAGGATTGAATTTTACCGACAACCGTCTGGAGCGGGAAATGAAACGCAAGCCCCGCCGGGAGCGGCCCGAGCCGCCTCCGGCCCCACGCGATCCCCGGTGCGCCCGCTGCCCCTATCTCCGGGGCATCCCCTGCGTCACCTGTTTCCGCGCCCTGCTGCGGCGCGGGAGGTGAGGCGGTGGCCCGTGAGCTGACCCGCGAGGAGAAAAAATCCATCCGTACCCTGGTGACAAGGTGGTGCGCCAACTATGACCGGGAGTACGGGTGCCTGCCATTGGAGAGTGAGTGCTATATGCTGATGAAATGCTGGACGGGCCCCATGTGCCGCTACTTCCGGGAGGCCGTCCTGCCCATTGACCCGGCCCTGGCGGTACAGCTTGCCCAGGAAGGGCCGGTGGAGGAGCTGCGTATCTGCCCCCTGTGCGGCAGGGCCTTCCTCCCCAAGCGGAGGCAGCTCTACTGCTCCCAGGCGTGCCAGGCGGAGGCGAACCGCCGCAGGAGCCGGGAGCGGATGCGCAGCCGACGCCGGGAAAAGGGGTACAGGCGTTACGATTAAAGGCAAAATAGGCCCCTGTTTTCAAGGCTTTCCGGGGCCGCTCTGGAGGGGGCCGGTATGATTTTACGTCCAGCCCCCGTTTTGCAGGATAAATCAAACATCTTGCGCCCGCCGCCCTTTGGGACACTTTGTCCCAGGGGGCGCGGCGCGTGAAAGGAGGCAATATGGACAAAAATCAAGGCTATTCCATCCTTCGTGCCGCCATGCTGGAAAACGGCAGGGGCTTTGCCCTGGGGGAGCATCCCACAGCCCCATCCCGCTATGTGACCTGGGCCTGCTACGATGACGAACACGGCCAGCGGCAGTATGAGTGGGGCCATTACGGGAACGATCTGAACGCGATGGAGCAGGACTTCAAGCACCGGCTGATGGAATATCAGCGGCTCTATAAAGTCCAGATCGTCCAGGTGGAGGCCCCTGGGCTTTACAAGTATTACTCCACCCAGCGGCCTGTGGACATTGGCACGTTCCCCAAGCCGCCACATAACGCCCCGGACGAGATCGTCAACTACGACCAGCGCGTCCCCGTGGAGGGTGGCGCGTTCCTGGCCTGGGGCCATCTGACCTACACCCGGCCTCTGACGGATAAGCAGGTGGCCGACTATGAGCTGCGGCCCGCCCCGGAGGTGGCCGAGCTGTGCCGGGGCAGCGACAGACGCCCCCGCCCGATTGCCCAGCAGATGAAGGACGCCCAGGCCCAGGCCGAGGCTGGCCGTGGCCCTGCGGCTCCCAGGAAAGACGCCCCTGACCGGAGTGAGCGGTAACGCCATGAGCCGCAACCGCCGCCGTCCCATCCATCTCCACGTCATGGTGTCCGAGGAGGAGCTGGCGCTGATCCAGGAGCGCATGGCCGAGGCGGGCATCCGCAACATGGGGGCCTATATGCGGAAAATGGCCCTTAATGGCTATGTGCTCCATGTTGACCTGTCACCCGTTCAGGAGCTGGTGTCGCTCCAGCGGCGGTGCTCCAACAACTTAAACCAGGTGGCGATCCAGGTCAACACCTACGGCGGCGTTTATCCCCAGGACATCGCCTTGCTGCAAAAGGACTACGCCGACCTGTGGGAGCCCCTGTCCGAGCTGCTGAAAAGGCTCTCCCAGGTGGTGGAAATGTAGAGGCCGGGGAGCGGTTTTCCGCTCCCCGGTTTGCCAGAGTGCGGGACGCTTTGCCCCACGCTCTGGCAAGCCGGAGGCATCCTTTACACCCGATTTTTACAGAGTTATAATATACATATAGAGGGAAATAACAGATAAATCAAAACTTTTTAGGAGGTTTCCGCCATGCGTTTTCTTTTGCGGATCGTCGTGTTCCCCTTTGCCATCGCCTGCGCCGTCCTCGCCGCCGTGACCAGGCTGGCGGCGGGTATGTCCGGGGCGCTCCTGGAGGCCCTGGGCGGGCTCTGCCTGCTCTGCGCCCTGTTCGCGTGGTTCATCCAGGGCAGCGGCTCGGACGGCCTGCTCATGCTTGGCATTGCCGTGTTCTTCGTGGCGATGGGCCTGCTGGCCGACGCCATCGCCGGGGGCCTGACCTCCCTTGCGGACGTCCTGTGCGGCGTGGTGTTCGGATAAACCTATGGGACACTTTGTCCCATACCTGACCGGCGGCTGTATGGCCGCCGGTTTTCTTTCGGAGAGGAGGTGCTGCCACGGCCACCACACGCTTGATCGTCCACCACATCAGCAAGGGGGAAACCATCGCCCGCTCCCTCAAAGACCGGCTGGACTACGGGAAAGACCCCGCCAAGACCCAGGGCGGCGAATTGATCTCCGCCTACAACTGCGACCACATGACTGCCGACGCGGAATTTCTTTTGTCCAAGGCAAAGTACAAAGCCGTCACGGGCCGGGAGCAGAAACGGGACGCCGACGTGCTGTGCTATCAGATCCGTCAGTCCTTCAAGCCGGGGGAGATCACCCCGGAGGAGGCCAACCGGGTAGGCTATGAAACGGCCCTGCGCTGGACGAAGGGCAACCACGCCTTTTTCGTCGCCACCCACACAGACCGCCAGCACATCCACAACCATATCTATTACAATTCCATTTCCCTGGATTGCACCCGGAAATATAGAGATTTCTTCCGTTCCGGGCGGGCACTCCGACGGCTCTCCGACCGTGTGTGCATCGAGCATGAGCTGTCTGTTATTCAAAATCCCAGGCTGCCCAGCCAGGGCCCTTTCCGCCACTACGGGGAGTGGCTGGGGGACGGCAGGCGCCCCTCGCAGAAAGAACAGCTCCGGGCCATCATCGACGAGATACTGGCCCAGCCTCCCGCCGATCTCCCGGCCTTCCTCGCTACGCTGGAGGCGGCAGGCGTCCAGGTGCTCCACGGGCGGGGCGGCGCGATCTCGTTCCGGCTCCCTGGCTTTGAGCGGCCCGCCCGCTGGCGGGGCTCCACCCTGGGGGACGGCTACGGCCCCGAGGACGTCCGGGCCGTTCTGGAGGGCCGGGCCCCGGCCCGGGCCGGGGGCGGCGGCGACGCCCGGCCCAAGGCGCGGCGGTTCAGCCTGGTCATCGACATCCAGCGGCGCATGGCCCAGGGCAAGGGGCCGGGCTATGCGCGGTGGGCCAAGGTCTACAACCTGAAACAGATGGCCGCCGCCCTGCAATTCCTCCAGGAGAACGGCCTCACCGACTACGCCGAGCTGGAGGCCAAGACCGAGGCGGCGGTGGATCGGGCCCAGGCCCTGGCCGGGGAGCTGCGGGAAATCGAGGAGGTGCTGTCCCATACCACCCAACTCATGGGGGCCGTGGTGCAGTACGCCAAGACCCGGCCTGTGTTCGACGGCTACAAGGCGGCCCGGTACAGCAAAAAATATCTGGCCCAGCATGGGGCGGAGCTGGCTGACTACCGGGCGGCAAAGGCGGCGATCAATGAGCTGTTGGATGGGGCGAAGCTCCCAAAGATGGACGCGCTGAAAAAGCAGCGGCGGGAGCTGGCGGAAAAGAAAAAAGCCCTCTATGCGGAGTACCGCAAGGCCCAGGCGGATATGCGGGAGGCTGTGGCGGTCAAGGGGAACATCGACTGTCTGCTCGGCCACACGGACGAGCGGAACAAGGCCCAGGAGCGGTAGCGCCGGGGCCGCAGATAACAAGCACCTCTGGACACTTTGTCCAGAGGTGCAGCGGGTTTGGGGAGCTCCCCAACAAGCATTTTTGCGGGCCCCCGGCCACGCAAAAATAGCAGGTGTGGGCACACCTGCCCTGCTTGCCGAAACGTGCATCCCCGCAACATGGCATGAAAAAACGGAGGTACACGCTTTTCTTACGCATCCTCCGTTCTCCGGGCCCTTTTCAGTCCCTCCGCTGTGGCTTCAATAATGGTTAGCTCTTTTTCGTCCATTTCGTTAAGCAAGTGATCTATATGCTTTCGGCAATCACTTTGGCCGTTCTGCTTGTCTGGATAGAAAAAATCATCTACGGAAATATCCAACAGGGTGACGAGCTGATAAAAAGTATTGAGGCTGGGGTGTTGTCCTCTGTTTTCAAAATACATGATAGAGCGCGGGGTGCGGTCTACAAGCTGTGCGAGGTATTCCTGTGTCCAGCCTTTGGCTTCTCTTTTGCGCTTGATTTCCCGGCCCAGCGCGTGAAAATCAAGTTTTCGTTCATCTTGGTACATTTTCATCTCACCCCTATATTATTTTACATTTCGGGTGATATTATTTGAACGAAGTGTAATTTTATGTTTATGTAGTATTTTGTTTCGCCATATCAAAATGATAAAATTATGTATTTTGAAAGACAGCTACGAACAAATATTGAAAGACTATACTAAGTCGTTCCTCTTGACAAACATCCGTATTCGGACTACAATATAAGTGTCCGAGTACGGATGTTTGGAGGGATTAAGATGACAGAGATAAAAGAACAGCTATCTCAACTCAATAAAATGTCCAATAAAAGTGAAGCTCTTTATCACAAAGTTGCTTTTTCTATTGGTATCTCTGATAGCTCACTTGGGGTACTGTATACGCTGCTGGACGCAGAGGCGCCGTGCTCTCAGTATGACCTGTGCAGCGAGTGGTCTATTCCCAAGCAAACTATCAACACCGCCGTAGCTGCCCTGCAAAAGAAAGGGGTGGCGTTTCTTTCGCCCATCCCCGGAACAAGGAATAAGAAAAATATAGCGTTCACAGAGTTTGGTAGAGATTTTGCCGAAAAGACGGTTGGCATATTGCGCATGGCAGAGCTTGACGCTCTTGCGGAATTATCACCGGAAGAAAGAGAGCTTTATATTCGTTTGAATGAAAAATATAATTGTCGCTTGATCGAGAAACTTTATCGCATTATGGACGAGGTGAACCAAGACAGGAAAGATTGCGATTAAATAAGCAGGAGAAAATATAATTATGTCCAAGTATAAAAAAATGAAACAGCTCATAGCGGATATGCGCTTACCTGAGTATCGTTATAAGCAACTGCTTGATGCTGTGTTCCTACAAGGAATTATGCGTTTTGAAGATATGAAGTTGCTTCCAAAAACGCTGCGCGAAAAGTTGGTGGAGCAGTTTGGTGAAACTGTTGTGGAGATCAAGGCGATCCATCATGAGAAATCAATGCAAACTGACAAGGTGCTGTTTGAACTGTCGGACGGAAACCGTGTGGAAACGGTGGGTCTGTTTTATAAAGAGGGCTGGAACTCCTTTTGCATTTCATCTCAAAGCGGTTGCGGCTTCGGTTGTAAGTTTTGCGCAACAGGGACTTTGGGATTACGCAGAAACTTGACTGTGGATGAAATTACCGACCAAATCCTATATTTTATGCAACAAGGATGCAGTATCAACAGTATCTCTTTTATGGGAATGGGAGAGCCGTTCGCTAATCCACAAGTTTTTGAAGCCCTGCATGATCTGACCGCCCCGGAACTGTTCGGGCTGTCCCAGCGACGCATCACCATTTCGACTATCGGTATCGTGCCGGGTATTCAAAAATTGACAAGAGAATATCCGCAAGTCAATCTGGCCTATTCCCTCCACGCACCTACTGACCGTCTGAGGGAAACGCTCATGCCAATAACTAAAACATACCCCCTTGGTCAGGTACTGGATACATTAGATCAGCACATTCGGCAAACAAATCGCAAGGTGTTTTTGGCATACATCATGCTAAAGGATGTCAATGACAGCGACAGACACGCAGAGCAACTTACCAAGTTGTTATTCAAACACAAAAAGTATTTGCCACTATACCATTTAGATTTAATCCCATACAATCAAACGACAGTTACGGAAACTATGGTGCCCTCAAGCCACACACGAATAAAGGCCTTTTGCCGTATCATTCATAATGCAGGAATTAGCGTCAATATCCGAACGCAATTTGGCTCCGATATTAACGCTGCTTGTGGCCAGTTGGCGGGGGCCTACCGTGACGATCAAAAACAAGGAGAGAGAACAATGTCCGCTATACAAGAACAGTCTTTTGAATGGCTCTTGTGTCCTGTGTGCAAGAGCAAAACACGACTTAAAATCCGAAAGGACACGATACTTGACAATTTCCCACTCTTTTGTCCCAAATGCAAAAGTGAAATGCTTATCTGTGTCAAACAATTTCATATATCTATTATCAAAGAGCCAGACGCACAGACGCAGAGCCGATAATCCGTAGCCCTTGGGTGCGAGTTATCGGCTCTTTTGTTTTTTGGGGCGGGTATCAATCAAAGTTACCGCCTTATACGATGACTTTAGGAGGAACACGGCGGTTTCCATGGAGGGATCGTCGTGTTCATTTTGCTTTTTCACACTACCCGTGATTTTCACCTGCTAAAAAAAGCGTAGTTCTCCCTCCGGGATCGTCCGATCATGAACATGAAATATTCCAGTACATATATGTAAATAAAAACTCGTGCGTCCGCATAGCGTCATGCTGTGCGGGCGTTTTTATATATTCTTACCTTGGGACAAGTTGTCCCAAAGCTGGCAGCCCCGGCTGTCGATCCCCGCCCCCTCTCCGTTCAGAACGCCATCCACCCAGCTATCTGAACGGAGGAAAATATAATGGCTATCATCAATTTGAAAGAGTTTTACCCGTGGTACACCCACGATGAATATATCGAAGTTTCCGATGAAGTGGCCGCCGAACTGCGGGCGGACAAGCTGTACGAGGCTGCCCACCAGCGGCGGATCGTCCGCAACAAAGCGCAGTATTCCCTCGATTGCAATGATGGGATCGAATACTCTGCCTGTCTGCACGAGCCGACCCCGCAGGAGCTGTTGGAACGCATGGATCAGTTCTGCACTCTCTGGAACGCTCTCAACACCCTGCCGGAGATCCAAGGCCGCCGAGTGGATGCCTGTGTTATCCTCGGCAAGAGCTATTGCGAGGTTGCCAAGGCCGAGGGCGTAAATGAAAGTGCTGTGCGGCGTTCCGTAGAGCGTGGTTTGAAGCAGATGAAAAAACATCTTAAAGACACTCTGTAAGCCAGTCCGAATTGATGTGTTTGCTGTCCTTGGTATATAGAGAGGATTGATCCTCTCGACAACTGAATAGCGGCGGCTCCCGGCTTTGCCGGGGAGCCGAGCGGTGGGTACGCTGTGACTTCTCCCACGGGAGGACGAGCGATCCATACCAACACCGCAAGTGGGGCATCGCCACCCCACGGCCACGATCCGGCGTGGACAGGCTGGCCGCCTGTCCCGACCGGCCGCCGCACCCCAGCGGGAGCGTCATGTCGAGTATCGCTGTCTTATGACGGGCCAAGGAAATGAGCGTGGCGCTCCCAAAATCTTTATCAAGGAGGAAAACCTATTATGAGTTGCGATCCTGTATTGGCGGCTATGCTGGCCCGGCCGTGGAACAACAATGCCTGCCGGGGCTATGTCATCTACGCTATGGAAAACTGTGGCTTTTCTCCCACGGACATCCGGCGTGTGGTGGCAGAACTCCACGAGGTTTTTGACTTCTGCGGGCTGGAGGAGGCCCAGCAGCACTTTGAGAACGGCCCCTATTGACCTTGGGACAACCTGTCCCAAGGTGGAGCAAGGCAAGAGGGCGGCACCGCCGAGGTGCCGCCTTTCTGCGTTTCCCCACGGGACAAGGGGAACTGTCGGTCATTGTTTCTCGCTGCGCCGAAAGGAGGCCCACATGGAAGTTCCCGTACCAACCAAGGAGGAATACACTTATCAAGTCGGAAAAATCCAATTTATTGTCACGCCCGTCTACAAGGACAAAGGCGAGTCTATGCGTGACATTCTCTTGAAACTGATGTTGGCTGATTTGGAGCCAGCTTAACTTTTCATCCACATCCTTAACACGGGCGGTCAACGGAGGTATAATATAAATAGGATAAAACCTCTTGTTTGACTGCTGGAAGGAGGATATTTTGAAACAGTCAAGCAAGAAAACCGCCCTCGGCACAGCCGCCCTTTACTGCCGACTGAGCCGTGATGATAATATGGACAACGAGTCCAACAGCATCAGCAATCAGAAAAAGATACTGCAAAAAGCCGCCAAGGACAAGGGCTATACGGACACCATCTTTTTCGTGGATGACGGTATCACCGGCACCACCATGAAGCGCCCCGGCTTTCAGAAAATGATCGCCGCAATCGAGGCCGGGTATATCTCGGCGGTGTTCGTCAAAGACCTGTCCCGGCTGGGCCGCAACTACATTGAGGTGGGTAAGCTCACCGAGGAGTTTTTCCCGCTTCATGATGTGCGGCTGGTGGCCGTGTCCGATGGCGTGGACAGCGACGAGGGCGAGGATGACTTCACCCCGTTCAAAAACATAATGAATGAGTACTACGCCAAGGACATCTCCAAGAAGCGCCGGATCGTCAATAAGATGAAAGGCAACGCCGGGATTCCGCTGTCCCCACCGCCCTATGGCTATATCAAAAACCCGGACGATCCCCGGTTTTGGGTGGTCGATCCCGTGGCCGCCGATGTGGTGCGCCGTATCTACCGCATGGCGCTGGAGGGGTACGGGCTGGCCGAAACTGCCGCCGCTCTCGGCGCTGATGGTATCGTCAACCCCACCTACTACTGGCGCAGCAAGGGTACAAGCCGGGGCGGTTCCAAAAGTACCTTGGAGCCTACCAAGTGGGGCCATACCACGATCAAGAAAATCCTTACCACGCAGGAGTATTGCGGCGATGTCATCAACTTCAAAAGCTACTCCAAATCCTACAAGATGAAGCGCCGGATCGAAAACCCGGAGGAAAACCGGGCGATCTTCCTCAATGTTCACGAGGCTATTATTGATCGGCCCACTTGGGAAAAGGTACAGGCGCTGAAGGCCGGAACCCGGCGCAAGCGCCCCACCGTCACCCAAGAGCCAAGCGCCTTTTCCGGCGTGATGAAGTGTCCCGAGTGCGGCGGCAATCTGAACTTCCACTTTAATCAGAACAACCACGACATCAAGTTTTTCAGTTGCCAAAACCATAATTCGGGGCTGCGTAAATGCTCGTCCACCCACTATATTCGGCTGGACTTCTTGGAGCAGGTCGTTCTCTACGAGGTGCATCGGCTGGCCTGTTTCGCCAACGAGTACGAAAACGACTTTATCAAAGCGATGGTGGGCCGCTCGGCAAAGGTAGCCGAAAATGAGCGGGTACGCAAAAAGCGGGAGCTGGATGGGCTGCTGGCCCGTGACCGGGAGTTGGACACACTCTTTGAGCGGCTGTATGAGGACAATGTTTCCGGCAAGATCGACGATGCCCGGTTTGCGAAAATGGCAAAGCGCTATGAGCAGGAGCAGGGCGAGAACGCCGGACGCATCAAGGCCCTGCGGCTGGAAGTGAAAAAGCTGGAAGAAAAGCGGATGGATGTAGATGACTTCTTGGAAACGGTACGCCACTACACCAACGCCGCCAAGATCACCAAACGAATGGTAGCCGAGCTGATTGACCACATCGAGGTCTATCCTGCGGTCAAGGAGGACGGTGTAACCAACCAGCGGGTGACGATCCACTACAACTGTATCGGGGCCTTTGAGGTGCCGGATCGCCGCAAAATCCCCGAGCGGGACATCCTGCTGGAAACGAGAAAAGGCGTAGCATTAAGCTACGCCCCGGCGGTGTAAAGGTGGTGTGGGATATGAGAGTTTTCATTTACTGCCGTGTGGCCCGTGACGATACCTTTGCATTGGAACACCAGCGGTTCTTGCTCCAGCTTTACGCAAAGCGGGCGGGATATACCATTATCGGCGCTGCGGACGAATACGGCAGCGGGTTGACCCTTGACCGTCCGGGCATGGGAAAGGTCACACAGGCCGTTCTCGCTGGCGAGGTGGATGTGGTGTTAGTCCATAGTCTGACCCGGATAGGCCGGGAATGGGGGATGACCCAAAGCTATATCGACCAGCTCACCCGGCACAAGGTCAAGCTCCTTTGTATCAAAGAACGCTGCTTGTTCAGCGAAAAAGGCGTGATCCATTTTTGAGCATAAAAATGGACGTTATGCTGAAATGTGGAAACATTATACAGAGGCGATTGATTTGAAAGTTCAAACAAAGGTGGTGCAGTAAAATGAAAAAATTAAAAGAAATATTATTTTTATCAGATAAAGGCTATACTGATTTGAAAAAAGCAATAGGTGCTGGATGGCAAGATAAAAAATACAACGAGTTGGGCGTGGTTGTAAGAGACTGCAACAAGGCTCTCAATGACATATTGGTAATTATGCTTCAAGCAGAAAAATATGTGGCTTTACTCGCCAAGAGCCTTAGTGAATACGAAAGTGTTCAACTAGGATCTACAAATGGAATATCTGCAAGCACACCTCAGACCAGTAGTTTTGCTGTTACACCATCAAGTGCAGATACAACCACCTTTGAGTCAAATACCTTTGGTTCTAATCTTGCATTTGTTCAAGACAGACTATCAGCTGAACGATATTTTTCCCGTGGAAATCACTATGAAGAATATCGAGATTATTGGGAGAACGGGAACTATACCTTTTCTCGAAATGAAAATCCAGAACTCGTATACGTTAGAGCAAGGGATATTGAAGGAGTTTATCTCAGTGACCGAGAACTTGGGAACCCGGAAGGATTTTGGACACGGAATGGTCGAGAGGGATGGTCGAGAGAAAACATTCTAAGGCGAGCTTCGCACATCCAAGATGTTCGTCAAAATACTGAGTCAGGAATGTCTTTGGATGAGCTTTCACAAAACCCAGTGTTAGATGATACCATTCGTAGCTATTACAATAATCCTGTCCAGGTTGCGCAGGTAGGTTCTTATTATGTATTTCAGAGTGATGGGCGACATCGAACACTTGCAGCTCAATCGCTTGATACATATATCCCGGTTTTAGTAACAGGTAGCTACACTCGAAATGATTAACAAATGAGGAGGTGAGTGTTTGAGCAACGTAAATGCTGATGCAACTCAATTACTGACAATACTGAAAAATATGCGGACCTCCATTTCTTCTATCGAAACTACAAGAAGTTCTGTGAAGATGAAATATCAGCAATTGGGAATTGGATGGAATGACAAGAAGTACGATGAGCTGGGAACTATCGTAAAAGATTGCAACAAAGCCCTGAATGATATTTTACAGATTATGCTTCAGGCCGAAAAATACGTTGCTTCACTTGCCAAAAGTGTACAAGAATATGATAATGTTAATTTGGACACTCCTTCTGCACGAAATTCTTTCCTCCAGGGTCTGCAAACACCTAATGTTGGTAATTCGTCTTATCAGTATTGCCTTGGCGTGCTAACCCAAGGTAGCACACCAGACGGATATATCGCTGTTATATCACAACGCCATGAAAATGCAGAGCAGAATGTCAGAGAAGTGTTTGACCATTTCGCTGGTAAACTGATGATACAAGATTCTGAATATCCACCGGATCAGACAGCACATTACTCACCGGGAAATTATATAGGGCATTCACGAGGAGTCTACTACAATGCAGCTTCTGATATGACAAATCCAAGAGGTGCAGGAACAACTTATTTCCACGAGCTTGCTCACATGATCGACCATGCTTCGTGCAACTATCGGAGCAATCTATCCAATACTCCAGAATTTGCTGAGGCACTGGTTGAGGACGGACAAAGAATCCTGAGCTTATATAACAATCTTCCAGTGGAAAAGCAAACTGCTTTTCTGACCCGTATTAGGCAGGATTCAGCTCACTCCTTCTCGGACTTAATTGATGCGACAACAAATGGTCAATTGCACGGAAATTATGGTCACTCAAGGAACTATTGGACGAGACCGGGCAATCTACAAGCAGAAGCCTTTGCCCACTTTTTTGAAGCGTCTATGGGAGACCAAGGCAAATTAGAGCTATTAGCAAATTTCTTTCCTACAGCGTTTGGTATTTTTTCTTCAATGATTGATTCTATTAGACCAGATAATCATGTTAGGGTCTTGAGCAGAGAAAGGTAGGTGCATACAATGGACAAAAACAAGAGCGTTGCAGATTTTATGAATAGCTTCCTTAATACACCTGAACCGAAAATTGATAATGAGTATTATGAAATCGAAGAACAGTATTTTCGGCAATTCGGTCATGGTGTCCCAAGGGAAATGTTGCCTGATAGCATTTCAACGGAACAAATTAAACAAGCCATGAAAAAATGCATTCTTTCCAAAAAGGATAATCTCTTTGAACTATTAGGCATCATTATCAACGATAATTATTTATATTAAGAAAAGGAACGACGACATGGATGAAGACAACATTATAACTTTGAATGATGAGAATGGGAACGAAGTTGAATTTGAATTTCTTGACTTAATACCGTATCGCCAGAACGAATATGTTGTCCTGCTTCCTATTGGAGATTCGGATGGGCAAGTTGTTATTTTGCAGCTGAAAGAAATTGACGATGAAACAGAAGAATATGTTGGTGTTGAAAACGAATTTGTGTTAGAGACTGTCTTTGCTCTGTTCAAAGAGCGAAACAAAGATTTCTTTACATTTGAGTAATTAAACAATGCAAGCTCAAACCAACAACACGATAAAAGGGGGGTGCATTATGGATATTTGGCATCGTGTAGGCAGAATTGTTCGCTTCTCAAACTTAGGAACTCTTCTGTTCTTTACTCTTAATATTCTGCTGATTGTTGCTGTGTTCGGTTCGTCAGGAAGCATTGTTGAACTGATTTGTATTTACTTTTTCACAGTAGCTATCAGCTTATCCCCATTAGGCGAAATGTGCCTGGCTGCCTTCGCAGGAGCAAGCGATATAAAAAGAGTAGATATAAAACTTCGAGTTGTCCCGCTGGTTCAATATGTTTTAGATAAAGCAAAAGAGAACACATCATACTGTCCTAAAAAAGTGAAAGTGAAGATTATCCATGATCCTGCTCCAAATGCATTTGCTCTAGGTAGGCAAACACTATGCATAACTGACGGATTGCTTTTACTCTCCGATGATATGATACTTGGAATTCTCGCCCATGAGATCGGACATCTCTCATACGGACATACTGTTATCCAATTATTGATTGGCGGGGGCAATATATTTATATCCGGGTGCCTCCTGTTAATCAAAATATCCTACTGGATTTTTTCTGCAATCATGGGGCTGTTCGCAATATGCTCTCGTAGTGGTGTAATGGGTATAATTACCGCAGTTTTCGCAGGAATATCAACAGCACTTTCTTGGTTATGGGTAAAGTTCTGTATGCTTTTTCTGATGTGGTCTATGAGACAAAATGAGTATCTGGCTGATGAATTTGCTTATAAAATTGGTTTTGGTCTTGAATTAGCGACGGTATTAGACCAACATATCTCAGATGTTCCGCATGATGGTTTTCTCAGTGCAATATACTCAACTCATCCATGCAACGATGATAGGGTTGCAGCATTGCAAAATTTAGGTGTACCCTATTCTCGATACTAAATTCATAATCTCACAAATTGGCAAGCAGTGTAAACCTGTACAGGTTCACTCATTTTCTCGATTTTCCCTTCGGTGCAATCTTCGCAAATTTGCTTGTTGGGGAAGCATCCCCAATCCCCTTTGAACATCATCTGCCGATGATGGCTACACGATTTTCAATCGTTTCTCAAAGAACAGTAGAATAAAAATTTGCCCATGGTTGAAAGCACCGAAATCGAAAAGCAAAAAAGCAGCCACGATCCGCACCCTTTGGGGAGTGCAGACCGTGGCTTTTTGCTTTAACGGAAGTTCTTCTTTTCCTCTTTCTCTTTCTCTTTTTCCTGCTCTTTCTGCCTGTCGATATTCAAAATCGTTTCAACCGTCCGTTTGGCAATCAGCAGTTCTTCTTTCTCTTTTCTGATCTGACGGTACTCAGCGTAGTCCTGCTTTTTCTGGACTGCCAGCTGATGAAACTCCTCATACAATGATTGCATGGACGGGAGCTTTGTAATCTGCAATTCATCAAAGGCTTGCTTCGCCGCTTTATGAATTGTGATTTCCTGACGGTGTTCTTCAAAGAATTTTTTGCTATATCCAGACTTGCGGTACTCGATATAAATTTGCCTTGTGTTGCGATAATTTTTGATGTGCTGCTGCAACGCCTGAACCTCAACCATACGTTTCTCTGCGACCTTGATAGAATCAGAAAGCGCATCGAACCGGGCAGACAGATTTTCAATATGAGCAGTCAGATCGTCGTAGTTGCCCAAGCCTTTTTCTTTCAGTAGGATTACCGTTCGGGCAGCTTCTTTTCGGTTGAACTTCTTCGCCCACTTTTCATAACCGACCGTCTTGCCCTCGGCCATCTTTGCCTGAATATCAATCAGCATCTGGAACTGCTTCGGGGCAGGAGCCTTGGCAGAGCCGCCTTTTGATTTGTGCAGGTTCTTGCCGGAGATAACCGCTTGAATTTCCTCTTTGCTATATCCTTCGCCCAGGGAACGCAGCCGAATGAAACGCTTCTGATTCTCGCCCTTGAACGCAGGCTGCTTTCCATCCTTGAACTCAAATCCCATGTCAGCCAGAGCCTGAACAAAGCCATCAAAGCTCTTTGGTTTCTGCTTCAGCACCGCATCAATCGCATCACATAATTCGTCACGCTGGGTACGCTTCTTGGGATAAACAGTTCTTTTCTGGCGCTCCCGATACGGCTTCGGTGTAATAATGGACAGCCCGTGTTCCAGGCAAACCATATCACTGAGTCTTTGCACCGCCAGACCGGAAAGAAAGAAGTTTTTGAATTTCCGTGTGGCATCCAGCGAGGTCGAATTATAAATGATATGATTGTGAATGTGGGATTTGTCGATGTGGGTCGCAACGATGAAAGCGTGTTTTCCCTTTGTCCATCGCATCGCTGTTTCATAGCCGACTTGGTTCGCTTCTTCCGGGGTGATTTCTCCCGGCTTAAAGGACTGGCGTATCTGGTATGCGATGATATTGTTCTTCTGCTGTCTGCCGGTAATATGCTGATACTGCCGTTTGGAAAGCAGAAATTCCTCATCTGCTGTCTTTGGATCACACTCATAGGAACTGATAAATTCGCCATCATTGGTTTTTGCGGCATTTTGTGAGTAGTCGGTTCTGTCTGCCAAACATTGAGCGACCGTCTTTCCCTTATTCACATGGAGTGCAATCAATCTTGTCGCTGCCATTCCCATCACTTCCTTCCCAAAAAGAAAAAGCCACCGGTCGGTGACTTTTCTCTGATATTATCTTATGACCTGATAAATGCTCCCAGACTTTCTCCAATATTCTCGACTTTCATAACAGCCCAGACGAGCAAGAACACCGCTGCTATTGTCGCAATTCCAAGAACCACAAGAATAAGCAGGGACTGCCACAAAGCCTTTACAATGCAGTAAATCGCAGATCCGCCAATGACCAAGAGCAATAAACCAATTACATAGGACACAACATTTGTAAGCAGATTTCCAAGAATGCAAATCACTTTTACAACGAACAGCACCGGCAGTGCCAATATCTTCAATACCAGCTTCATAGGCTCAACCCCTTTCTTTTAATTATATTGTACAAGGGTATCTGCCATAACGCAATGATGTCAACCCTTATGTAAAAGCCGCAGCCGAAACTGCGACTTCCCAACAAGTTGTCGGATTACTGGATTGAGGACAGGCGAACAAGAACTTCTCTCATGTCCGTCCAGATCTCCTCCAGCCGTTTTTGCAAATCCTCAATGTCAGCACGATAGATGCTGCCTGTTTCGTTCGCTCGCTTTGCGTACTGGTTCAGGTTGTTGGAGCAGATTCGCAGGAGCGAAACCAGGGCTTTCACATCCTGCAAATCCAGTCTGATACAGTAACCATCCAGAGCCATTTTCCGCAGATAGGCTCCCATGCTGCGGATGCCAAGCTCGTCCATCTTCTCATGGATTCGCTCGACCTCCTCCTTGGATGCAAGGAAATGAACATCCTGATCTCGCTTTGCCATTACAACACCTCCTCACGGGTTTCAGAGTATTTTGCAGGCGGGATATGCTCCGCTTTGGATTTCAGATCAGCCAACACAGAAGGACGCTCTGACTCGCTTCTTTCGTCACGATTTTCCACAGAGTCCTCCATATTCAGGGCTGCATCCAGTTCTGCCAGTCGCTGACTTTTGGCTGTCAGCTCTGCTTCCTGCGGGAACGGTTTTCCAACCTCCGCCTTGGCTGCTTCCTGCTGATTGTAGAGATTATTCAACTGCTCATTGGCTCGTTCTAAGCGCTCAAGGATGCCTGCAAGGGCATTGTCCAGTCGGGTGATATTTCCTCGTGCGTCCGTTCCAAGGGCTACTCTGTGGCTCACAGCGCCCTTCAGGGTCACATCGAACTCGTTCCGGAAACTGTCAAACGAAAGCTCCATCTGAAAGCCACGGTAACTGCCAAGAGGAACCGGATCGGCACTTTTCGTGTCCTTACAAGCCGCAAGGAGGATTTCACCGGCATCTGCCTTTTCGGTGTAGGCTTTGCCCATGATTTCCATGCCGCAAAAGCCATCGGCAATCTGCGGGTGTGCTTCCACGGTTTTAATATCAGCTTCAAAGCCATGAATATAGCCTGTCTGCTTTTCAATCTCAGCCGGGAAGTATTTCAGAAGCTTATCTTCCATACGGTACTGCTGGCTCTGGTGGTCAGCTTTCAGCACCTTCAGCCTTGCCACATCAATGTCCAAGTCCATCTTTTCCTTGATAAGCGGATTGCCGGCACACAGCGCCTTGATCTCCGCATAGGACAGCGCCTGCTCATCCACATCGTCACAGGAGCGAACCGGTGATTTGGAGGTCATAATCTGAGAAATAAACTTCTGCTTGTTTTCCAAGGTCTGATACAGGTAGGCATCGAAGGTTCCCTCGGTCACATACTGATACACCTGAACCTCTTTGTTCCGGTTGCCCTGACGGATGATACGACCGTTTCTCTGGGTCATATCAGACGGACGCCAACCCACATCCAAGTGGTGAACTGCCACCAATTTGTCCTGGACGTTGGTTCCTGCACCCATCTTTTGCGTACTGCCAAGAAGCACTCGCACCTGCCCGGTACGAACCTTGGCAAAGAGGTCTTTTTTCTTTGCCTCGGTATCTGCATCATGGATAAAGGCAACTTCTTCCGCAGGCACACCGTTTGCAATCAGCTTGGTTTTGACATCATCATAGACATTGAAGGTTCCATCATTTTTCGGTGTGCTAAGGTCGCAGAACACCAACTGGGTCAATTTGTCAGCCTGACCGTCCTGCCAGATACGCAGGATATTTCCCACGCAGGCATTGAGCTTGCTGTCAGGGTCATCGGGTAACAGGGTGTTCATTAGCCGCTGATCCAGTCCCAATTTTCGTCCGTCGCTGGTAATCTTGAGCATATTATCGACGGACGGGTCTACAATACCGGCATGAACATCTGCTGCTCTCTCTGAAAGGGAAGCCACCATATCCTTCTGGTACTCAGAGGGCTGAACCACAACCGTTTCAAACTTTGCTTCGGGAACAGGGAGATGCAACTGGTCAGAGGTCTTGATGTCGGCAACCTCCTTGAACATATTCATCAGTTCAGGCAGGTTGAAGAACTTCGCAAATCGGGTTCTGGCACGATAGCCGGTTCCCTCCGGTGCAAGCTCAATCGCAGTTGTTGTTTCTCCGAAGGTCGATGCCCAGGAATCAAAATGGGTCAGGTTCTTTTGCTGGAGCGTACTGTACTGGAGATAGCGCATGACCGTATAAAGCTCGGTCATCGAGTTACTTACTGGAGTACCGGTTGCAAAGATCACACCACGCCCGCCGGTCAGCTCATCCATATAGCGGCACTTCATAAACATATCCGAAGATTTCTGGGCTTCGGAGGTGGACAGACCTGCCACATTTCGCATTTTTGTGTAGAGGAACAAATTCTTGAACGCATGGCTTTCGTCCACAAACAGCCGGTCTACACCCAACTGCTCAAAGGTAATGACATCATCTTTCTTGTCAGCGGCAAGGAGCTTGTCCAGTCTGGCTTCCAATGATTTTCGTGTTTTCTCCATCTGCTTGATCGTGAAGTTTTCGCCACGCTGCCATTTCAGCTCCGCAATCGCACCCTCGATCTCATCAATCTGCTCCCGCAGCTGCCGTTCCTGTCGTTCGGCAGAAAGCGGGATTTTTTCAAACTGGCTGTGACCGATGATGACTGCATCATAGTCACCCGTTGCGATACGAGCGCAGAACTTCTTACGGTTTGCTGTTTCAAAATCCTTCTTGGTGGCAACAAGGAGCTTGGCACTCGGATAGAGGTGCAGGAACTCGTTTGCCCACTGTAAGGTCAAGTGATTCGGCACAACGAACAGGGATTTCTGGCTCAATCCAAGCCGTTTACTCTCCATAGCCGATGCAGCCATCTCGAAGGTCTTGCCCGCACCAACTTCGTGTGCAAGCAGCGTATTTCCACCATATAGCACATGAGCGATAGCATTTCTCTGGTGTTCACGGAGGGTAATATCCGGGTTCATGCCGCCGAAACGGATATGAGAGCCATCATACTCACGAGGTCTGGTGGAGTTAAAAAGTTCGTTGTACTTGGTGGAAAGGGTTTCTCGTCTGTGCGGATCTCTCCAAATCCAATCTCGGAACGCATCCTTGATTGCCTGCTGTTTCTGCTGTGCCAGGGTAGTTTCTTTTTTATTGAGGACACGCTTCTGCTTACCATCTGCATCTTCAATCGTATCATAGATACGAATATCCTTCAGATTCAGCGTTTCCTCCAGAATCCGATATGCGTTGGCTCGCTCTGTACCGTAGGTGACATACGCCGCCACATCGTTGTAGTTGGGAGAACTCTTACCGTTGATGCGCCACTCTGCGGTCAGCTCGGAGAACTTGACCTCAATGGAACGGCGCAAGTAATACGGCGTTTCAAAGGTTTCCTCCATGAACTGCTGAATATAATCGGCATCAATCCATGTTGCACCCAAACGCACATCAATCTCGGACGCATCCAAGTCCTTCGGCTGTGCTTTCTGCAAGGCTTCCACATTGATGTGGAAGGAAGAATCCCTGTCTGCCGCCATCTGTGCGACACGCAGCTTGCTTCTTACATCACCGGAAAGGTAATCATCGGCAGTCTGCCATCCAACTTCCACAGCATCGGGAGCCATCGGGTCTTTGAAGATCACCCCTCGAAGCTCTGCCTGAATCGCATCGTATTCTCCAGGTGTTCCAAGCAGCTGTGCCATAAACGGCAAATCCACCTTGCCACGCTCACCGATAGAGATTGCCAGAGCTTCGGACGGCGTATCCACGCTCGTCACTCTGCGTTCCGGCTTGATGGTTCGCTTGGTGAACATATCCGCCTTGCTTTTCAGATTGCCGTCCTCATCCACATTTTCCAGAGAACACAGGAGATAGTAGGAGGAATCGTCAGCAAATGCCTGACCATTGGCTCGATTATTGATAAGCCCGTTCTTTGCGGCAAACGCATCGTAGGCATCATTCAGTTCTGCCTGTTTCTGAGTAATCATTTCATCCGGGTAATCCTCAAGCTGATATTCGATCAGCTCGTTGACGATACCACGAAGTTCCACCATGCCCATCACACGGTCTTTTGCTTTCTCATTCAGGTCTACACGGCGCATCAGGGAGTTTTCACGGAAGTACACATTGCCATCCACCACGGTATAAGAGAAATTCTTTACATCCGGGGTTGCAGGAATGGTTTCGATTTCCTTACCCTTGTCAGCTTCGGGAAGCTCCACAGCCTGATAGGTTCCTTGGATGTGGGAAACTGCTTCTTTCAGAAGTTCGGACAGTTCCATGCCCTCAATGGGACGCACTGTAATGTCCATGCCGTAGGCGGTACTTTCTTCCACCGTATCGCCCAGAACCATTTCAGGATGAGCGACAAAGTAGCTGTTCATGGTGTGTCCTTCTTCGGTGCGGTCAAGGTTTACCCATTCCGGTACAATGTCAATCGGATGGTCACGCTTTTGCAGGAACAGGATGTCGGACACGACTTCCGTGCCTGCGTTTTTCTTAAAGGCATCGTTTGGCAGACGGATTGCACCAAGCAGTTCCGCCCTCTGCGCCATATATCGCCTTGCGTCAGAGTTCTTGGAATCCATGGTGTAACGGCTTGTCACAAAAGCGACCACACCACCGGGACGAACCTGATCCAAAGCCTTGGCAAAGAAATAGTTGTGAATGGAGAATCCCAGCTTGTCATACGGCTTGTCGGACACTTTGTAGTTGCCGAAAGGGACATTACCCACAGCCAGATCGTAAAAGTCTCGGCGGTCTGTCGTTTCAAAACCGGCTACTTTGATTTCTGCGTTGGGATAGAGCTTCTGAGCAATTCTGCCGGTGATGGAATCCAGTTCCACACCATACAAACGGCTGCTCTGCATTTCAGGAGGGAGCATACCAAAGAAGTTGCCGATACCCATAGCAGGCTCCAGAATATTTCCTGTTTCAAAGCCCATCTGTCCGACCGCATCGTAGATGGAGCGAATGACCGTAGGGCTGGTGTAATGTGCGTTCAGGGTGGAAGCTCTTGCCGCAGCATATTCATCTTCGGAAAGCAGGTTTTTCAGTGTCTGATACTCCTTCGCCCAATTTCCCTTGTCCGGGTCAAAGGCATCTGCCAGACCGCCCCAACCGACATAATTCGACAAAATCTCCTGTTCTTCGGTAGTGGCGTTCCTGTTCTCGCTTTCCAGTTTGAACAGAGTTTCAATGGCTGCGATGTTTCTTGCGAATTTCTGCTTCGGTCCACCTTCACCGATGTTGTCATCCGTGATGTGGAAGTTCACCGCAGGAACAGGTGGGATTTCTCTGGTGGTGATGGACTGCTCAAGCTGAGCGATAATGTCCATGACTTCGGCATTCTGCCATCCGTCCACCTGGGCATAATCCTGAATGATGGTGTCCTTTCCATCTACGCACTGTACGAAGTCCAGACTACCCGGCAGATCTCTGGTATTCATTGCACCCAGGGCTTTTCTCTGCGTGTCAGGAAGTGCATAGTAGGCTCGCAGGGCATCATCAAAGGAACTGTATTCCTTGATGTCCAGCGCACCCCGCTTCTGAATGTCCTCGGCAACATAAAAATGATCGATGAAGTGTTCCGGTTCCTGCTGTTCGGGTTCCGCACTGGCTCTGACCTGTGCGTGTGCCTTTTCGTCAGGGTAGTCCCCATAGATACGGATGCACTTATGCTCCTGCTGATCGTAAACGGCAGCACCATCGTACTTGAATCCGTCATCCTCCATGGTTCCGTCCACATAGCCCTGGGCAGCTTTTTCCGCTTCTTCCAGAGTGTAGTAGTCCAGTTTATCATCGAAGCCGTTTTCAAAGTGATGGTAGGCGGCAACCAGATAGCGGGGAGCCATGCGCTCCTCGTAGCTGTTAATCATCTCAGGTGTCAGCCATTCTGGTTTGTCGGGAATCATTTCATACAGCTCACGCATCTTGGCAATCTGTGCATGGCGGTTGCCTGCCCACAGATGCTTTTCGCTGTGCTGTCCTGCACCAAGGAAGTATTCGCAGTCCATACGCAGACGGTCTAACAGCTGATACTCAGGGGTGTAGTCCCTCGGTTCGGTTTTGCCCAGAAAATCCTCTGTAACGGGCTTTTCTTCGGTTTGGGCATCAACCCTTACCGCATGGTTTCTTTCGTCCTGAGAGAGCATACGCTCGAAATTCTCACGATTCTCGGCACGGAAGATGGGATAAGCAAGCGTAGGGTCACGCAGCTGAACTTCTCTGTCCGTGATCTGCTCCACACGGAAAGCTGTATCGTCCAGATATACCGTGTCACCGACCTGATAATTCCATTTCGGTTCCTCGGAAGCAGATGCTTCCACAACTTCGGCAGGCTCTGCCACAGGCGCTTCTGGCTGAACCGACTCCATCGCAGCTACGGACTGACGAACTTCCTCCAAATAGTCATTGGCAAGCCATTCGTCCGTGAAGTATTCCGTAACGCCTTCCGGGTCTACATAGTAGTCATCGGTCTGATTATCCCAGATCGCATACTCGCCATCCTCGGTATCAATCACTGCGAAACGGTCATAAACATCTTCCAACGGATCAGTTTTAGCTTCTTCGATAGCCTGTCGTTCCGCTTCTTCCTCCGGGCTGAGGTAGCGTCCCTTTCGTATCAGACCGTCGATTCTCTGCACCACCTGCGCCCAGGACATCTGCAATTTATCGCAACCGCTCTTGGTGTAAGCAACACCCTTGGCATCGTGATCCTGACCGCTGTGCGTTGCACCAGAGCAGGCATGGGAATGACCACCGGTTCCGTATTCATGCTTCAGGAAGTCCATCTTTTCCTTGGCAGAATGATTCTCCTGCCAGTAGTTATAAATACGGGCTTTACCACCGGAAAAGCCGCTTCCACGGGTCAAGTCTGCATTGACTTCATCATCCGTAATGAACTGGCGGACAAGGGGCATCTGCATCATATCGGTCTGATACTCACGCAAAGGCATATTCAACTCATACAGCTGTTTCTGAATGAGATTCAGCTTGTGATAGTGAAAACGAAGCAGATCGGGATTTTCCGCAAGGGTTTTTCTAAATTCCGAATACTGCTGTACCAAGGTTGCGTGGAAACGAGGGTCATCCAACTTTTCAGCCAAGTCTGCGGTTTCGTCAGGGAAACCACGAAACGGTTCCTGATGAAGAATTGCCAGATAGTTGCTGGAACGGGCTTCTTCACTCAAATCGTGATAAAGATGCCACAGGGATTCTGCCAACTTCTGACGCTCATATCCGGATGCTTCTACCAGTTCCACATTAGTTGCGAACCGACCATTTTCAAGCAGTTCTCCAATGCGCTCGGCAACCGTTTCCCAAGAAACGATCTGCGCTCTGGGGCTGTCAATGGCAGAGGAACCTTTGGCAAGGTGGATACCGTCCTCGGCATACCACGCACAGATATTCCCGCTATCTTCTTTCAGACCATAGCCGCCGTGATAGACCTGCTTTAAGGTCTGAACGATTTCTTCCAACGGCTTCTGCTTCATATATTCCAGCGCTACGACTTTTCGGGCTTCATCGGTATTGCTACCAAGCAGAAGGAAGTGGTCGATTTCTTCCTGGGCAAAAGAAAAAGCAGAGGGCGTAAAGCTCTCTGCTCGGTCGATAAAACTGATTTGTTCATTTTCGGAGAGGAAAAGGTTCAGACTCAGCTGTTGATAAGCTCCGTCATCACGACTTCCTCCGCCTGTGCTTTCAGGCTGTTCATGTGCTGCACCCACGCCATCTGCTGCGTTTCCTTGTCCGGTGCGGGGCTGTCCTTCAGGTACTGCTCCATCAGAAACTCCACTCTGGCTTTCGCTGTTTCCTCGATCTCCCACAGGTGCGGGAACAGGCTCTCCGTCAGAATCATGTCGTTCAGGAGCATCGGATTGTTCTGTTCCAAAAATGCTCGACGCATCCTGCCGTACTTGCCCAGAGGTTTCTCTCCCTCGTTCTCCAACTGAAGGTTCGGAATCTGATAATCTCCGGCCTGTCTGTAAGTCATCTCGCTCATAATCTGTACTCCTTTCGGTAGCTTTAATCTGCTCATGTTCTCCAATCGCTTTTTCGATTTCCTGAAACATCCTTGTGCTGATGGCATTCACCGCAGTACCAAGGGCATTTACCGTCTGTCTGGTGTTAAAATCAAACACCTTCTGGAAATCCTCATGCTCGAAGTAGTTGTCGGGACTTTCCACGAACCGGCAATACATCGTATAGGATACGCTGTTTGCCACCGCATTTTTGAAAGCTACTTCGATGTTGAGTTCATCATACTCCTCAAGGAAGCTGTTGGCAACGATGTCGAGGAACTGCTTTTTGTAATCGTCCCAATACTCAGCCGCCAGTGCGGATGCAATATCTTCAAGCTGTGCTTCCAGTACCCCGTCAGCGGCAACACCGAAGGTACGCTCCATCGCTTCCATGACATAGGAGCGGTTTTCAGGCGTCACCTCCCACGGTTTCAGTTCCGGGGAAGAACGGCGAACGCCGGTATCCGCCACATCAAACACATAGCGCAGATACGGTTTATCCCTGTTCATCACAAACAGAGCAATGCCGGTAGAGCCACGCTTTACATATCTGCGGTAATTTTCAGCGTTCCAGTCCTCATAGGGCTTGCAAAAGGTCGCATTGGGGCGCTGAGCATAAATCATCACCTGTTCCGGATAGGTGAACTCATAGTTGCGGGACATCGTTCTCAAAAACGAAGTCCAGTTATCTGTGTTCGAGGTGATTTTCCCAATCGTTTCTTTTGCTAATCCGGAATAAAATCGCTCTTTTGCGTTCATTGTATCCCTCCAATCCTATCAATCCGGATAAAGGTTCAGCTTCTCAAAGGCGGCATCGTCCATGGCTGAAACTTTACGGAGAACCGAGTCTGCCAAAGCAAAAAGCTCTGACTCGTCCTCCGAAAGCTGTTCCTTCATCAGTGTCAGTGCTTCACACAGCCCTGACCTTGTGCCAGGGCTGTAAAGCATCATCATGTTCCGCTCATCCTGTGTGAAATCCATCATTCAATCTCCCTTTCCGGGTGGCTCTTGGGCGGCTTATGGGAAACATCCGGCACGGGCTTTTCCTTTAACTGCTCCAACACCGAAGGACGTTCCTCTAATCCGGACGCTTTTCCGTTATTGATGATACCGTCAATCATCCCATAATCATCTTCCATTGCCATCTCTGCGTTTTTCAGGTAGTTTTCGGACTTCATAAAGTTTTCCAGCTTCTGAAACCCAACAGAATCTACATAGTGAAAGGATACCTCACCGACTACCTTTAAGGCTACGATGTCGCTGACCGACATACTGTGACCACGGAAATCATCCGGGTGGTCAATATTGAACTTTACATACAAATCTTCCAGCTGCCGATTCACATCCTCGGACATAGAAATGGAGCCATGATAGACCACCTCGTAACGGTCAATCTCAGGCTCCATTTCTTTCTTCTGAAGGTAGCTGTAATTTGCAAACATGAGCGGGATATTATCGTCTACATCTTCCCGCAGCTGAAGAATCGCATAGGAATCCGTGGGGCTTTCCAGAAAAGCAACCATTCTGTCATCCGGGGTGGTATTTCCGTGAACATCATCCCATTTTTCGTTTTTCATATCCGTGTCCTCCTTATCGTTCAGGCTCTTTGCGTTTGGGAGAGGGACTGGCAGGCGCAGCTTTTTCTGCGGCCTGTGCCAGTTTTTCCATGACCGACTCACGCTTCGGAGAGTCGAGCTTATCCAGCTGACTTTTCAGCACTTTGGCAACCTCAACCGCAGTTTCCTCACGGGCTTCTTCAATGGCTGTATTCAGGAACTCACGATACGGAGCCGTATTACCAGCGGCAAGATCTGCCTTGATTTCTTGGATATGCGCCTGCACATCATCGACCTGATCCATATATTCATAGGGGTCGAAGTTCTCTGCAAAACGGTCGAGCTTAAAAGCAAGCTCAGCGATAGGGTCATTGACCACCACCGCCTGTCTGCCGACTTCAAAAGCCTGCTCCATGACATCCTCATAGAACATTGCCCGCAGTTCCCGGCGCTCCAGCCCGAAGGATTCCAGAATATCCCGGCGGACTTCGAGCATGGACAGTTCAGGGTTATCAACCTGACCGCCATCAATCTCGTTGTAGTTTTCATCCAACAGGGTGTAGTCGTAACCATCTTCGCAGGTCTGCACCGCAAGGATTCTATCCTTTCCGACCTTCCATGCGGCTTCATCGCCCATAATCTCAGGCTCCGGCATATAGCTTGCGCCGTTGCGCTCCATAATTTCTGCAAACTGGCAGATATGAAACACATTGTATCCGATCTGCGTATGATACTCGTCAATGAAGGTGCAGGGCTTCACAACCATTTCATCCGGGTAGTGAATCTGCACACAGCTGCCATCGGGGATATGAAACAAATCCTTATAATGGCTGTCGATAAATCGGATTTCCTTACCATCCGGGTTGTACTCATTTGTCATTTGCGCTTTCCTCCATTTTCAAATTCCATACTGAACTTCGTTTTGCCATCATCTGATACCTCCATAAAGACGGTGGCATCAAAGGTGTTGCCCGTTCTTTCGGACTTGCAATTCTTGAGCTTTACCTTGCCGGAACCAAGCAATTTCTGCGCCGTGGCAGAAGTCATGCTCTTGCCGATGCTCGCAAAGTAGCGATTGTTTTTCCAGAGGGCAAATTTGCAAGCTCTGTTGGAACAGAAAAATGCCTTGGCTTTGTCCTCTACAGCACTGCCGCAGAGCGGGCATTTGCCGATAGAATTGGCTTCTTTCGACATCATAACCTCGGAATCACGGATTACTTCATAGTTCTGAATCAGACCGGCAATCACATCTTTGATCTCGTCCATAAAGTCCTCGCTGGCATATTCGCCTTTCTCAATGAGCAACAATTTTTCTTCCCAATCCGCCGTCATGGATGGGGACTGAATCTGTTCCGGCATGACTGTTACCAGAGCCGTACCCTTGTGGGTCGGAATCAGGTGTTTGGTTTTCTTATCACCCTTACGCTCCAGAAAACCGATGCGAACCAGCTTCTCAATGATACCGGCACGGGTCGCAGGCGTTCCCAAACCTTTGCGCTCCACCTCATCAGGCATTTCGTCCGCACCGGCAGTTTCCATAGCAGAAAGCAGAGTATCCTCGGTAAAGTGTTTAGGGGGAGATGTTTTCCCTTCCTTGATTTCCGTGCCGCTGACGGTCATTTCGTCACCAACGGAAACAGAAGGGAGTGTCTGCACGTTTTCGTCGGATTTTGTCGAATCATTTTTCTGAACCAGAGCTTTCCATCCATCCTGCACAACAGTTTTGCCTTTGGTGGAAAACACGGTACCGCCACAGTCCAGCTCAATAACTGTCTCTGCGTATCGGTGCGGATCGCCAACAGCTACGCACAACCGATTCGAGATCAGTTGCAAAATTGCAAGTTCACCCTTGGGAAGTTCGCTCAGATTGCATTTCTGCAATTCTCTGGTCGGAATGATGGCATGGTGATCTGTGACCTTTTTGTTATTCACAACCTGCTCTGCATGAACTGGTATGTTATCCACATCCTCCACGGGGAATGTGTGGAAAGCCAGCTTTACGAGGTCGGTCAGGCTATGTGCCATATCTTCCGTCAGAAACCTGCTGTCGGTACGGGGATAAGTGACCAGTTTCTTTTCATAGAGGTTCTGCGTGTAGTCCAAGGTCTGCTGTGCCGTGTAGCCAAGCACACGGTTGGCTTCTCTCTGTAAACTGGTCAGGTCATAGAGCGCAGGCGGCTTTTCTGTTTTCTCCTTACATTCAGCTTTCTGAACGATTGCCACCGAACAGCTTTGTTTGACAGCTTCGGCTGCTGCCTTGGTTTTGAAGCGTTCGCTTGCAGCCGTAAAACCATCCAATCCAATCTGAACTGTGTAGAACAGTTCAGGCTTGAATGCGGAAATGGCAGCTTCTCGCATAACAGCCATAGCAAGGGTAGGGGTCATAACACGACCAACATTCAGGGTCTGCCCGTAAAGGGTCGAAAAAAGTCGAGTAGCGTTAATACCAACAATCCAGTCGGCTCGTTCTCGACACAGTGCTGCTTCATACAAAGCATCATATTCCGTTCCAGACCTGAGATTTTCAAAGCCCTCCTTGATTGCTACATCTTCCATCGAGGAAATCCAAAGCCGCTCAAACGGCTTTCTGCACCCGGCTTTGTGGTACACCAACCGAAAGATCAGCTCGCCCTCACGACCGGCATCTGTTGCACACACAAGACTCGCAACATCTTCTCTGGCCATGAGCTTTTTCAGAATCCCAAACTGTTTTTTCGTACCGGCAGAAACCTCATACTGCCAGTCCATCGGGAAGATAGGAAGGTCTGCATAAGCCCATTTGCTGTACTTCGCATCATAGACTTCCGGCTGTGCCAGCTCCACCAAATGCCCTACACACCAGCTGACCACATATCCGTTTCCCTCTAAGTAGCCATCCTCACGCTTGGCAGCACCTAACACTTTGGCAATACTCTGTGCAACCGAAGGCTTTTCAGCCAAAACTAATTTCATTTGCATCTGCTCCTTTCACAAAAAAATAAGCAGCCACACACCGTAGTGCATGACTGCTATGTAAAAAGTTCGGAAAGGATTTTTGCAACCTGATACAATTTTCTGTTCTACAATCTCCGTCATAATAAAAATATCTCCATCATTTCAAAAGAGAATGACGGAGATATTTCACCTTGCTTATTCTTGTAGCAACCAATCGGCTATATCGTGAATTTCGATTCCTTCATAGCTATATTGGGGATGTTTGGTTCTGGCAATAATCATTTTCGGATAAGCGTCTCGAATCTGAAGCAGAGGAGAGCATTCTCTCTCAAATGTTTCCTGCCCGGAAATGTTGTCGCTGACCTGAATATAAATCTTTTCGCTACCTCTCTGAGCAACAAAGTCGATTTCCTTTTGATAGAGCTTGCCGACATAGACATCATATCCACGGCGAAGAAGCTCGATACAAACAACGTTTTCATATACTCTGCCATAGTCTATATTTCTGCTTCCCAGTATTGCATATCGAATACCGCTGTCACACAAATAGAACTTTTCAGAGCTTTCAAGGTATTTCTTACCTCGGATGTCATATCTCTTAATATCATAAAATACAAAAGCATTGCACAAATACTTAATGTACTTGCCGACGGTTACATGATTGGTTGGAGTCTCATTTGCTGTCAGTAGCTGACTGACCTTATTCGGAGAAGTCAGGTTGCTGATATTATCCATAAGGAACTCGCTCAGACGTTGTAAAACCAAAGTGTCCGGGAGAGTATATTTCTGTACCAAATCCCTTGTAACAATCGTTTCGTAGACCTCTTTGATATAGTTTGTTCTGTCTTTTTCGGTTCTATAAGCATAGGAACCTGCTAAACCGCCCTTGATAGCGTACTCATCAAAGAGCTTATCTTTGTCACTAATATCATCATAATACTGGCAATATTCCTGGAAGCTGAAAGGAAACACATGAATTTCAATATAGCGTCCGGTAAACAGAGTTGCCAGATCTGCACTCAACAGGAAAGCATTAGAGCCTGTTACATAGATGTCGTATTTTCCCTTAGAGTACAGGCTATTGATTGCCAACTCAAACTTGGGACACATCTGAACCTCGTCTACAAACAGGTAGTTCGTTTTTCCTTCCTGATAATGTTCTTCCACATAGGCGTGTAAGGCATGGTATTCCTTGATTTCTTCATACGCCAAATCCATGAAGTCGATGAAGATAATATTGATGTTTTCAAAATTGCTTTTCAGATACGCAATATACGCCTGCATCAATTTGGACTTACCAGATCGACGAATGCCCGTGATGATCTTGATGTCAGGAGTACCATTCAGTTCAATGATTCTATCGAGATATTTTGCTCTCGTGATTGTTTTCATATAGTCACCCGCTTTCAAAAATTGAATTTTTTTTATTTCTCGAAACCGCCCCGTTGTGCTCATTATACTGCCTGCTAATAGTATATGCAAGATGTCGCTTTCAAAAACACAAAATATTTTATTTTTTGAAAGCGGATACTATGTAAAGACAATCCGAAGATTGCCTCAGGCATGACTGCGGCAGCAGTCTGTATGCAGCGCAACTAAGCGATTCTCAACATCTTCGGTGCAAGCGACGCCGAGAATGTTTCTGAGTTCTGCTCTGGTGAATTTTGTCATTGCGGGTTTAAAAAAAGAAAAGAACCAAGCAATACGCAAAATCTGCGTACTGTTCAGCTCCTATTGAGCTGTATTTGCATAACAGCGCCTGCCGAACTCTTTCAGAATCCAAGTCTTACCCACCTGACGTACGCCCTTCAAGATCAAGGGCTTGCGGTAGGGAAAATTCTTCCAAGCCAGCATTTTTTTGAGATAAATCGTTCCGCAGAATCGCTTCTCACATTTTTATTGGCGTTTTATGCTTAATAATCACGCTTTTATACGATATTTTGAAAATATATTCTGTCATGAAGACAGCCACAGCCTCAACGTGAACTCCACCACCCAAGCGCAAACGCTAAGGATGGTGCTTCCGGGACTTTAGGTCCCAGACGCATTTCCACCGTGCGGCAAAACGCAGAAGCTGAATATCCGAATGTTATTGCCAGCGATAACATTCGGATATTTCCGTTTCCATGGGTGTTTGTGCTATGCTCAATGCAACCAAGTAAGTTAGTAGGCATTCATTTGCGCAGTCACACAACCGACGGGAGGTATTTTAAATGAGCCAGTTAGTTTTGAAGCACCCCGATTTGAAGCATGAAGATCTGAAATTCAACACGGTAGAGGTCCACGCCGGCGAGCCGCGGGATATGTACGGTGCCCTGATCCCGCCCATTTATCAGACGTCCACATTCTATTTTGATTCCACGGACGATGCGGTGAAGGCCTGCGATGACTACGCCGAGAGCTTTGCATACAGCCGGATCACCAATCCCTCCGTGGATTATCTGGAGCAGAAGCTGGCGGCGCTGGAGCACGGCAAGGGGGCCGTGGCCTATGCGTCCGGCATGGGCGCTGTCTCCGGCGCGATTTTCGCACTGCTGAAAAGCGGCGACCACGCTATTTTCACCAAGGCCAAATATTCCGGCACGGAGGACGTGACCAGCGACTGGCTGCCCCGCTTCGGGATCGCCCACGATACCTTTGACGCCGCCAATCTCAGCCAACTGGAGGGCCTGATCAAGCCCAACACCAAGCTGATCTATGTGGAATCTCCCGCCAACCCCACCATGGTGCTGGTAGATATTGCCGCCGTGGTGGAGATCGCCCATAAGCACGGCGTCAAGGTCTTTATCGACAACACCTTTGCCACGCCCTACAACACCACCCCGCTGGATCTGGGCGTGGATGCAGTCATCCACAGCCTCACCAAATACATCGGCGGCCACGGCGATCTGCTGGGCGGCGCGGTGATCTCCAACGATGAGCAGTTCCTGCGGGAGTGCCGTCTGGGTACCCTCATGCACTTTGGCTCCGTCATGGCGCCCTTCACCGCATTTCTGGTGTGCCGCGGACTCAAGACGCTGGGCGTCCGCATGAAGCAGTACAATGAAAGCGCTCTGAAGATTGCCAAGTGGCTGGAGGCCAATCCCAAGATCGAAACGGTCCGCTATCCCTTCCTGGAATCCAATCCCCAGTACGCCATCGCCAAGAAGCAGATGAAGGGCGGAGGCGGCATGATCTCCTTTGACGTGGCCGGCGGTCTGGAGGCCGGTAAGAAGTTCATCAACAGCCTGAAGCTCTGCACGCTGGCCGTCTCTCTGGGCGATACGGAGACTCTGGTGGAGCAGGCTGCCGCCATGACCCACACCATGATTCCCAAGGAGATCCGGGAGGCCGCCGGCATTACCGACGGCATGATCCGGATGTCCGTCGGTCTGGAGGACCCGGATGACATCATCGCCGATCTGAAGCAGGCGCTGGGTGACTGACGGCACGGAAGCCCATACCGGCAGACACAAAACCATCCCCAAAAAACACCGGAGAGGAAATGATTTCCTCTCCGGTATTTTACTCTTCCTCCGGGGCCAGCAGCATTTTCTTAAAGGCTTTCATGGCAACGCTTTGAGGGCGGGATGTATCCTCGATCAGGTTGACGAACCGTTCCGGGATCGGCTCCGCAAGGTGGATCTGGAATACCGTCCCGGCGGCAAGGGCGGAAGCAGCCATGGACTCCGGGTAGAAACCGACGCCCAGATTGCTCTGCACCATCGCGAGGACCTGATCCATGGTGCCGGCTTCCATTTCCACATGAAAAGCCAGATTATACTTTAAGAACAGCTGTTGATAAAAGGTATATGTACTGGTTCCTCTGCTCATGCACACAAAGGGGATGTTTTCCAGATCCCGCAGACTCTGCGTTTCTGCGGTCAGATCATGAAAATCCGAACCGCAGATCAGGATCTCCCGGAAGGAGACCAGCGCGGTTTCCTGCAGGGACTTTTTCACCGGACAGGGCGTGGTGACCGCCGCGCAGTCCACCTGTCCCCGCAGCAGCCCTTCCATGGCGCGGGGGGTGGAATCGTTGGTGATCCGCAGGTGGATCCCCGGATTCCGCCGGTGAAACGCGTCAAGGCGGTCCAGAAGGGTCAGATGGAGCGCGGCTTCGCTGGCGGCAATGGAAATGCTGCCGGTCCGCAGGCTGCAATCTGATCGGAGTTCACTTTCGCCAAGGCGCAACTGTTCAAAGGCCACAGCAGCACGGCTGTAAAGCCGTTGGCCTTCCGGGGTCAGGGAGACGCCGTGGTTGGTGCGGACAAACAGCTTGCAGCCCAGATCCTGCTCCAGATTGTTCATGCAGCGGGTAATGTTGGGCTGGTTATTGCCCAAAGCTTCGGCGGCCTTGGTAAAGCTCTTGTGTTGGGCAACATAGTAAAAAATGCGGTAATAATCGTAGGGAACAGCCACTTTTTTCGCCTCCGTGCCATATCATTTAGATATGTCCAACATATCAAATATACTTTTTACATCTTTCTGTTAGAACAGTATAATACGGGCGTTCTTAGAAGACAAGTCCTTTAACGGTCACGCCGGAAAATGGGACGCGGTCAGGGCAGACCGCAGCGCCTGTATTCCGGTGTGGAAAGGAGACCGGCTATCAGCATGAAAAGCAAAAAGAAATTTATGATCCTATGGGTCCTGCTCATCGCGGTCCTGTTCGCGGGCAGTCTGTTGACGGCGCCGCCGGGAAAAACGGAGACCATTCAGACCGCCATGCGGGACGCGGTTCTGCATGAGGAAAATCAGATCAGCCTGTTCGGCTGGAAAAACGTCAATCCGGGACTGATCTCCGCCATGACGGTATCCGCTATCCTGCTGATAGCGGCGGCGTGTATCCGCGTGTTTGTCATCCCGAAATTCAAGCTGGTGCCGGGGCGGTTCCAGCTGCTGCTGGAGCAGGCCGTAAGCCTGTTTGACGGTATGGCCAGAACCAGCAGTCCTCAGCGAAACGGATTTCTGGGGGCCTACATCTTCGGCGCGGGCGCGTATATCTTCGTGGGGACGCTGTTTGAGCTGCTGGGCTTGCAGGCCGTCACCACCACGGGCCGCTCCGTGACCCTTCCCGCGCCGCTGTCGGACGTAAACGGTGCCATCGCCCTTGGCTGCTTATCCTATCTTGTGATCCTCTCCGGCGGGATCGCGGGCAACGGTCTGAAGGGCGTGGGCAGCACATTGAAGGAATTCTCGCTGCCTATTTCCATGAGCTTCCGTCTGTTCGGCGCGCTGCTCAGCGGCCTGCTGGTAACGGAGCTGGTCTATTACTATGTGCAGCTGAGCTATGTGCTGCCAGTGCTGGTGGGCGTTCTGTTCACCCTGCTTCACGCGTTGATCCAGGCCTATGTTCTGACCATGCTCACAGCGTTGTTCTACGGCGAGGTGTCGGAGCGTCCCGAACCGGCGTCCGGGCGGGCATGACCGTCCCAATCATTTACGGATCGAATCATTTTGGAGGTAATCAATATGAAACTGCTTAAGAAAAAGGTCCCCGCGCTGTTCCTGATCCTGCTGGTGGTGCTGTCCCTGACAGTCCCCGCACTGGCCGCTTCTTCCACGGATACCGCTGCCGCACCCGCTGCGGCGGAAACCGCCCAGACCCAGAACGATGCCACGGGGTCCAAGTCCATCGCCGCGGGTATTGCCATCGGCCTTGCCGCCGCAGGCGGCGCCGTGGCCATGGGCGTTGCCGTCAGCAAGTCTGCGGAGGGGATCGCCCGTCAGCCGGAGGCGGAGGGCAAGATCCGTACCACGCTGATGCTGGGACTGGTCTTTATCGAAACCGCTATCATTTATGCGCTGCTGGTCGTCATTCTGATCATCTTCGTCCTATAAGTAAGGCAGGTGGGAAACCGTGAATATCCCGTTGAATATTGATTGGCAGCAAATTTTGCTGCACCTGCTGAATTTTGTGATTCTGGCAGGCGGGCTGTATCTGCTGCTCTACAAGCCCGTCAAGACGTTTATGGAGAAGCGGCAGCAGTACTATCAGGAGCAGGATGCGAAAGCGGCAAAGACGCTGGCAGACGCGGAGAAAACGATGGCAGAGGTCCGTCAGCAGTTGAAAAATGCCGACGCCGACGCTGCGGCAAAGCTCGCCGCCGCCCAGAAGTCGGCGGACGCCGCCATGCAGCGGCAGCTCTCCGACGCACGGGCACAGGCGGAGCAAATTCTGGCGGACGCCCATGCCGCTGCCCAGCGGGAGCATGACAAGCTGCTGTCCGACGCGCAGAAGGAGCTGAAGGATCTGGCGGTGACAGCCACGGAAAAGCTGGTGCTGCAATCCGACGGCGATGCGTTCGATCAGTTTTTGGACGCGGCGGAGAGGGGGGAGTCCCATGCGTGAAACGGTACTGGAAGCGGTTCTGCGCAGTGCGGACGCCCCCAGTGAGGCGCAGCGGAACCGTTTTGCGGCCTTTTTGAAAAAGCAGTACGGGCAGGAGGTTCCCCTCCGTTGGGAGCAGGACCCCGCGCTGGAAAAGGGCTTTCGGATGGAAGTGGGCGCCGACCTGTATGACTGGAGTCTGGAAGGCCGTCTGCGGCAGTTCCGGGAGCGGTTGGAGCAGCTGAACCCCGCCGGGGTCTCCGTGATCCCGCTGATGCGGGAGGCCGTCCGCAACTGGCAGCCGGATGCCGCGCCGGAGGAGGTGGGCAGCGTTCTGACGGTGGGTGACGAGATCGCCACCGTCAGCGGATTGGAGCACGCGGCCTACGGCGAAATTCTGCAATTTTCCTCCGGTGTGAAGGGCATGGTGCAGGATCTGCGGCCGGACCGTGTAGGCTGCATCCTGTTCGGCGGCAGTGAGGCCATTGAATCCGGCAGCATCGTCCGCCGCACAGGTAAGACCGCCGGTATCCCGGTAGGGGACGGCTTTCTGGGCCGGGTGGTGGACGCGCTGGGTATGCCCATTGACGGGCAAGGCGACATTCCGTCAGAGGGCTATCTGCCCATTGAGTCCCCGGCCCCCGGCATCATTGACCGCCAGCCGGTAAACGCGCCTATGGAGACGGGCCTGCTCGCCATCGACTCCATGTTTCCCATTGGCCGGGGACAGCGGGAGCTGATCATCGGCGACCGGCAGACCGGCAAGACCGCCATCGCCCTGGACACCGTTCTGAACCAGAAAGGGAAGGGCGTGGTGTGCATCTACGTCGCCATCGGGCAGAAATCCAGCTCCGTCGCCCAACTGGTAGAGAATCTGAAGCACAAGGGCGCTATGGACTATACCATCGTGGTGAATGCGCCCGCCAGCGCATCAGCGTCCTTGCAGTACATCGCTCCCTATGCCGGAACAGCGCTGGGCGAGTATTTCATGCGGAAGGGCCGGGATGTTCTGATCGTCTATGACGATCTCTCCAAGCACGCCGTGGCCTACCGGACGCTGAGCCTGCTGCTGGAGCGGTCCCCCGGACGGGAGGCCTACCCCGGCGATGTGTTCTATCTGCACTCCCGTCTGCTGGAGCGTTCTGCCCACCTCTCGGAGGAATTGGGCGGCGGCAGCATGACGGCGCTGCCCATCGTGGAGACCCAGGCCGGCGACGTGTCCGCCTACATCCCCACCAACATCATTTCCATTACCGACGGCCAGATCTTTCTGGAGAGCAGCCTGTTCTTCTCCGGCCAGCGGCCCGCGGTCAACGTGGGATTGTCCGTGTCCCGTGTGGGCGGCGACGCTCAGACGAAGGCCATGAAAAAAGCGGCAGGCGCCCTGCGTCTGGATCTGGCCCAGTACCGGGAGATGGAGGTCTTTACCCAGTTTTCCAGCGATCTGGACGAGACCACCAAACGGCAGCTGATTTACGGACAGGGCCTGATGCGCCTGCTGCGCCAGCCCCAGAACCACCCCTACCAGCAGCACCAGCAGGTGATTTTGCTGGTGGCGGCGCTGGATCATGTAATGCAGACGGTGCCCCTTGCGCGGATGGACGATTTTCGCACCGGGCTCCTGACCTATATCGAGACCCAGGACCAGGCCCTGTGCCGCCGGATCGATGAGAGCGGTCAGTTAAGTGATGAGGACCGGGAGACGATCCTGAAGCTGTCCAGAGAATTTCTGACGCGGTTCCAGACGGAAGCCGTGGAAAAGAGCGGTGAGTGAGATGGCCAATACCCGTGAGATCAAAAACCGGATCGAAAGCGTACAGCAGACCCGGAAGATCACCAACGCCATGTACCTCATCGCCTCCACCAAGCTGCGGAAGGCACGGAACGATCTGGCCAACACCCGGCCGTATTTTGACGCGCTGCGGGGCGAGATCAAGCGGGTCTTTCGCACGGCGGGGGATGTGGACAGTCCTTATTTCTACCCGCCGGACAATAACACACCGCTGGAGGGCACTTATGGGTGTCTGGTCATCACGGCGGACAAGGGCCTTGCAGGGGTCTACAACCAGAACGTCATCAAGGAGGCTGAAAAGCTCCTTGCCCAGCACCCGGACACCAAGCTGTATGTAGTGGGGGAGTATGGCCGCCGGTACTTTGACCAGCACAGGATCCCCATTGAGCACAGCTTTCTCTACACCGCCCAGAATCCCACGCTGGACCGGGCGCGGGAGATCAGCGCTCTGCTGCTGGACGGTTTCCTGACGGGAACGCTGAAGGAGATCTTTGTGGTCTACACCGATATGGAGAGCAGTCTGCTCTCCGAGGCCAAGTCCACCCGGCTGCTGCCTTTCCACCGGATGCAGTTCACGCCGCCCGCCAAGGAAAAGGCTGTGCAGGAGCCCTTTGAATTCTATCCGTCCGTAGGGGCGGTGCTGAACAGCATGATCCCCAGCTATGTCTCTGGCTTCCTGTACAGCGCCCTGCTGGATAGCTTCTGCAGTGAACAGAACGCCCGCATGACCGCTATGGACGCCGCCAACCAGAACGCGGAGGAGCTGTTGAGCGCTCTGCGGCTGCAATACAACCGCGTGCGGCAGGCGGCCATCACTCAGGAGATCACAGAAATTTCCGCCGGCGCGGCAGCACAGCGGAGAACCTTTGGAAGCGAGGGATAACAATGAAAATCGGAACGATCACGCAGGTATCCGGCCCTGTGGTAGATGTGGAGTTTGAAGCCGGACATCTGCCTAAGATCAAGGAAGCGCTGTCCGTGGAGCTGAACGGCCAGACCCGCGTGATGGAGGTAGCCCAGCACATGAGCGAGCGGATCGTCCGCTGCATCATGCTGGCGGGCAGCGAGGGTCTGGCCCGGAGCATGAAGGTAACCGCTCCCGGCAAGACCATTGAGGTCCCGGTAGGAGAGCAGACGCTGGGCCGGATGTTCAACGTGCTGGGCCAGCCCATCGACGGCGGAGAGCCGCTCCCGGCGGAAACGCCCCGCAAGAGCATTTACCGGGATCCGCCCTCTTTTGAGGATCAAAGCCCCGCCGTGGAGATTCTGGAGACCGGTATCAAGGTCATCGACCTGCTGGAGCCGTATCCCAAGGGCGGCAAGATCGGCCTGTTCGGCGGCGCCGGTGTGGGTAAGACCGTGCTGATCCAGGAGCTGATTCACAACGTAGCCATGGAGCACAACGGCTATTCCATCTTCACCGGCGTAGGTGAGCGGAGCCGGGAGGGCAATGACCTCTGGCGGGAAATGCGGGAGAGCGGCGTGGCAGATAAGACGGCGCTGGTCTTCGGCCAGATGAACGAATCTCCCGGCGTCCGTATGCGGGTGGCGCTGTCCGGCCTGACCATGGCCGAGCACTTCCGGGACGTGGAGCACAAGGACGTGCTGCTGTTCATCGACAACATTTTCCGGTTTGTGCAGGCAGGCAGCGAGGTTTCCACCCTGCGGGGCCGGATGCCCTCCGCCGTGGGCTATCAGCCTACGCTGGCCAACGAGATGGGCCAGTTGCAGGAGCGCATCACCTCCACCAAGGACGGCTCCGTCACCTCGGTACAGGCGGTCTATGTGCCCGCCGACGATTTGACTGACCCCGCCACCGCCACCACCTTTGCCCATCTGGACGCCACCACGGTGCTGAGCCGGAAGATCTCTGAGCAGGGCATTTACCCCGCCGTGGACCCGCTGGAATCCTCCTCCCGGATTTTGGAGGCGGACATTGTGGGCGCGGAGCATTACCGCATCGCCCGGAGGGTGCAGGAGACGCTGCAAAAATATCAGGAATTGCAGGACATCATCGCCATTCTCGGCATGGACGAGCTGAGCGACGAGGACCGGCAGACCGTGAACCGCGCCCGCCGCATCCAGCGCTTTCTGGCGCAGCCCACCCATGTAGCTGAAAAATTCACCGGTATCCCCGGCGTGTATGTCCCTCTAAAGGAGACCCTGCGGGGCTTTGCCGCCATCGTGGACGGTGAAATGGACCAGTATCCGGAAGCGGCCTTCTACAATGTGGGTACGCTGGATGATGTGGTCGCCAAGGCGAAAAAGATCGAGGAAGGTGAGGTCTGATGAGCGCGTTTCACGCACAGATCCTGGCCTCGGACACTCTGTTCTTTGACGGTGACTGCGAATTCATGGTGGTGCCCTGTACGGACGGCGCAATGGGGATCCTCTCCCACCACAGCAATATGATCGCGGCTGTGGTGCCGGGGGAGCTGCGGTTTCAGCCGGTGGGCGGCTCGCTGCGGACAGCGGCCGTTTCCGCCGGACTGGTGAAGGTCGAAGCAGGGGAGGTCATGCTTCTGGTGTCCACGGCGGAGCGGCCGGAGGACATTGACGTCAACCGGGCAAGACGGGCGGAGGACGCTGCGAAGGAGGCCCTTCTGCAAAAGAAAAGTATGCAGGAGCACCGGAACGCGGAGGCCCAGCTGGCCCGGGCCATCAGCCGTCTGCGGACCAAAGAACACTGGAACAGCAGACGCTGAGCCATGAGAACACTTGAAGAGGAGTCTTGATTGTGAACCTCCGGAATCATCACGGCCAGATGTCGGAATCCCTGCTGACCGCCTCATTTATCATTCTCTCCGGCGGCTTGCAGGACGCCTATACCTATCTCTGCCGGGGCAAGGTGTTTGCCAATGCCCAGACGGGCAACATCGTACTGTGCAGCGCCTATCTGTTTGACGGCCAGTGGCGGCACAGCGCCCGGTATCTCGTCCCGGTGCTGTCGTTTCTGCTGGGGATCTTCGCGGCGGAGTGCATCCACCGCCATTTCAAGTACACGGAGAAGGTGCACTGGCGGCAGATGATCATTTTAGCGGAGATCGCTTTGCTGTTTGCGGTGGGCTTTCTGCCGCAGGAGGCCAACACCTTCGCCAACGCCGTTGTGTCCTTTGTCTGTGCCATGCAGGTGCAGACCTTCCGCAAGGTCCGGGGCCACGCTTACGCCAGCACCATGTGCATCGGCAATATGCGCAGCGGCACGGAAGCCCTGTGCGTCTATTTTCACACCCATGACCGGGAGGTGCTCTGTAAGGCGCTGACCTATTTCGGCGTCATCGGCCTGTTTGCCATAGGCGCGAGACTGGGGGCGCTGTTGTCGGCGCACATGGCCGAACGGGGCATCTGGGTCTCCTGTGTACTGCTGGCCGTCAGCTTTTTCATCATGTTCATCCGGGAAGAAGAAAAGGCGTGAGCGATAGATGGGGCCGGGATCTCAATATGCCGCCTCATTCTCCATAAAGCTTCCTGCATGAGCAGCGCACCGCGAACATGCACAAATAGTTTTTCTTCATCATTTCCGGCTGCCCCGCAGGGGCGAGGAACTGGCACATTTCTTATTTTTCTATGCTTTTGCATAGCAAAAAGCCCGTCTATCTGGGTTTTTCCGGTAAACAAAACTGCTCCGACACTTGTGTGCCGGAGCAGTTTTTTCCACGTTGTCAAAATGACCGTACCAAATTCTGCATTGCCTGTTTTCACGGCAAAAAACTGCCCGGGTCAAGCACAAGGCGGTCTTTCGCGCGATTCGGAACGTTTCCTCCGCAAAACAGCTCCCAGAGGGCATTTGCCGGCTGCGGAGTATTTCTCGACAGAGGGAATCCTTCAGCTTGCAAGGAAGGTTTCCGCGATGGTAGGCAGCCGGGCGCCGAAGCCTTCAGCCGCTTCCGCCGGATACCGCCACGAAACAGCATAGGAATCCGCGCCGCCGCCCGCAGCTACAAAGAAAGAAAGGTATTCGCCCTTTTCATTTGTGCCCGTCAGCAGGTCACCGGGGCTGCCGCCCATCAGATCCTCAAACTCATAGCCGCTGGACTGAGCAAAGGCATCCCGCGCCTCCGTGACCGTCATATCCCCATAGCGGGATACAGACAGCGCCACATCGCTGTTGAAGGCACTGACCCAGGTGTCTGTCGGGACGCCGTTCTCCGTGGACTGCTCCGGGCCGTCCCAGTCCTCATCGGGAATATAGAGGGAGTACCCATCTCCGACATACAGGGTGGCAGGCAGAGCTTCTTCCTCGCCCTCAACGAAAAAGGTCAAGTCGACGTGTTCTGCACGGGCAGGCGTTTCCGGCTCTGTGTTCGCAGGCGGTTCATTGGGTTCCTGCTGCGTGGGAGACGGGTCGGAAGGTGGGACCGGCGTTTCGGGTTTCTGTCCGCAGCCGGTCAGCAGGAAAAGGGACAATAAAACGATCCAAAGCTTTTTCATTATTTCGGCATGGATACATATCTAAATATTGGGTCGATTGAAAACTTCAGGGAGTACTATACAACCTATGCGGAACTGGCAATCGGTGAGTATGAGCATTGGGAGGAAGAAGAATGGGTGGATGTAGCAAACCCAGACTGGCAGAAGTTTATAGGACAGCTTTCTCAGGAACTAAATGAAAAAGGTGTTGACGGATTCTTTATAGATAATTGTGATGTATATGATTACGCTCCGCACGAGAGTATTTTTGAAGGTCTTACAGCAATTCTACAAAACATGATGACGTTTGGAAAAGCGGTCATCATCAACGGTGGAGATACTTATGTGGCGGAATATAGGGAACGCTATGGGGATATTGATCATATTATGACAGGCGTAAATCAGGAATCCGTATGGAGCAGTATTGATTTTGATAGCGGAACTTTTCGTGAGCAAACGAGCGAGACGAGAGATTATTTCTGCAAATATTTGGAAACGTGCAAGGCGGATGGGGTGGAAGTGTATCTGCTGGAATAAGCCAGCTTACTCAGTCCGACTTTCGCTCAAGAATTTCGGGGAGAAAGATGGGCTAAAGTCTGTTCCGCTGTATGCGGCATTTTGTGTGTAGAAGCGGTCGAAAAATAGAAGGCAAGATTACTTGAAAAAAGTAAATCTTGCCTTCTACATTTAGTTTTGAGACCTATCTCAAGTATTCCCGAGAAGATATATCGTGACAACGGCTTGTGCTTGATTTGCGATGCAAATTGCTATTGCTGACGGCCTTTGTCGGCCCAAGGGGATGCGGACAGATTCTTGTCTGTGTGGCCGGACGAGGTTACTATCAGGAATGGGGCAAACCGGCACAGGAGCTACGCCCTGGCGATGCAGTAAATATTCCTGTGGGTGTAAAACACTGGCACGGCGCTGCACCGGATAGCTGGTTCTCTCATCTGGCGGTAGAGGTTCCAGGGGACGAACCATCCAATGAATGGTTGGAAGCCGTGGACAACACAGCATATTTTAGGGCTACTGAATGGCTGGAACATCTGGAAATCTCGGAAAAATGACCAGTTCGCCGAGGTCAAAATCGTAGTCCAGAGCCCAACCGTATTCAGGTGTAAAAAGGAGACGCAGTTTGCGCTCCATATTTGCGGCAAAGAAGCCCATCGCAATTGAGGTCATGGAAGTGTCGGGCAACCGAGTCATGACCCGGTCCAAGCTATATCGGCGCTTGACGACACCAAATGTTCCCTCAATCACGACGCGGTCGCAGCCATCCTGGTAGATCTGTTTGCTTTCCGCCTGCTTCTCCTCTGCCGACTTCCGTCCCAGCCTGGGACCTGAAAGACGGATCCCCAGCGAGGTGCACCAAAGCCGATTTTCTCTGCCGGGATAAGCCCGGTCTGCCAGAATCGTCTTTGGGTAGAAGCCAAAGGTCTCTTTGTATTCCTCAACGACCTGCTTCAGACTTCTGCTCTCAGAGTAGTTGTTCCAGTCAGCCTTCATCAGGAAAGCGTAACCACTCACAAGACCTACTATGACCTTGGCACCAAACTCAGTTGGACATCCCGCTTTACCTCGCACAATAGGACGAACATGCGGCTGATCGATGCTGACGATGCGGTCTTCAATCTGATGACTCTTCCGCACATACAAGTCCCACTGTTGGCGGCAGAGTTCCTGGATCACCAGCAGCTTCCTGTATAGGTCATTCCCCAGCAGCGATAAGGACACGCCGTGGGCCACCATCTTCTCGATGTAGCCGATATCTCGCTGGATATATTGCAAATTCCCACGGAGCACCATCCGCGTTTCTCGTACAGTATGGGTACGCTTCTTGATGTATGCCAAATATCTTTTCCGAGCCTGTCAATCATTTTCTCTACCAGCTCCCGGGCGTGGTTCAGCAGCCCAGCGTCCGTCGGATAATGGATATCTGCCGGACAGCAGGTCGCGTCAAGAATCAGTGTTCCACGGTTCTCAGATTTTTCTGTCGGCTGTGCTGAGAGAGGGTCCTCACTGTCTTCCTGATTTACGGAATCATCTTCCTCGGGATTATCCGTGCTGGCAACTGCTTCTGGCGCAAAAACCAGATCGTTGATCCGTTGAATCATCTCAGGAGAAATACGCTTCCTGAAATGTGTCATCATGGATGCGTCGAAAGGCGATTCCATGGTGTAGCACTCAAATCCGCAGAAGTACTGCAGATAGGGGTTCTCCTGGATATTTCGTCTGGTCTGTTCATCTGTGTAGCCTTCCTCGGCCTGGATGTACAGTGCCCCGAAGGCCAGACGAGATGGAATGGCCACTTGGCCCTCACTGCTTTTGAAATGTTCCTGATACTCCCGGTCAATCTCTTCCCAAGGGAACTTCTTGCTGAGGATTACCCACCGGTTATCCTCACGCAATGTGACCCCAAAGGGCATCTCCATCTTAAGCTGGTCATAAACTTCGTGCCGATACATCTTCATCACCTGCAAACTTTTTCTTTAGAACTCCTGAATCCTTTTGCAGATATTATACCATATTACCCTTGTTTCTCCCAGTGTTTTCAATGGTTTCCGAGATTTTTTGCGCCGTTCAGTAAGCACTACTTAATCTCTTTGCCACCGAGAACCAAGTCGGAATGTGATGGCTGTCCGGCTTAATTGGGGTTTGATTTTTTAGCAAGGTTGGTACAAAAATTTACATGAAAGACCGCCGTAAATTCCATTTACATTTTCCGTGCACCATGATACTTTTAAAAAAACTCAGAAAGTTGAGCAAAATGCGGCAGAGAGCGTTACAGGACTTAACTGCCTGAGATAGATGAGGAAAAATATGTTTAGGAGGAGTTTTTATGCACGAAGAAAAGATTGCACTGGTCCGTCGGCAAATTGAAGCCTTGGCAGCAGCTGTGGCGTCACGCAATATCCGCCATGTGTGGGTTGTGGCTTGCGGTGGTTCGCTGGCTACCTTAGATCCTTTCCGATATATTTTGACTGCGGAAACGGATAAGGTTTCCGCTGCGGCGGTGAATGCGGCAGAGTTTGCCGCAGAGCCGCCCAAGGGACTGGGAGAGGATTGTCTGGTGGTTCTCAACTCTCAAAGCGGCACCACGGCAGAGACCGTCCGCGCGGCGCAACTGGCTAAGGAGCGCGGCGCTTTGACAGCTGCATATACTACGGCGCCTGAATCTCCTCTGGAGCAAGCTGTGGACTTCCCCATCTACTACTATGATGACCCGGTGAATCCCTATCCGCTGCTGCTATCCATCTTCCCGGAGGTCTATCAGACGGTGTTTGCTTTACTGGATGTGTGGGAAGGAACAAAGCGTTTGCCGATTATGGAAACGGCTATGGAGAATTTGGAGGAAGTGTGCGGGCGTGCGACGGCTAGTTTTAAGCCGGAAGCTCTGGAATTTGCCGCGAATCACCGCACGGAACCCATCATCTATACCGTTTCCGCCGGTTTAGATCGCTGCATTGCGTACATTCTCACCAACTGTTCCTTTATGGAGTCCGTATGGCGCCACTCATCTCCGCTCCACGCAGGCGAATTGTTCCATGGCGCCTGTGAAGCAATTGACAAAGAAACGGCAGTGGTTGCATTCCTGGGGATCGGGCCGTGGCGCAGTGTGGAGGAACGGGCGGTGAAGTTCCTTCAGCGGGTAACCGACAAGCTAACGGTGTTGGACGCCGCTGCCCTGGATTTGACGGGGATTCCGGCAGAGGTTCAGGATATCGTGGCCCCGCTGGTGCTGCATGCCATTGCTTCTGACTACTGTCTGAGGCTCTCTCAGCGGCTTGGACATCCCATGAGTTCCCGGCGCTATATGGGTATCATGAAATACTAATAGGAGGGGGCGTATGAAACTTCTCGGCTTGGGTGACAATGTGATGGATGCCTATCTTTTCCGCGGAGAACTGTATCCCGGCGGAAATGCTGCTAATGTGGCTGTACTGGCCAAACGGGCCGGTGCAGAAAAAAGCGGTTACATAGGGGTACTGGCAACAGACGCTGCCGGCGAACATTTCCGCACCGTATTGCAGACGGAAAATGTGGACATTTCACGCCTGCGCCGGGGCGTAGGTCGTACAGCCTGCAACTACATTACACTGGATGATCAAGGCGACCGGGCTTTCTCGGGCAATAACGGACAGGAGACTGTGCAAAACCTGTACCGTCCAATTATTACCAGTGCAGATCGAATGTATGCGGCTACATTTGATGTGGTGCACTCTAGTATTCACAGCGGTCTGGACGATGCGCTGCCGGCGTTGAGCCACTGCGCAGACTTGTCTATGGACTTTTCCAGCGACGGTTTTACCCACGACAATGTGGCGCGTCTGGCGCCGCTGTTGCGTTTTGCTTTTTTTTCGGCCGGTGAACGCAGTGAGGAACAGGCTATGGAGTTTGCATCCTTTGCCGCAGAGTGCGGAGTGCCGGAAGTTATCTTCACCATGGGACTGCGCGGCGCCTGCGGGATCTCCCACGGAAAGAAGTGGCATGTGCCTGCCACACCGGTGGATGCGGTTGATGCCTTAGGCGCGGGAGACGGCTTTATTGCAGCTTTCCTGCGGGCCTTTTACGATAACGGCGCAGATGCGGCAGCAGCTGCTGCCGATGCGTCCGGATTTGCTGCGAAGTGTTGTCTTCATCACGGCGCCATGGGGCATCCCATTGCAATCGCAGAAAGCGGTCTATTTCCTGAAACCGGGGAGATCGGTACATAAAAATGATTCTGCTGGAGTTTAAAACGGCTGCCTTACCTGATTTGCTACGCTGCCCTGAACAGTTGCTTTAGACCGCTGCCCGTCAAGCCAATGTTATTTCGCTCCGCAATGCTGCATTTACGATAAAAAGCGCCCGAAAGCGTGAACCGTATCCCGTCAAGAGGACAGTGAAAAAATATAAAGTTTTCCCGGCCAGCAGCCATTCGCTGCTGGCCGCTTTTTATGCGGCGAGACCAAGTTCGTGCTATTCCATCGGCGTCAACACGCCCAGTTTACGCTGCACCCGTCTGGTGTTGTAATAATGGATATAGGTCTCAATCATCTGCACAAGCTCGTGCTTGCTGGTAAACCGTCTGCCATAATAGCGTTCCTGCTTCAAAATGCCCCAGAAGCCCTCCATCGGGCCGTTATCAATGCAATGCGCTACGCGGGACATACTCTGCGGCATTCCCGCCTGCACGAGCTTGTTGTGGAAAGCTGAGTACCAAGAGGACCGAAAAGCAAAACACGCGGAAGAATTTCTGGACGGGTTCTCTGGCTGGCTTCATGCAGATAGATACCAAGGATACCACAAGCTGCCGGAACGCATCCGAGTGGTGGGCTGCGCAGCTCATGCCCGACGTAAATTTGATGAGGCACTGACCGCATTGCCCAAGGAACAGCAGCAAACCTCCAAGGCAGCAGAGGCGCTGTGCTATTTTGCGAAGCTGTTCCAGTTGGAACAGTCATTTGCGGAATTGAAACCGGAAGAACGCTATACCAAGCGGCTGGAGCAGGCTAAGCCTGTTTTAGACGCTTTATTGGCATGGGCAAATGATCTGATCCCCCGGACAGCGCCGAAATCCGCACTTGGCAAAGCACTGCACTACCTGAAAGAACAATGGCCATATCTCGTTCGATATCTGGAAGATGGCCGTCTGGAACTGAGCAACAACCGTGCCGAGCGCAGCATAAAGCCCTTTGTTATGGGGCGGAATTATGTCCTCTTCCCATTACGAAACGGCGAAGGAAAACGACTTGGACCCGTACCAATATCTGCTCTGGCTCCTGCAAAATGCGCCGGGTCTAAGCGAAACAGATGAGGCATGGGCTGAAAAGCTGCTTCCCGCGAGCGCTCCGGAAGAATGCTATATGCCGCAAAAATAGATGACCGCCATCTCAGTGAGCAAAAGCTCCTTGAGATGGCGGCCTTTTATACGTGGTTAGATTTTACGCTTACGGATATGCACCGTTCACGGTGCATATCCCTTTTTAATAATTATGGTCAGACAGTTGACGGATCAGCTGTTTTGCGGGACCGGTTCTGCGGATAGCAGACCGAGCGGCGTACCTTGGAGTTTAACGATCTCAACCCTTTACAGAGCCGGCGGTCAGGCTGGAGCATACCTGCTCCTGGAATATGGAGAATACGATGATGCTGGGTAGGACCGCAATGGTAATCGCCGCGAACATAGCGGTGTAATTGAAGCTGAACTGAGAGGTGAAGTAGCTCAGCGACAGCGGCAGCGTTCGCGTACTGGTAGAACTGGTGAGCAGCAGGGCAAATGTAAACTCGTTCCAGCTCCCAAGAAAAGCCAATACTGCCGCGCTGGCCAGACCACCTTTAGCACAGGGCATCATCACCTGCCAGAACGTGCGGAAAAAACCGGCTCCGTCAATATAGGCTGCTTCTTCCAATTCCGTGGGAATAGCGGCGAAGGCTGAACGCAGGATCATCAGGGAAATGGGCATGTTCAATGCGGTATAGACCAGAATAAGCGCCATCTTGGTGTCATACAGGTGTAGCTTGGTGATTACCGTGTACACGGGACTCATGAGCGCGGTGGATGGGATCACCATGGAAAGGGACAGGATCCCGAATATGAGATTTTTGAAGCGGAATTTTTTCTTAGCGAATACATATCCCGCCATCGCCAGAATGAAAACATTCAAAGCCGTACTGGCGAATGAGACAATAAGACTATTGACGAAGAATTTCAAAATAGGAGCCATCTCCAAAGCCTGCTTATAGCCGGAGAAACTGAAAGTGCTGGGCAGCTGCAAACCGTTAGAGAGGATTTCACGGTTGGTTTTGAAGGAGGACAGCACCACCCAAACGATGGGGAATAGCGCCACGAGGACGCAGAGCGCCATAAAGAGATAGGAAAAAACGCGGGCAGCCTTCTGCTTGGGGCTTAGCTTAAAATGTGTCATGATCAGTCCTCTTTATTCATACCGAACAAACGGTTAATCAGCGTCATGGTGATAAAGCCCACAATGATGATGACAACGCCGATGGAGTTGGCGTAACCGTAGTTATTGGCTTTCACGGTGGTGTACAGGTACAGCGGCAAGTTGGCAGTGGAAACGCCAGGGCCGCCGCCGGTGGTGATATAGATCATGGAGAACATCTGGAGCATATATGTAGCAGCCATGATGACCGTAGTGCCGATCATGCGTTTGACCAGGGGAAACATTACCAGCCGGTCGATCTGAAAACTGGTGGCGCCGTCGATTTTAGCGGCTTCAATAATGCTTTCGTCCGTGCTCAGGCACTGGGCCAACACCAATGTGGTGGTATAGCCAGCAAAGATGAACCATGTCATCGTTACAGCCGGGAAAGCGGTAGCCGTGTCGAATAGCCAGTTATGCTGTAAGTGTTCCAGACCGATTGCCTTGAGAAGAGAGTTCAAAGCGCCGTACTGCGCATTGTACAGATTCAAAAAGATCATGGCGATAGCGGACTGAGAGATAATATTCGGAATCATGTAGGTCACGCGGACAAATTTCCAGCCATGGGGCTTTTTGTACAGAATAAATGCCAGAACGGTGCCAAGCGCCACATGGAGGACGCAGTGAATGGCGATCCAAACCACTGTGTTCTTCAATACCGGCAGAAATTTGGCATCCTGTGTAAAAAGTTTTATAAAGTTACTGAAACCGATGAACTCAAAGGTCCGTGGTAGCAAACGATAGTCAAATAGGGACGTTGCGAAAACCATGACCAGCGGGATTGCAAAGATCAATAGGAAAATAATACAGGTGGGGGCCAAAAATAGAGCGATCCACCCGGTGTTTCGTTGTTTCATGGTCCATCTCCTTGGAGGCGGTAAGTCGGTAGAATGTGGGGGGAAGCGGGCTGCCGAACTACATTCGCAGCCCGCTCCGCGAAGTTGTAGCAGATCAGGTCACAGGGTTGGCGGTGGCAAAGTCCGTCAGAACCTGACAGAACTGCTCGGGCGTATCAGCACCGGAAGCCAAGTTGGGCAGTTCAGCACTGAAAGTATCCTCCAAACCGGGGACCATCAGGCCGGTCAAAGTGTTGCCGCGCTTTTCGCAGACGGAAGCCTGCTCCAGGAAGTCAGCCAACAGGGGAAACGCGTCCAGTGCGGTCTGGGTGATTTCCACGGTGGCACCGGCGGGAACCATGCCCTGCGTTTCCAGAGCAGTCTGCTGGGCCTTGGGGCTGGTGAAGAACTTCACCATGGCAATACCAGCCTCTTCAAGAGCAGGATCAGACTGCTTGGTAACGAACATACCCTCAATAGGGGCATCATAGACAAATCCACCGGGATAGGTCGCAACACCAACCTTATCGGAAAAGCCCTCAGTGGTTTTGGAGGTATCAGAGAAATCGCCAATCATCCAGGGGCCATTGCAGATCATAGCCACGTTTTCGGAGAAGAAGTTATTGGCTGCATTCTCATAAGCGCCGCCGTTGGCATCCAAGGTCGTGCAGGTTTGATAAAGCTTCTGAATCTTGGCAATGGCATCCACCACGCTGGGAATGTTATAGTTGGTGGGATAAGAAGTGTTCATGAACTCAAGACCTTCATCGCCGCTGCCAGCGATCATGGCGCCGAGCAGAAGCTGTGTGCACCAAGCGCCGTCGGCGGTATCCATGGCCAGCGGCGTGATGCCAGCGGCCAGAAGACGATCGCAGTTGTCGAAGAATTCCTCCCAGGTTTCAGCGGGCTTGATACCAGCCTGATTAAACAGTTCCTTATTATAGTAATAACCGATCAACTGTCCCTCGGAAGAAGATGCGTATATTCTGCCGTCACGGCAGTCTGTGGATTCCCAAGTCTCGTTGTACATGGCCTTCCACTCCGGGTCAGCGTTAACGGCATCGGTCAGATCCACAACCAGATCAGCCTGCAGTGCCAGATCCAGCAGCTTATAGCCGCCGCCGTAAACCACAGGAGGCAACTCCCCGGAGGAAATCATGACTTTGATTTTATCGGCATAGTTGGCATCGCCAGGAACATCTTCCACCTCAATGCGGTACTTACCGGCATATTCGGCGTTGAATTCTTCTACCAACTTGGCAACAACAGGAGCTGCCGTGTTGGCACCGACCTGAAAGGTGGGATATTTGATCACGATTTCTTTGCTGGAAGCACTGTCCTCACTGTTGGAGGGTTGGGAAGATGACCCACCGCAGCCAATAAGGGCCAGCAGCATCGCAAGGGAGAGAAGGCAGGCGAACATTCTTTTCATACTTTTTCCTCCTTTTATATGAGAGGCGCGCAGTACAAGCCTCTTTGTAATTCACATTGTACCATATCGTCTGTGAAAAGTAATAAGATTCTTTTGTCCTGATTCTTAGGCAAATCTGTTCTGACAGGATAAAATGCTGTGCTGCCAGCGAAAACTACTAAAATTTATTATTAAAAACGATGAAATTTTATTTATCCTTAAAGCTCGATCAATTTGCAGCGACTTGCCTCACCAGCAGATATCTGCTATATTGTTTTAGACAAAACGAGAAACGCGGGAACATCGGAGAGGTGAATGAAACATGAAACGGCAGAAATCCTTGTTGCTGCGGTTACTGACCATTGTAACGATTACGATTTTAGCACCGTCTATTCTGACATTCTTGGTGTTTTTCCGCACAGTTCCGGAGCGAATGGAAACACAGGCACAGGCAAATGTAGGCTTTTACATCGATCAGACCAATTCCTCCGTGAAAAACTCTATGGAATTGGCTCGAGAGGTGGCCTTCAGCGCGCTGGGAGACCCTATGCTGCAAAAGAACATGCAGAGAACAGAATTTTATCTGAGCAGTATGGGACGTGGCGCCTTGGAACAGATGGTAGGCAGCGTAACAGCCTATCAATCCGCCTGGAGCCGTAATGTGCTGAGCAGTATTTATCTTTTTCGGGACGACGGTCAGTACACCTTTTATTCCGCCAAGGGGGGCTATGCGCAGGAACAACGCCGCATGGAGAACATCTGTAACCAGAGTCTGGAACTGTCCTCGGCCAAAACGCTGTTTCAGATTCCCGGTGCGCCGGAGAATATGGTGTATTTTCTGCTGGATTATAAAAACATTGACACCATGGCGCACTTGGGCAAGCTGGTGATGGAACTGGATGTGAGTTCTATGGTCAATGCGGATGGGTTGATGGAACTGTATCCCGGCACCTGCCTGATTCTCAGCAACACAGACGGCGAACCGCTTTACACTCTGGGAGATGAACCGGAAACTGCGGACAGAGTGATCGCAGATTCGAATATGGAGAGCTTTTCACGATTGGGTACAGGCCACAGCCGAGACCGCTACTACCATGTCAGCAGACAGATCCAAGGCTGCCAGATGCAAATGGATGTGTTTGTTCCGGCAGCAGCAATTTACAACCAGGTATGGAGTACAAATCTGATTTTTTTTGTGTCCTGTATTCTGATCCTGTTACTGACGACAGCCGCTGCCTCGCTGGGGTATTATCTGGTAATGCGGCCTTTGCGGGATATGGAAACGGCGCTGCGGCGCATGGCTGCATCGGATTATACGGCAAGAATGCCCTGCAGTAACTGTCGGGAGCTTGCGGTGTTGGAAGAGGCCTTCAATGCCATGGCCGATCATTTGGACGCTGCTTTTGAGGAAACTTATCAAAAGGGTATTGCGCTGCGCGAAAGTGAATCCAGACTTTTGGCAGCTCAGATCAATCCTCATTTTGTATTCAATGTCCTGGAAACGATCCATATGCGCTGCGTGGAAGCGGGTTTAAAGGACCTTTCCCGTATGGTTACGGATCTGGCTCAGCTTTTGCGGGGCAACATGGGTGCCGGCGGAGGAAGCCAGAAGATCACCTTCGCCCAAGAACTTGACTATGTCCGCTATTACATGGATCTGCAGCAGAGCCGTTTCGGAGCGGCGAATCTGCACTTTTCTGTCGATTATGAGGATGAGGATATTTTACACTGCCTCGTACCAAGGCTGACGATTCAGCCTCTTGTGGAAAATGCTGTGGTCCACGGTCTTGAGCCGCGGCGGGGGCTTGGCAGCGTCATGGTACGGTTATGGGAAGAGGACAGCAGCGTCTGCGTTCGAGTGGAGGATGACGGCGTAGGATTTGATCCGGCGGAAGTGGATCTGGAGAAAGCGCAGGAGGCCGGACGGCACAATCATATTGCTTTGCCTAATATTCTGCGGCGGCTGAATCTGCTTTACGGCGATCAGGCCTCCCTTACCATTCGGTCCCATCCGGGATCTGGAACACAGATCATGCTGGCATTGCCAATAGACAAGGAGATGTGATGATGTATTCTGTTATGCTGGTGGATAATGAGCCGATCATCCCCAAGGGACTGATGAAGCTTATTGATTGGCGCAGCTGTGACTGCCAAATATCGGCAGTAGCCAGGGATGGTATAGATGCAGTCCGTCAGATCCGGGAACAAGCGCCTGACATATTGATTACGGACATCCGCATGCCGGAAATGGACGGCTTGCAGCTGTGCGCCTGGGTGCGTGAACACTGCCCGCGGACGCAGATCATTCTGCTGACAGGCTTTCCGGATTTTGAATATGCCCAGCAGGCCATTCAGTATCAGGTGGCGGCCTTCGTGCTCAAACCCACAACGGAGGATGCGCTGACGGAAGCATTGAACAAAGCCTGCCGTCTGCTGGAAAAAGACGGCAGTGCCGCGGCGGAGCAGCGAAACCTGCTGTTGGAACAGCAGCTGCTTTTGGGAGAAATGATTTTTCATAATCGTCACTCTCTGCTGTACACACTGACACGGCTTAATGCGCTTCATATTCAGCTGGACAATTACTATGTCCTCAGTATGCACGTGCTTTCCCGTGAAGAAACTGGCGATGTATGTGCCATGCTGCAAGAAGCCCAGCGGATCCTATGTGCCTGTGCCGGGGAAAGAAAACTTTATCTGATTTCCCGCAGTGATAACTGCTGCTATGCTGTTTTGCAAATGGAGACCGGGCAAGACCCTCAGTCTATCTGCGTGCAGGCGGTGGAAGAGGTGGACCGGAATACGGACTTCGTGCTGACGATTGGCATCAGCCGTCACCATCAGAATTCACTGCATCTCTCCGTGGCGGCAAGCGAGGCAGATGATGCCCAGCAATTCACCCTATACAGCAGCCAGCCCTCTGTTATGCGGAGCGAGGATCTGCCGAAGTTCTCCGAAAATACGGCGAAGGATCTGCTGGAAAGACTCCGGCTGGTAGAAAGCGCTTTGGAAAACCGTAGCCGGGATGCGGCGGCCAAAAATCTCGAGGAACTCTTTACCTGTATGCATCAGGCAAAAATTCCCTTTTCCGGGATGCAGCAGATTGGCAGGCTGCTGCACAGCTTCTGCACAAGTCTGCTTTTGAGCCATAACCTTTCCGATGGCAGCTTACCGGAGGACTACGCAGCCCTGCACTGCGAAACGCCGGCTGAACTGGAGACTGAATTGCGGACAGTAGTACGGGAGACGCTGCTACGTGTCGGCAGAACGCCGGATAATATCGACAGCATCATCTATGAGGTCAAGCAATACATTGATGAGAATTACAGCATGAACCTTTCTCTGGATCTGCTGGCGGCGCAGGTACATCTGAGTCCCAGCTATTTCAGCAAACTCTTTAAACGCGAGATGGGGGAAAACTTCAGCACTTATATTCTCAATACCCGTATAGAGCAGGCAAAGCTGCTGCTGCAGACCACGGATAAAAAGGCTTATGAAATTGCAGAGGCTGTGGGAATCTACGATCCGGTGTATTTTTCCAAAATCTTCAAAAAAGTTACCGGTGTCAAGCCAAAAGAGTACCGCAGCCAGACGAATGGGCACATTTAGATCGAAAAAACGTGAGACAGTAATGCTGTCTCACGTTTTTATTCATTCCTGGGGGATCAAACGGATGCGCTGCAGATACTTCAGATTGCGCTTCGCCATGGCAAAGGCCTCGTCCGTGGTGGCGTGGGGACAATCTTGCTCGATAATGCCCACACCGTTGAAATTCAGCCGATCCAGAAGGTCTCGGTAGGCTTCATAGTCGATGACGCCATCCTCCAGATCGCACATCATCTCATCCTGTCGAGGATCGTCCGGGGCAAGACCGCCTTCCAGTTCCAGCCGGCGAATAGCGGGGGATACATTCTTGAAATGCAGATAGGGAATCCTGTCGATGTGTTTTTCCAGAAAATCCAGAGCAGTGCGGTCGCCTCGCTGCCAACCGCCGTTGGCAGCGGCGAAGTGGCCGTTATCATAGCAGATGGAGAGACCCAGATCGATCAGTTCCTCCAATTCCTCCGGCGTTTCAATCAGGGATCTGCGCTCCGGGTGCATCAATACTTCCACGCCATAGGTCTCCCGGCAGTAACGGCCCATCTCTGCAAAAATGCCGAACGTACGTTTTTTGGCTTCTGTCAGTTTATCCTTTTCGCCGGGAGCAAAGGCTGTGCCGTCCATAGACATCATATAATGCACATCGAATGCCAGCAGACGTTTGCACAGATCATCCACGTCCTTGCGTACATCAGCAAAGGATGACGCCTTGAGAAATTCATAGCAGGCGGTGCCACCGCAGATAGAAAGCCCCCGGCTGTCAAGTTCATCACGCAGTTGTTCCACATCTGTGGGGAGATATCCCACAGGTCCCAATTCGAGCGTTTTATATCCGGCCTGAGCAGCCTGATCCAAAAAGACGTTGTAGGGTGTGCGGGAAGGGGTGCCGTCCGGCCACCATACCCCCCATGAACAAGGGGCAGTGCCGATCGTGACTTGAATACTCATAGTTTATTCGACCTTTCTGTTCGATCATAGCGCCTGCGCGGCATTTGCCAGCAGGTCATCCAAAGCTGCGGGGGAAATAAACCGCTCTGCTGCCAGGGCGGTAGCCCCGATCACGGGGGAATAGAGGGGCGGTTCTATGGTGAAGCCGTTTTGTTCCATCTCTTTGCGGAAAGGCTGCAAAATGATCTCTCCCGCGTGGAAGAGCCCGCCGGAATAGGAGACGCGGACAGGAACTTCAACAGGGAAGTCCAGTTTGCAGCGAATGGCTACGGCGGTTTCAGCCAGTTCTGCGGCGGCGCGGCGATAGATATCCAGCGCGGAGGTGTCTCCCCTGCGGGCGGCCCGCAGGGCTACCGGCTGAAGCTGGGCCAGAAGTGCGGAATTATTTCGAACCTCCGTTTGAAGATACCCGGAAACATACAAATCTTTGGTGATCCCCAGAGCACTGCGTACCTCCTCATATATAGCGGAACGTGGGCGGCGGCCGTCTGACTGCTTGACGAATTCCGTGATTAACTGCCGTGCAACCCAGCTGCAGGAACCCTCATCTGCAAAAAACAGGGACCACCCGCCCACACGGTAACCGTGCCGCTGCGGATCTCTTCCATAGGCCACGGACCCGGTTCCGGCCACCACGTTGATACCGGGCTTGGCTGCCAGAGAACCGGCCCATCCGGCCACAGAGTCATTGTCGATCAAGATCTGCCCGCATCCCGGCAGCGCCGCCCGCAGGGCAGCAGGGAAGCTGCTTTCCGTGCCGGGGATCTCACCGTATCCCGTGAGCGCGAACATGGCAGAGGCAACATCGGCAGCGTTGATCCCAGCGTCAGCTAAAAGCGATTCGGCACTGTCTGCCATCAGCCGCGCAAAGCCGTCTTCACCCAGGAATGCACAGTTACAGCCGGAAAAAGTCCGATGGGCCAGCACACGGCCCCTCTCATTGCACAAAAGCCATTCAGTTTTTGTAGAACCGCCGTCACAGCCAATGAAAATCATTCGGATACCCTTCTTTCTTTCGGAATGTGAGCAGCTTTCCAGGCAAATGCGCTGCCGAGAAATGCCAGTAAGCTCATCAGAGAAAACATGCGGTGGATGCCGACGGCATCCGCTACGGCACCGCTGAGCGTATTCCCCACCATGGCGGCAAGACCGGATCCAAGAGCCTGAAAGACCAGGTGGGCGGTGGAAAGGCGCTGCGGGGATACCGTTCTTAATATGAAATCCACGCAGGCAGGTGTAAACAGCGCGAAAGAAAGCGCTTGCAGCGACGATGCGGCCAAAGGCACCCACAGACTGTGAGCGAAGCCCAGCGTCAGCGCACGTAAACCGTAAAATACCATGGCGGCAGACATCAGAACCGCAGGGCTTGCACACAGCCGGTCACGCAGGCGGGTGTATCCAATCATCACAGGCAGTTCGCAGATCGCCTGCACAAAAAGCGCCGCGCCTACATGCCGTTCCGTCCCGCCTAAAGCGAGAATGAGCACAGAATGAAAACTGTCGATAGCGCATGAGGCCAGCATACACAGGAAAGAGGCCAGGAGCATCAGCCGATACGCCCGGTTTCCGGCTAAGGCGGCGGCATCATGATGAAGTGCTGTAAAAAAGCCGACGGAGGAAGCTGACGCGGGCGCCGGATTGGGCAGGTGCAGGATCACGATTGCCAGCAGTATGAACAGTACCCATAAAATCACACTTCCCGGACGAAAGCCCCACCGGGCGGCTGCCCAGCCAAAGACCATAGCCCCCAGCGCAAAGGACAGCGACCCACCGGCGCGGGTGGCACCGTAATTGAGCACATACCCCTCGCTGATAAGCCGCAGCGCCCAAGCGTCCACAAAGTTCATCATGCACACAATGGTCACATTCAGCCCCATAACGGCAACTGCCGTTACTGCTGGGCGGGCGTCACCCCCAAAAACCAGCAGACAGTAGCAGCTGATCCCTGCGGCGGTGGCCAGCAACGTAACCTGCCGGGCACACGCAAAATGGTCGTTGAGATAACCCCATACCGGTCGGGCAAGGGTGGCCGCCAGCGCCGCCAAAGTCATCACCCGTCCGATACGCATAGGGGAATAGCCGAAAGACACCAGAATGGGCGACACATATGCAACGGCAATGCAGTCAATTAAGATCAGCAGTGCCTGCAAACCGAGAAACGGCAGATTCAATGGGCGTTTTTCCATAGCCGTTACTCCATTTTACTGCCCATCAGGGCAAAAAAATCCGGATAACGGCGGCGGGAGGTATCGATTCCACGGGCAGCAGATAGAACGGCGGCCAGAGTTTGCACAGCGGGCAGATAGGTGAGACAGCGGAGCTCACGGCATTCGGTATCCAGCAGATTCAAAGCGGTGAGATCATTTTCCACACCGCCAGGAGCAATGAGAAAGCACTGCGCCCCCACAGAACGGGCAAAGGCGGTAAGCGTCAGCATCCGCGTCCGCTCGGTATGCGTTTCCGGCGGCAGCAGGCAAATGAGACAGGCATCACCATCTAAGGCGTTCTGAACCCCGTGGGTATATTCGTCTAAAGGATAGCAGGAAACCGGCAGGTAGTTTGTTTCAAGCAGCTTTAGAGCGGCTTCCTGAGCAGCCCCCAGACCATCGTTTCCGGCGATGACGTACAGGTGGCGGAAGGGAATTACTTCCTCCAAATGTGCGCGGCTCCATATCTGTGCGCGGCGAAGATTTTCCGCCGATTGGATAATCAGCGCATCCATCGCGGCATATAATCTCGTCCGGTAAGATTCATCGCGGCAAACGGAAAGCCCCAGCAGCATCAGCGTCAACACCGTGGCGGTGACCCCCTTGGTTTTGGCGCCGATACGCTCCTCACCGATGAGCAGTGGAATGGCCAGCGACGCCGCCTTTCCGACAGGAGAATCCAGATGTTCTGTCAGCGCGACAACAGGATAACCCTGTGCCCGCAGGGATCGGATCAGTGTATATGTATTGGTGCTGATGCCGCTTTGGGAAACGGCAATATACAACGGGTGCGCAGCACGGCAGCGGATCAGCTGTTCTTCCTGCGAGGGAACGAAGCAGCTGACTTCTACGCCGAACGCCTGCTCCAGAACTGGCCGTGCCATCAGTGCGGCATAGTGGGAGGAACCGGAGCCGATCAGGATTACCCGATCAGGCTTCGGCTCCAGCACGGCAAAGGGAGCAGTCAGACTTTCCCGCTTATCCAGCAGAGCCTTCCACACAGCGCTCTGTTGGGAAATATAGCGTTGAAGCAGTGACTCATCCATGCGAATTACTCCTTGATCTTCATACAGATGTCGCGGAACAGCTTCAGGTCAGCCATGGCGTCAGAAAAATCAGATTTGGGCTTAGTGCCATTTACTATGCAGTCGTGGTAATATTTGACCTCGTTTTCAAAGGCATCTCTGTAGTCAGGGCCATACAGAGTGGTCTTGGTATCGTTCTTGGTGGATTCGATCACCTCAAAGGTCTGGGGCTGATACCGCAGATAGGGAGTTTCGTATTTGATCTTCATGCGGCGGTCATGCTGATAGATCTCGATGGCGGCATCAAACTGCACCACATCCTGATCGTTGACGATTTCATATACCGCGAGGAAATCCTCATAGCGGAACACGATGACCACATGCTCTCCCTGAACGGAGACAGATTCGATCTCCACCGGCAGTCCCACCAACTCACGGACGGCGGCTAACGTGTGGCAGCCAAGGCCAGTGAGCATCACATAGGTAATGCGCTGCTGTTCCGTGCAGCCTTCGCCCAGAGCACGTCCCACCTGTTCCCGGCGCAGACGTCCGCTCTCCTCCTTGGCAGACTGGGGAATGTCGCTGGACAAATAGGGCAGACGGGTCTGTCCCATGAAAAAGTCGCCCTCCAGAATAATGTCACGGAAACGCATATATTCGATCTTTCGGTCATCAGCTTGCAGCAGTTCCTTGCACTTGAGGAAGCCATTACCGTAGCGGCGCATATAGCCCACCATGCACACCAGCTCAGGATGTGCCTTTTCGGCAGCAATCAGCTTTTCCAGATCCTCCATGCAGAGGGTAACAGGTTTTTCCACAAACACATGTTTCCCGGCCTCCATAGCGGCCAGGGCATATGCGGCATGATACTGATCGGGGGAGCAGACAAATACGGCATCCACATTGGGATCTTTTACCAACTCATAGGGGTCGGTATAGGGTGTTGCGTTGTACTTTTTCGCGATAAACGCAAGCTGAGTGGGGGAAATATCGGACACGGCAGTAATCTGATACTGCTCATGTAGCCCGCTGAGAATGGGCAGGTGCATCAGCTGAGAAACGGTACCGATTCCAATAACGCCGACTTTAACGATCATAAAAAAGTCTCCCTTCTTAATAGTGCCGCACAATGGAGAGCGGCTATCATGCTCTTTCATTGTAAAGAAAGCGGAAGAGGTAAGCAATGAAGTTTTTCGCACAGTTTCTATAAAAATTTTGCCGTGCTCTGATGGCAAAAAAACTCAGAAAATGGGACAAAATCGTTATAACGAAACAGATGGCTTTGATGGTATGATACATACAGGAGTACAATCTGAAAGGAGAACTGTTATATGCAGGTACTCGTTGCGAAAAATTATGACGCCATGAGTCGTGTCGCCGCGGATATAGTGGAGCACCAAATCAAAGCGGAGCCTCAGGCGCTGATCAGTTTTCCCGGCGGTGATACGCCGGTCGGTATGCTGGAGGTATTCTGCAGTAAGGTGAACCGCGGAGAGATCGACCCCGCCGAATTGAAGTTTGTCCAACTGGATGACTGGGTAGGCATTGGTCCGGACGATGCGGGCAGTTGTTCCAACTTCATCCGTGAAAAACTGTTGAAAAAGATGAGCAAACCGTTTGCTGATGCCTTCCTCTTTGATGGCTCTCAATCAGACATTGACGCCCAGCTGGAGGAACAGGATGCCTTTATCGACCGTTATGGCCCCATTTCTGTGGAAGTGTTGGGGATCGGCATGAACGGACACTTAGGTTTTAACGAGGATGGCGTGGATTTTTCACTGCGCTCCCACCGGACGCCGCTGAGCGCCACAACAAAGTCTGTGCAGCGGAAGTATTTTAGCGGTCAGGATCTCCCTTTGACAGAGGGGATTACGCTTGGAATTGCCCAGATCATGGAATCCAAAACAGTAATTGTGATTGCCAATGGCAAAAAGAAGGCTGAAATTGTGGCGGAGGCGATCTTGGGACCAGTGACTAACCGAGTGCCTGCTTCTGTGCTGCAAGAGCATCCAAACTGCATTTACCTGCTGGACGATGAAGCGGCGTCTTTACTGCCTGCGGATTTGCCGGGGCTTCAGGAAATCTGATCTGCTGCCTTTTGGACTATATGCTGTTGCGGCAGGCGGTTTGTTGGTCTGCTCAGTGAAACGCGGGATTCGCCGGAACTTACTAACCAATCTATACGGCTTCGCCAGCTCTCCATGATATCAGCTTCGGAGCCAGATCAAAAAGGAGGAATACCGCAGGCCTGCGGTGCGGCAGTGTGGAGACCTGCCGTAAGCCGTGTTGTTTTGACAACCGGGAGAAAGCGTATGCGGAGGCAGCGCTTTCAGGGTCTTATTGCCATGGCAGAAGTCATTTTAAAGAATATCAAGAAGGTCTATCCCCATCAGGAGCCTAAGAAAAAGAAGAAGGGCGAGCCGGAGAAAAAGAC
>OGHJ01000444.1_pt1 | contig 63722 bp, 58 predicted proteins | sample 1571351 | NCBI WGS metagenome assembly OGHJ01 (sample SAMEA2582037, study PRJEB24529) | metagenome | biome: Human gut stool | place: China | collected 2011 | reverse complement strand
CTTTTTAACTATGCAAGTATTTGTTTGTTTATTTTTGAAACAATCGGATTTTACTCTCTGAGTTATTGGAAAAAGTCGGCATGTCGACTGTTATCGTGGTCACTTGATGGGGGTGTGACGGGATATGAGCATGAGTTTTGCAATGGATATATTTTTCATTATATATATTTGTCAATATTCTGAATTGATTTTGTTACTTACTGAAAAACTCTTTCTTTATCGTTTAATATATATATTGACTGAATATTTTGATATGAAAAAGGAGTAAACATTATGGGATATCTTTAAGGAAATAGATTATGAAATCGAATATATTTGTTTAGCTGTAGGATGTCTCTGATAAATAATAACGTTTTAGTGATAGAATTATCAAATAAGATATTTATCTTCGCTATCCAAATCTAAATACAGAAAATCATTTAAAATGAAGAGAAGAATGTTTCTTAAATCATCACTATTAATGACTTCAGGATTAGGTTTTGATACTTATGTGAGAGAAGAGGTCAGAGAGGAGAGAGTGCAGGTTAAAAAGCCACACGTTATCCTGATCATGACTGATCAGCATCGTGGAGATGCTCTCGGCTGTATGGGAAATTCCGCTGTCATATCTCCGAATCTTGATCGTTTGGCGAAAGAGGGAACTTTGTTTGTAAATGGATATTCTGCTTCTCCAAGCAGTACACCTGCTCGTGCCGGACTCTTGACTGGCATGTCGCCTTGGCATCATGGCATGCTGGGGTATGGTCGAGTTGCAGAAAAGTATACGTACGAGATGCCGCAAATGTTACGTAATCTCGGGTATTATACATTTGGTGTTGGAAAAATGCACTGGTTTCCACAAAAGGCTCTTCATGGCTTTCATACAACATTGATTGATGAGAGTGGACGTGTCGAATCGAAAGATTTTATCAGTGATTATCGGGAATGGTTTCAGCTTCATGCGCCAGGTGAGAATCCCGATTTGACAGGCATTGGTTGGAATGCTCATGGGGCAGGTATCTATAAATTGCCGGAGAAGTTGCATCCGACGGCATGGACGGGTCAGACTGCTTGCGAATTGATTCGAAATTATAATTGTGATAAACCCCTTTTTTTGAAAGTTTCATTTGCACGTCCTCATAGTCCTTATGATCCTCCCAAGCGTTATCTGGATATGTATAAGGATGCCGATATACCCAAGCCGTCTGTCGGTGATTGGTGTGGCAAATATGCCGAACGTCTGGATCCGGAAAAAGTGGCTCCAGATGCTCCTTTCGGTAATTTTGGGGATGAATATGCTGTCAAATCCCGCAGGTATTATTACGCGAACATTACCTTTATTGACGACCAGATCGGAGAGATTATTGCGGTGTTGAAAGAAAGAGGAATGTATGACAATGCGATAATTTGTTTTACGGCCGATCATGGAGATATGTTAGGCGATCATTATCATTGGCGAAAGACATACCCTTATGAAGGTTCGACCCATATCCCTTATATTGTGAAGTGGCCTGCCGGAATGTACAAAAAGGTTCCTTTGGGAGCAAGGATCGAACAGCCAGTCGAACTTCGCGACTTTTTGCCTACCTTTATCGAGTTAGCTGGTGGAGCTGTACCTCCTGATATGGATGGCAAATCTTTGTTGAAGCTGGTTCAGGGCCAGGAAAGTGAATGGCGTAAATATCTGGATATGGAACATGCCACTTGCTATAGTCAGGATAATTACTGGTGTGCATTGACAGATGGTAAGATCAAATATGTTTGGAATTTTCATACCGGAAAAGAAGAATTGTTTGATCTCCGGAAAGATCCGAACGAATTGGTGGAATGTTCCGGCAAGCCGGCTTATGCTACCCAGCTTAAGGAAATGCGCCAGGCAATGGTCGATCATCTGGCAGAGCGCGACGAAACTTTCGTGAAAGATGGAAAATTGGTGGTACGGGAGACAACAATGCTTTATAGCCCTAATTATCCTCAAACAAAATGATTCGTATAAATTCTTTAAACTGTGTATGCTATGATAAGAAAATGGAAACTCCTGCTTGTTGGAGTGAGTTGTGTAATGGGTACAGCTATGGCACAAAATAATCCTATTTTGCTGTTTCCGAAAGGTGCACCGGGCGAAACAACCAAGTTGATTGAAAAGGCAGATGCTGACGGTGGGAAGACCGGAGGCGAGACGGTTCTTCGTATCACGAATGTAAGTGAACCGACAATTACCGTCTATCCGGCCCCCGACGAAGTGGCGACAGGTGCTGCCGTTGTGGTTTGTCCGGGTGGTGGCTATAATATCTTGGCTTATGACTTGGAAGGTGATGAAGTTTGTGAGTGGTTGAATAACTTGGGAGTTACTGCCGTTTTGTTGAAATACCGGGTTCCTCGCCGCGAGGGCCGTGCGAAACATGAAGCTCCTTTGCAGGACGTGCAGCGTGCGATCGGATATGTCCGGACTCATGCGGAAGAAATGAACCTGGATCCTCAGCGGATCGGAGTAATGGGATTCTCTGCCGGCGGGCATCTTTCGGCGATGGCAAGCAACAATTTCGATAAACGTACTTATCCGGCCGTGGATGCGGCAGATAAGGCAAGTTGCCGTCCGGATTTCTGCCTCTTGGTTTATCCTGCCTATCTGGATGGTGAAAATTTTCAGTTGGCTCCGGAGGTCAAAGTATCTTCTGCCACTCCCCCTACAATGATGATTCAAGCAGAAGACGATAAATCTTATATCAACAGTAGCCTTTTCTACTATTATGCTTTGAAAGAAGCCGGTGTGCCTGCATGGATGCATCTATACAGTAAAGGCGGTCATGGTTATGGCCTGAGAGATACGGGTGCAGCTGTAAATGAATGGCCTGACAGGGCTGAAGACTGGTTTCGCGAAATCGGTGTGATAGAATAAAAAACTAAATAGAGTACAAAGATTTTCGATTTTTCTGTATCTTTGTACTCACAAATCATGGGGATGACCGGTTTAGAAAGACCTATCCTAAAAATCAAAGAAAATAAGAGCGAAAGAAAAGCTAAATAAAATATTGAATATCAGTGTTTTGTGAACAATGAAAGAGCTAAACGGGAATAATGTATTTTCCTTTGTTTAGCTCTTTTTTTTGTTACTTTTGTTACTCGTTTGTTACCCGTGACGGAAATGTTACTTATCTTTGTGGTGGGGAACAAATAAAGTAACGATATGACAAAGCAAGTCAAAGTTAAAGAGCCGGTACGTATTCGTACAAAGAAACTGGCTAACGGGAATGAATCGATCTACCTTGATCTATACAAAGACGGTGATCGTGTGTACGAGTTTCTCAAACTCTATCTTATTCCGGAAAAATCAAAAACAGATAAGGAAGCTAACCGTAAAACGTTAGAGTTAGCTAATGCGATCAAGGCTAAACGGATCGTAGAGCTGCAAAATAACGAACATGGCTTTAAAACAAATACTACCAGATCAAAGATGAATCTGATTCAATTTGTTTTACATCTGGCAGATGAACAACTAGCAAAATCGGGAAATAAGCGTAGTTATTATTATACACTTCATTCTCTAGCGAAGCATTTAGATGCGTATGCTGGTGATAAGATAACCTTTGCAAAGGTGAACACTGAGTTTGTTAGAGGGTTTATAGCGTATCTTCGTACTGCTGTCAACTTCAATTATGAAAATAGCAAGAAAAAGTCTAAAGACGAAATTCTTTCACAGAACACTCAATACAATTTGTATAAGAAATTTACTTGGGTGATCCGTAAGGCTATGTTAGCGGATATAATTGTCATTAATCCTTTGGATAAAGTGGATAATACAGATAAGCCGAAGCCGGAAGAGGGGCAAAGGGAGTTCTTGACGATTGAAGAAATTAAAAAACTAATGGCGACCCCATGTAAGGACGATATGTTAAAACGTTCATTTCTCTTTTGTTGTCTGGTAGGACTTCGATATAGTGATGTAAAGAGCTTGCTTTGGAGCGATCTCAGGGAAGATAATAACGGTGGAATTATTCTTCGACTTCGTGTAATTAAAACAAAACGGTATGAAGATTTTCCGGTAAGTAGGGAGGCTTTGAAGTGGTTACCGGAAAAAACAGGATCTGACGAAAATTTAATCTTTACTCTGTCAAAGAATGATAATTCTAACCGAAAACTGAAGAACTGGTGTGCGTCTGCCGGCATAAAGAAAAAGATTTCATTCCATTGCTCCCGGCATACAGCAGCTACATTAAACCTGAGTTTGGGCGTACCTATTGAGACCGTTAGCAAATTACTTGGACATACAAAGATCAGTACAACACAAATTTACGCAAAGATTATAGACAAGAACAAAAAGGACGCAGTCCGCAAGCAGGATGGTATCTTTGATTTTTGACATCAGTTTAATGGGGTACCCCCCCCCCCATATGTTAAAAAATATTAATAAACACGGTTGCCTTGTCTAAAAATTTTTTTCTTATGGATTTGAAAATAGTAAAACATAGTATAGATTTAATGATTAACGCAGCAATGCGTATCAATAGCTTTAACATTGATAACGTTCATAACTTAACGGTTTATGATGTTGATATATTACGTGAGTTGGTAGACGATCTGAAAAAAAACATTTCAGATTTGAAACTAGATGATATTGTGCTGAACAGTAATAGCGTAGATGAATCTCGTTTTTTATTGAGTAAAGTTTTATTTATTATAGAACCTTATTATTCTGATCCATCACACAAAGATCTTATACATATTGGTTATTCTTTTTATTTAAGTAGCATAGAACTGGAAATAAAAGACATGACTCTATTACAGTCAACGTATTTGTCTGATATGGAGTCTTTGTACTATTTCTTTGATTTTTTGCATAAAAGAATATCGTCAAGTTTATCCTTTGTATCTCGGAGTTTAAATGTTTATAATACATTTAATCCTGCCCCGGGGAGCGTACTCATAAATTCAAATTGTTCTTTGAATCTCCCGAATGGGTTAGATACAGAAAGAGCACAGGAAGTATTGCAGAGGGCTGTAAATGCAAATATATTAGACAAGGATTATCAGTGTATAGAATTGACAAGTTATCAAAAAAGACGGTTTGCAGAGTTAGCAAGTGAGGAAATAGGAATAAAATCAAAATGGAAAACATTTGAAGATTTATGGGGTATAAAAGGATTGGCCCAAGTTAAAATGTATGAAGCTGATCAAAGTAGTCTAAAAATAATTGATGATCTATTCACCAAAGATATTATAGATACGGCAAAGAGAAAGTAACAACAAGATATACAGAGATATAAACCTCCATATAGTGACTATAGTAGTGACTATATGGAGGTTTTTTGTTTCCTTCCCTTCTGATATTTGCAATGTAATTACAAAGCAACGGGCAAAGTACACGCCCCATTCATGAACAAATAATTTATTGTATTATGTCAGAAGAAATAAAACAGCAATTAGATAGGATTGAGCGATATAGTCTATTGGCCGCAAAGAATGTACTTTGCTTTGATGATGTTGCATTACTTACAGGATTGAGTAAGAGCCATTTGTATAAACTCACCTATAGCCATCAAATTCCGCATTACAAGCCCAATGGGAAACAACTTTATTTCGATAGAAAAGAAATAGAGGACTGGATGAAGCAGAATAGGGTTACTACAAATGATGAGATAGAACAAAAAGCAACAAATTATCTGGTTACTGGAAAAATCGGAAATAGATAGGAGGTTTAGTTATGGTTGAAAGAAAAAAGGCGACCGAAGCCACTCCAAAAACTGAAGACAAAGATAGGTCAAAAAATCACATTCGTGCAACCGTTCGATCTCTTTTTTTATCTGGTCGTAAACTTACCGCACGAGAAATCAATATGATTACTAGTAGTAATGATGCTCGAAAAGTTATATCAGAGTTGAGGCGTTCTGGTTGGAATATAACAGATTTGAGATTGTCTTATGGATGTAAATTGTATTGGATTAATTCATTACCTCAACAAAAAAACTTAAACTTTCAGGAGGACCAGGCATGAATATAGGAGAAATTATATCCGCTTTTGATGTACTACAACAACAAGTAACATCTCCAGTGCAGCAATTGAGAAAAGAAATCGACCTTATGCGTTCTGAACTTTCATGGTATGAAAAGAAATACCCTGAATCAGATACAACTAAGCGCCGGGAAAGACTGATGCGTTTAGAGGTCATTTGTAAATCTCTTGAATCATGCGAGCCAATAAGTTTGATGCCTTTAATAAGGGATAAACTCAATGAAGCACGACGGCATAAATTCAACCCGGATTGTGCCTGTGTGTGGTTGCCTTTATCGCCTTGTGTTGCGGATTTATTACATGCAAAACCGGCCGTTATAGATTTGATTGGTTGGGATATCTCAACGCCATATGACTATAACTATGTTGGGTTGGCGAATGCCGGAGGATTTATTTGTTCCGATACAGATGAGGAGGGCCAGAGATATGGAAACTAATGTTATAGGCTTGAAAATTGCTGCGAGTTTAGACGGTGTAAATATCGCAGACGATGATATCAGATTGTTGAGACAAGCCGAAATAGATTTAAGCACAGATATCCCGTCTCCACCACCAGTTCTTTATCAGGGTGATAAGGTTATGATTTCTAAAGGTGATTTTTCGGTCGTAGTTGGAGCTGCAAAGAGCCGTAAGACATTTTGTATTTCTGCTATGGTTGGGGCTTATTTATGTGCAGATGAGTATATGAACATGAGCAGCCCTAATGATGCAGGTAATGTTCTCTGGATTGACACAGAGCAATCAATATATCATGCGGCGAAAGTGGCGAAACGAGTATGCCGGATTGCAGGATTACCAACCGATCAGAAAACGGAACGCTTTCGAATGCTTTGCTTTCGGGAATATGAACCGGACCGGCGCCGAGAGTTGACTGATAAGGCTATTCGGTTATATCAGCCTTCTTTGGTTGTTGTTGACGGAGCGGCGGACCTTATTCTAGATGTAAATGATAGCTCTGAAAGTGCAAAGCTGGCTACTATGTTCATGGATATAACTAAAGAACTGGATAACCATATTGTCACGGTATTACATACCAATCCGGGAGGAGATAAGCCAAGGGGCCATTTAGGGACAAACTTTCTCAATAAGGCACAAGCCTTGTTTATTGTCCGAGCGGATGGTGATATCTCAACTGTATCAGTAGAACGATGTCGGGATATAGCGGTTGATGATTTTGCCTTTGCTGTCAATAATGAAGGTTTGCCGGTTCTTGCTTCTATTCCTGATAAGTCTGATAAATTAGATAATCTTAATGCTATATTTTGTAAATATACTCAACCTATTCGCTCTACAGATTTAAGAGACGCTATTATGGTCAACGAGGGTATTAAGAAATCTATGGCTAACCGAAGAATAAGAGAGGCCAAGGAAATAGGGGTACTGATAGAAAATAATGTTGGCTTGCTCTATTACAAAGGAAAGGAGGTAAACAATGAATCGGATCAATTACCTTTTTAAGCGGGTACAATGCTGGGTACAATCGGGTATTTTCGGGTATTGTGGCAATGGTACGGGTAACCGGGTACACACCCCCCTATATATAGGGGGTGTACCCTGTACCCACCTAAATACCCATAACCATAGTACCCACTTGAAAAATGCTGTTTTGAAAGAGGGGTACCCCCCCCTGTTAAAAAGTGTAAACGATGGGCGGTTACTCCATCTAAAAATTTTTTCCCCCTAAAATTCAAAAGCACATGAATAATTTAATTCCAACAATACAGCGATCAAAAAAGTCGGCCAAACCCCGGTACATAAAACCGGACAGCGTGAAACGACTGGAAGCCTATTATTTTGAATGGAAATACCGTAATAGCACCATTCCCACGCAATGCCGGGTAAAACCGCATTTCCGGGACGATACGGCTAACGGATTGGCAAAATGCATAGAGGTATGGTCAAGGATAAATAATGCTTTCTATCAACGCCAGAATAGTCAGGGACAATATGATTCACGATTGGGCCGTTGGCGAAAGTCAGGAACGACGGCCGGCATTGCCGATGTACAGGTGACGCACGAAGGCCGGGTGTACAATTTTGAGATCAAGATTGGCAGGGACCGCCAATCTGACGTACAGAAAGCGGTTGAGGCCAGGATAAAAGCTGCTGGCGGTCATTATGCTGTCATTAAGTGTTACGACGATTTTTTAAGAGAGATAATCCATAATGGAAAAGATTGATCTTATCAACCAGCAGGATAATAAATCGTTCCGGTATGAATCCCCGGACGTGTCGGGGATGTTCAGGCTGAAGGTTGATAGCCGGACAATGTTCTACTTTTCCACGACAGAAAAGCGGAAACGATTTATTGAGAAGATACGGCCGCAAGCTAAAGTGGTTTAATATAGATTCAGAGTATTAACAATTTAAAAATTAACTAATTATGCGAGATTTCAGTTATGAAGAGATTAACAACATGTCAGAAGAAACAGCAAAGCAAGTTTTGAGGGACGAGATGTTAGAACGTGCAAACAAGCGTGCGGAAGAAGAACGGAGAAAAGAAGAAACAAAAGATTCCCTTGATCAGTTCTTTGGCCAAAAGAGAAAATCAGGATTATTAACCCCTACAAAAACATTATGATTTATGGAACAGTTAGAAAAAAACATTGTAAGAGAGGATATTAAAAGAGAGGTTATTGAGAAATACGAAAATCAGGTTGAAGGCGTTAACGACGCTTTGCTAAAACTCAAAGCGGAAGGTATTCCGACGGATTTACCGACATTAAAAAAGATTGCGATCAGTGAGGAAGCCTTTAAAAGCTGGCTTGACAAAGCTATTTCTTCATATATTGGAAAACTCGGTTTTATCCCCATTAGAGAACGAAAACGGATCAAAGAATCTTTTTACAGTGTAAAAGAAAAGGTTTCCAATCCCCTATCTACCGTTGGGGTATTTCTGGTTGAAGAAAAATACCCTATAGTCCAGCATCAGGACGGATCATTGGATTATGACTGGGCTGTAGTCGAAAAGGATGCGGAGGCACAAGCGACAAAATATTTCTCTGATGAGGATAGAGAATACTTTTCTATCTTACTGCAACTAAAAGAAGCTATTAACCAGCTTGAACAATGGGAAAAAGAGCATACATATACACATTTCTTTGGATGGCACAACTCATTTTTTATTCCTCAAAAAGGAGATGGGGGTATTCCGTTTGACCTAACCCGGCCTATCGATATTTTGATAAAACCGGATTTCAAAAACTGGTTCCAAAGGCAGATCGGTATGACTTTAGGAAAAATGAATCCAGAGGCGTTAAGGATGATCCGGGAAATGGCAGATGAAGATTAATAACAGGCAGGGGGGAATTTGCTCCCCCCCCCTTACCGTAAACAAAAATAGGATGGGAAAAGTGTTTATACAGAGCGAGACAGAGAAAGAGATCATTTATGTGAGTTATTACGAGAATATGCCTATCCGGTTCATGAAAGACAAAGCAACAGGAGAAATATTTGTCAATTCTGACGATATTGTCAAAGCTCTTGGACAAAGTGATAGCTTTATAGATTTTCTGGGAACTGACGAAGGGCTGGACTACATAAACGAATGGAAAAAGAATCATCCCGGCGAACCTTTTTTCGGTGGGGCGGTGAAAAGAAGATAATTTAAACATTGATATTATGGCACATAAAGCAAAAATGGGAGAAAGTTTAAGCGATCGGGAGCGGTTCTGCATTGATGCCGTACTATTTAATAGTGACAATACCGATCTCGCCTATATCCTAAGCCGTGAAAAGCCCTATCAGGGTTCACCGGATAATCTGCATAGATTGGCGTTGCGGTGGTTGAGAAGCCCCGAGGTCAAGACGTATATCGACGAGAAACGGGTTGTTATCGCTGACAAGGCAGGGAAAAAGTTCTCAACGCCTGAACAGAATGCTTACCGAGAGAAAGAGGATATTGTAAGAGAACTTAATATTCTCGCTGATATCACGAAAGACCCGAAGCAGAAAACGGAAATACTTATGAAGTTGGCGGACCTGCAACAGATGAAAAAAGACCCTGTAGATGAGACAGAGGATAATACCGTTCATTATTATTTGCCGTTGACTTGCTACAAATGCGGATTGTATTTGGGGAATAAAAAAAAGGTGGAAAAGGAAAGGGGTGAATAAAGATATTGTAATAAATACATTAAGCGCATTGTATAGGTTACAATAAGCATAGTGATATTGCCATAAACCGGGAACACGATTAAGCACTAAACAATGCTTCTGATTAGTGCTTTTGGTTCCCGGAACAGATAAGATAATAGAGCTTCATAGAAGGCCGATTATAACGATTGAGATTGTTATGATCGGCTTTATTTATTAACGAATAATAGGAAAATGATATGAGTAATTTAGGTAAATTATGGTTCGAACTTGGGATAAAAGATAAAACAGATAAAGATATCGCAGAGATTCGCAAGAATGTCGAGAAACGGTTAAAAGCGTTAGGCGTTGACGTGAAGATTACACCTGATTTGTCCGAGTTGAAAAATCTTAAAGAGGTAAACGTCGAGATCGTCACGGATACCGATAAAATGGTAAGGAACATACAGACCGCATTAAAGGCGGCAGATATAAGCCTTAATCCATCCGTCTCTCTAAATAAGGCAATGCAATCTATAACAGGACAGAGAGCACTTACCATTGATACGGGGGCTTTGGGCCGTATTGAGGTTTTGGCCAAAAAACAAAGTTCGGCTATTGACCAGGCAACAGGAGCTTTATTGAACCAGCAGAAAGTCTATAAAGAATATTCCAATACGACAATGACAGCTACAGGTTCTATAAAGATGATGGAAGCCGAATTGAACAAATTACGTGATACTTACCGATCGTTATCCGATGTTGATCGTAATTCGTCGATCGGCAAAGGACTGTTGCAGCAGATTAATAACGCAGATGAAGCATTGGCCAAAGTAAACGCCCAAATGGCGAATAATTCAACATTGGCTAAAGCGATGGGGACGAGATACAACGGCCTACAAGTTCAACTTGCCCAGGTTGCAAGGGAGCTTCCGAACTTTGCAATGTCTTTTTCTACGGGTATCATCTCACTTAGCAACAACTTGCCAATGCTGGCGGATGAGATATCAAGAGTACGTCAAGAGGTTGCGTTACTTCGTCAGTCCGGCCAGGCAACCACACCGGTATGGAAGCAGGTTTTAAGCTCATTATTAAGTTGGCAAACAGCCTTAATCGTGGGTATTACGGTTCTTGTCGCTTATTCCCGTGAAATTGGTGAATGGATAAACGCCCTTATAAAAGGAGGAGATGCAGCGGTGTATTTGGCAGAATCCCAAAAGAAATTCAATGATCTACAAAAGGATGCCTCTGAAAGTGTATCGAAAGAGATATCAAAGCTCGAATTGTTATACAATACTACTCAAAATGCGGCATTATCTATTGATGCGAGGCGTGAGGCAGTAGAAAAGCTACAACAGATGTACCCGGATTATTTGGGCAAGTTGTCCGAGGAGGCTATTTTAGCCGGGAAAGCCAGTGAGGCGTATAGTTTATTGGCCGAAAGTATCAAAAACGCAGCTTCCTTGAGATTGATAGAGGAACAGCGGGCTAAAGCCTCTGAATCTTTGGCCAAGGCTAAAGAGAAAGAGATGAATGTTCAGTCAAAGTTAAACGCTTTAATGAAGGAATTGGGTGCCGTCAGTGAACAAGACTTACAAAATAAAGCGTATGACTTTAGCCGTAACTATGGTAATTATATCCGAAATCTTATAAATGATCGCAATTCCGCTCAAAAAGAACAACAATCAATATTAGATGATGCGAAAAAATGGAGCAATAAATATGCATCCATATTCAACAAATCCGTAGATAAGGGCCAATTAGATATACTATTCAAAGATATACCGGAAGTAGCTACATTTAATAAAACGTTGGCTGATTTAGACCGGCAATTGGCAATGTTCGCTATTGACCAGGACGAATATAACAAAAAAGTCAATGAGGCTAAAGGAGCTTTGATTGCGGCTGCTGATGCTGCCAATATTGGAGGGTCCGCTCTTGAAAAATTAAGGGATGAATACATAGCCTTTAATAAGGTGGAAATTTCAAAAAAGAATCAAAAAATCGCAAGCAAGGATGCACAAGAAACATATAAAAACAAAAAAGCGTATTTAAAGGCAGATAAGGCGCTTGAAGATGCAACATTGAAATCAGCCAGAAATATAGAACAGGCACGCATAAATGTAATGGAGGAAGGTTCAGCCAAACAACTCGCCCAACTTAAACTGAACTTTAAAAAGAGAATGGACGAGGTTAAGGCCCAGACTGACGAATATATTAAGCTCGTTCAGGAAGAAGAGTTGAAAGCCTGGCGTAAAAGCAATCCGGGAAAGAAGGATAGCGATTTTACATCTCAAGTTGTCGATATCCATACGCTTCCTAAAAAATATCAGGATTTAGTTGTTAATCAAGCGCAAGCAGCAGACGCAGAATATGAGAACGGGCAACAAAAGCTACTTGATAATCTATTGAGTAAATATCAAGACTTTGCGACCAGAAGAGAGGTTATCGAGAAACAATTTAATGATGATATTGCCACGCTGAACAAGAGACGGACGGATGAGAACAGAGAAACTATAGATAAGGCAATCAATGAAGCGAAGCGCAAGCTAAAAGAGGCAATTAAGGAGATCAATGACGAGGAGGCAAAGAGCTTGCAAAAAGATAATCCTTTCTTTGTCCGGTTGTTTGGTGATACGTCAGAAATGACAAGATCACAGATAAAAACATTACTCGACCAGGCGAAACAGTTACGGGATTATCTCAAAACTACGGATTCTGATAATATCGGATCAATACTCAATATCCCGGCCGACACTTTGAGAAGAATAAAAGAATCTCCAGAAGCCCTTAAAGCCCTTCAGGATGCCGTAGACAAATTAACGAAGAAGAGGGACGAAAATAGCTTTGACAAATTATTTTCCGATATCGAGAAAGGTTTAAATAAAATAAAGTTAGGCGGGAAGGCTAATATAGGTGAAGGTATCGCCGATATTGGAAACGCCTTACATTCGATTATGCCTGCACTAAAAGAGTTTGGGCAGGACTTGGGAAATATATTTGGAGATGAGGTCGGAGAATATGTCCAGAATATAACACAGCTCGTCGGGTCCGTAGTAAAAATAGGAACCGGTGTAGGGCAAGCATTGTCCGGCAATATTTTGGGAGGGGTAACATCCGTAGTTTCTGGCATCGGGCAGATAGTTTCATCTGTCAGGGCTGCAAATGAGCAACATAAGCAGGCATTAAAAAAGATCATGAATGATACTATAGCCCAGCAAAGAGAATATAATTTATTGCTTTTGGAACAGAATCTATTATATGAAAAGGCAAATACTATCTTTGGCACGGACACATACGGCAAGGCTGTAAAGGCGGCTGAGACTTTTAGAAAATCTATAGAAAGCCTCAATGAAGCAATAAAAGATGAAGGTAAATATGAAGGTGGATATCTATTAGGGGGGCTATTCGACTTGTTGGCAAAAGAACAGCGTGACTATTATAACTCATTAGCCGGTCTTGCAAATATCCAGATAAAAACGGGACATGAAAAAGGTGGCTTATTCGGTCTTGGAATATTAGGTAAAGGGAAAGATATCTATTCCTCTATTCTTGACGTTTACCCGGATCTTATTGATAAAGCGGGGAACTTTAACCGGGAGCTTGCCGAGACTATTTTAAACACTCGTGAAATGTCAGAAGAGGATAGAAACGCCTTGCAAAATATGATTGATTTGTCCCAAAAAGCGGAAGACGCTTTAAAATCCTTGAATGACTATTTGACAAATATATTCGGTGAATTTGGAAATACCTTATCGGATGTCCTGGTTGATGCCTTTAAGAACGGGACCGATGCCGCATACTCTTTTGTTAAGTCTGTCTCTAACATGCTGGAAAAACTGGCTACACAAATGGCATATTCTATTTTTATCGCACCGGCATTAGAAGAAGCTCAAAAAGACGTTCAGGACGTAATGAAAGATACTGAATTAAGTGCTGAGGAAAAATGGGAAAAGGCTGCTGCAATTGTAGATGCTGCTACTGATAAAATTATGGCAAATCAAGATGAATACGACAATTGGTTGAAAGATAGACAAAAATACGCCAAAGACAAGGGCTATGATATTTTTACCCCTGACAACGAAAAGCAAAACGGGTTATCTCAAAGCGTTAAGGGGATAACAGAGGATCAGGCGAATGTTTTAGGCAGTTATTTAAACGCTGTCCGACACGATGTGAGTGTAAAGCGTAGTTTATTAGAAAACATAGCAGGCAATTTGTTACCTACGATGAGCATTGCGGCACAAGCTCAATTACAACAGCTTAACGCCATTGCCGCCAACACGAAAGCAAATGCGGATGCGGCCATTGAGATACAGAAGAGCTCAACCTTAATACAAAACGCTTTATCAAGTGTAATTACACAAGGAAAGAGCGGAAAGGCAATAAGGATTCAATAATAGGATAAATCTATTGCACTAATAAATAAAATCTATTATCTTTACATAACCCAGACAACTCTACAAGGACCAAAAACCGAGACGGCCACCGGTGGCGATGCTTCCGGTGGTTTTTTATTGGCTAAATACGGCAAGGTGTTTCACAAGACAATCTCACGGGCGCAATACTATGAACTTAATACAGGCGATTTAAGGGATTTTATTTTTGAAAACGATAAAGAAATAAGAGAGGTGTGCTTAATTCTCCTACGGGCAAGAAAATGTGTAAATCCGGGCTTTATTTATTCCTTCTATCAATGTTATCCATAAATTACCTATATTTGCAATGACGTTTTTCATGGTATAGTGTTTAGGTTATTCATTGGTGTTTATAAAGCCGTTTTACTAAAATCCCGTTACTGTCCTGATCCGGTAACGGGGTTTTTGATAAAATTATCATTAATGGTGTGCAAAAGTTGTAGAAAGCAAAACTGAACCAAATTTTATACCGGACATTGGTAATTGAACCACGGTGACAAAAATGGTATGGTAGAATGGTACTTACCTACCATATTGTTCTATTCAGGTTCATACCCTTCATAATAGTACGACTGATTGATACCTTTGAATATCACTTCCCGGTCATTTACACGGTCTGTCAATGCCTGACGCAATAAGGTACGTAATTCCAGGTCGTTTATTGGGCTTCTTTCCTTCGCTTGTAAATACAGAACCTTATCGACGCTCTGCCAATCAATAACAACGGAAAGACGTTTTTTTAGGATCATATCAAGCCAAATGCGGGTAGATCGTCCGTTACCTTCCATGAACGGGTGTGCAACGTTCATTTCAACGTATTTCGCTATAATTTCGTCAAATGTTGTTTCTGGCATGTTCTCTATCACTGGCAATATGGCATCAAGGTATAAACAGTTGGCAAAGCGGAAATTCCCCTTTGATATGTTAAGTTTACGCACTTTTCCGGCAAAGTCATACAAGCCGTCGAAAAGATACCGGTGTATGTCACATAAGCCCTTCACCGTCCCCACCTCGATACGGTCTATATCGCCGGTATCAAACAGGGCGTGAGCCTTTACAAGGCTTAATCTGTCTATTTCTTTCGTATTCATATTCATTCTACTTTTATGCTAATATCCTTCCCGCAATGGGGACATGTGAGAGTTAAAGCATCGCTTTTTGGGCGCACTTCTTCGGGGGAAACAAACAACTGCCAAAAAGGAACGTTTAAGGCTGTGGCGATCGCATTCAGTGTATTTGCTGACGCTTCCTGTTTTCCGTTTATGATATTATACAAACTCACACTTGACAAACCGATAACGGATGATAATTCTTTAGCAGTCAATCCTTTTTCTGAAAGAATGTCTTTTATTCTATTTTCCATAAGCCAATACTTTATATGATTATATTGCAAATATAATGTAATTCTTTTCATTTATAATAGATGTATAAAGAATAACATTATTAAATAGTGTTAATTGTAATGTAATTCTTTACTTTGCCCTTGTGTTGTATAAAGTATTACATTATCTTTGCATCATCAAAATAAAACAAACAGATATACAGCTATGACAAACGAGGATTACATGAACAACGAGTTGACAGCGTTAGCCGCCATGACGGAAGAGGAAGCCTGCAAAGTTTATAATGTGGATTATAAAGCCGAGGCAGAAATCTACATTCGTGATTATTGGATGTACATAGCATAAACAAGATTACTAACACATAAACACTATACGATCATGACAACACTATTTAAAAGCCAAATGAGACAAGTAATGTCAGACGCTTGGAGAATTTACCGGGTAACGGGAGAAAGTTTCTCAGAGAGCCTAAAAAGAGCCTGGTTACTTCTGAAATTGAAAGCGCAAATGAAGCAAAAGACAGTACAGTTCTTCTATCAGAAAGTAAACGGTGAAATTCGTCAGGCTTTCGGAACTTTGAGAGATGAGGTTATAAACACGATTGTCAAAGAGACCGGGCGCAAACCTAACGATAACATGTTTATCTATTTCGATACAGAAAAACAGGAGTTCAGATCGTTTAAGAAATTCAATTTAATCAAGATCGGATAATTAACCCGGTAGGGGTATCGGTCAAACCGACCCCCTCTACCACAAACAAAATAATATTACAATCATGGAATTTAAAGATTTAGCAACAAAGTTCGAAGGTCTTACAGCAGATCAAGTAGGGGTATTAGCAGAGTTCGGCAAAGATATTTTAGATGATGCAGGCATATTCGGTTTACCTTCCTGTCTGCTGGGATTAATTCAAGATATACTCAATATAGACGAATTTGATATTGAAGAAAATAGGTTTACAATAAGATCACTCTTACATATTGTGAAATTAGTCAATGATTTAAATATGCAATGTTGGTTTGAACATAAAACCCCGTTCGGACTTACAGGCATTAGAAATGACAACCAATATGTCGGATTAGATAACGAGACTAAAATAATAGCATCATGAAAGCATTATCCTTGATATTCCTGTTAGTGGCCGGGATTCTTCTGGCAGGATCGGAAAGCAAATATTTCTTAGGTAACATAATTGGACTTGTGATGCTGTTCATTGCCGGCAACAAATTGAAATTGTTTTATGGAGATTGTGGTAAAAGATAAAGAAATTATAAAAGAGCTTCTTAGAGACTTGAAGACTTTAAATAACATAGTAGTCAACATTTACTATCAGGAGATAGGAAATATTCAAAACAGTACATTGACAAACGTAAATACATGCAATCATGATAGAAGAATATAAGATCGGCAATGTCGCACGAGATTGGATCGTCAGATATCAAAGCGAGACGGAAAGAGATATTATGCTCGCAAATATAAACAGGGTTATGAATAATGTAATAACAAGTTACATTGTCGAAGAAATTAGCGATAAGGAAACGTTAGATATGCTGGTGACATTATCCAATGTTTCAATCCTAATTGATTCAATTGGAAAGGATGAATGAAGTATAACTGCCACATAGTACAATGATAGACGAAAGTTCGCATGTTGGGGCTTCGGGCCCAGCGTATCACGTTTGGATGTCCCGCCGGTAATATCGCCGGCGGGTATGGGATAAAGATTGCAACTGATCAGATGTTTATGATAATCTTATCAAGAACATCAACCCTTGTGGACCGGAGCGACCGGACATTGCAAAGCGAGATTGCAGCAAGGGACGAACGCACGCTGAACCGGCACCAGCATAGTCGGAGGCGAGATACAGGACATAAGCAGATCGATATTAGAGGTTATCACCTTAAAAGGGGTATATGGCTTGAAATTCAATAGATTTGCTATCTGATAACCTATAACCTGATAACCTCGGGTAAATATCGTGAGAGCGGTCTTATTTCGATTGCAAGGAACTTATACTAATGGTGACGCTATGTGCGTTTAAATAGGCTTTCAGTAGCTCCAGCCACACCCGGCACGGTCTTTGAGCCTGTCCTTTGATGGAATGCTGGGAGCGAATGTTAAGGTTACGGTATAAATTCACTTAAGTTATTGATTTATAATGTGTATAGTATCGCTGTAACCGTAACCCTGTAACCTGTGTAATTATTTAAAGGATAAACATAGAGGTTGGCGAAGATGGTAGCAACGGAATACAGGTAAGTAACAAACGAGTAACAAAAATGTGATAAGTGATATGTTGGAGGGATTTAGCCTTTATACGGCCTGTTATTTGGCAAATTCAGATTAATATGTATCTTTGCGCCAAAGAAAGCGATTGTTTAAAGGAAAAGTTCTTTAATTTTGTTACTAGTTTGTTACCCATAAACGAAAACATCTTCGCTTTCTTTTGATTTTTAATTAGTTACAAAATCATGGGGATGACCGGTTTAGACAGCGGGTAGAAGTGGTTTGTAAGCATGTAGTGCGTGGTCGGCTTGCACTTAAATCTCAGACGGCGAACAATTAACTGGCGAAAACAATTACGCTCTCGCTGCTTAATCGAAGTACAGTAGATTCAAGCTTAATCCCTGCAAAAGTTGCGGGGACGTGACATCACCCGGATGCTGTGGCTCCGAAGCGTTCCGATCAGGTGGTGCAGCAATATCGGAGATAGTTTGGAGTAAGCCTCGGGCTCCAAGTGAAATTTTAGAGGATAAGGTTCAAGTGGGTGGCTTCGGTCTTGCTTGCACCCGACAATCGAAGGCGAAGATAAACATGTAGAAAGCAGATTAATTCCTCGTTTGGACGAGAGTTCGAATCTCTCCATCTCCACAGAAAAGGCTAGCAGTTTCGACTGCAGGCCTTTTTTGTGATCAATCTTTATCGATTAATTGGATTCCTTCAGGCTCGATATTGATTATTTTTTGTTTGTAAAGAGCCCCGATTGCCTGTTTGAAAGCTTTTTTGCTGCAGCGAAATAGAGAATAAATAGGTTCGGTTCACTGGCCGCATATCTTCCTTGAGCTTTGAGCGAATCCAGAATTATCTTGGCAACACCTTCTGCCTTTTGATATCCTAAGGGGGTAAGGCTGACATCTATCTTTTCGTCTTCTCTGACTTCTTTGATGTACCCTTTTAGATGCTCTCCTTTTTCCAAGCGTTGAAAAACCTCATTGTGATAAACCAATCCCCAATGAGTATTGTTGATGATTACTTTATAGCCTATTTCAGTATCTTCTGCAACCAACAAATCGACCTCCTGGTTAAAGGAGTAATTGGGGATTACATTGTCCAAATATTTATCGATTCTAGCGGAGGCAACTATACGTCCAGTTATATGATCTACGTGTACATATACCAAATACCATTTCCCTTCTCGCATGGGCATTTTTTGTTCCTTAAATGGAACCAATAAATCTTTCATTAATCCCCATTCCAAAAAAGCACCTGTATTATTAACTGATATCACTTCCATAAACTGGAATTCTCCTGCTTGAGCAAGTGGTTTGGCTGTCGTTGCAATCAGCCTACCTTCATTGTCGTGGTAAATAAAAACCTCGACTTCATCTCCAGGTTTTACATTTTTTGGCACATAACGGGCCGGCAAAAGTATCTCCATCCCATCTCCACCATCTAGATAAACTCCAAAGTCCAGATCTTTTACGATCTTTAATGTATTATATTTTCCTATTTCTACCATTTCGCTATTTATTTTGAGGCAAAAGTACGGGAAAATAGCCTAATATCCTATATTTTTTATTTCTCAAGCAGCAATATAACAAAATTTGCATCGTTATAGTTGTAAGAGTTTTTATAAGGAGTTTTTAGATGGATGGTTCCTTTGAAAGTTGTATCTTTGCAGTTCTAATTTAGAAATACTTAATAATAGCATGAGGTTGAAATATTATTTATTAGCCATTTTTTGTGTATTGATGTGTGCATGTAAAGCGCCAAAAGATGTGATTTATTTTCAGGGTATAGATGATTTAACTCCTGATGAATTGGCAGAGATGAGCCAAGCGTATACGATTAAAATAGAGAATGATGATCTTTTGTCAATTAATGTTACGGCTTGGGATCCTGTTGCCGTTACACCTTTTAATCCGCCAGTGTTTGCATATTCATCACAAGGAGAACAGCCATTGATTGCTTCTGAGTCAATGTATACTTATTTAGTAGATGAAGATGGGTGTATAAATTTTCCTATTATAGGAAAGGTTCATGTAGCGGGATTGACTCGTCAAGAAATTTCCAAAAAATTGGAATCAAAGATTTCTAAATATGTGAAAGATCCTTTAGTGAATGTTCAGCTTCTTAATTTTAGAATAGTACTTATGGGAGAATTTTCGCGTCCTGGTTCATATTCGGTAAAAAGAGATAGGGTATCTGTTCTTGACGCTATAGGTATGGCTGGAGATTTGCCTCTTACTGCAAATAGGAAAAATATTTTGGTAATACGGGATAACAATGGATTAAAAGAAACATGTCGTTTGGATATTACCAACCCAAACATATTCGAATCGCCATATTTTTATTTGAAGCAAAATGATATAGTATATGTAGAACCTATAAAAACAAAGCAACGTGCAAGAACTAGTTCGGATCGTCAGTTTACAATATCTTTATTTTCGACAGTGATCAGCTCCTTGTCTGTGATTGTTGCGATGGTGTTAAGCTTAACAAATAAGTAATATGGAAAATATGCAGAAAGATAGTGAGACTATAAGTCTGAAAAAAATAATAGTAGATTATTTATATCATTGGAAAGTTTTTTTAGTTGCAGCTTGTATTTCATTAGTTTGCGCAATACTATATATGGTGCTTTATCCTCAAACTTATGAATTTGTGGCTCGAATAAAGATTCAAGAAGATAAAAATCTTGGTAGTGGTGGAAGCATGGGATTGGGAGAGGCTGCCGGATTAATGAAATCGTTTGGACTGGGAAGTATTTCGGGTGGAGCTGTCAATATAGATGATGAAATTGCTATAATGTCTTCTAATGATTTGTTGAAGAAAGTTATTATCCGTTTGGGATTAAATGTTACATATAAGAAACCATATTCATTGATTTCTTTATATGAAGATTCTCCTTTGTTAATTATTCCGGACTCTTTGACTCAAGAAAATTTGGACTGTTTTGTTTCATTTAAAATAGAGGTAAGTAAAAATGGTGCTGTTTTAATAAAAATGAAAGAAACCGGTAAAGAGTATTCTTTTGCCTCTTTACCTGCTCAGCTTCGAGTGCCAGAAGGTGTATTTGATATATTATATGGAACAGAAGGAGATGTGACGAAGAAAATAGAAAAGCCTTTTTCTTTGAACATATCTGTATCTCCGGCAGGTTGGATGGCAGAAGATTTGGCAGAGGCAATAACTGTTGAAGAGTTTTCAAAAAATGCCAATACATTGGAACTATTGTATTCGGACTATTCAAGAAAACGGGGCAAGGATCTGTTGAATACTTTGATGGATGAGTATAATAATAGTTCTGAGTCTGTAAAAAAAGAAGAAGGACATAAAGCTATGACTTTTTTAGATGTTCGTATCAATGGTGTTTTACAAGAGCTTAATGGTATTGAGCGCACTATTGAAACTTATAAAATTAAGAATAAATTGACAGATATAGAATATGATGTTCAATTTTATGCTGATGCAGTGAAAAATATCCGAGAAAAAATTATTGAATATGAGGCGCAGAATCATATCATTAATTTGTTAGATACTTATGTGAAGGATCCTAAAAATAAGTATAGTGTAATTCCTGCCATGTTGTCTGCTGATGGCGAAAAAGGTGGAGCTATATCTGCTTATAATGAGGCTTTAATGGAAAGAGACAAAATAACTAAATCAACAAACTCAGTGAATCCTTTGTCTGAAATAGCTGATTCTCAGATAGACAAATTGAGAGATGGGGTTGTATTGGCTATTGATAATGCACGAAAAAGCTCTCAGTTTGTATTGAATGATCTTAAGTCTCAAGAAAAAGCAATTATGAGTAAAATGGACTATGTTCCTACATACGAAAGAGAGTATCTTGATTATAAAAGACAGCAGGAAATTCTTCAAGGAGTGTATTTAATACTTTTACAGAAGAGAGAAGAAGTAGCTTTGTCTTTAGGTCAAGAGCGTGATAAGGGATTTATTGTAGATGCTGCAGTTGCTAAATATCGTCCTGTAGCTCCAAGAAAACTTTTTGCAGTTTTAGGATTTCTGATTTTAACAATTGTAATTCCAATGGGATATTTGTTCGCAAAACAGCAATTACGAGATTTGATAGATATTTATAAAAGAAAGTGAGAATTATATGCAAGTTATTATATTAGCCGCAGGGATGGGGAAGCGTTTGGGGGAACTTACTCAGAATAATACGAAATGTATGATTCGAGTAAATGGTGTGACCTTAATTGAACGTGTTTTGGATCAATTCTCTAAATTGAAGTTGAATAAGGTTATTATGGTAATCGGCTATAAGGGAGAGGAACTTCGTAGTTTTATTGGTGATTCATATAAGGGGCTACCGATTGAATACATTACAAATCCGATTTATGATAAAACAAATAATATCTATTCATTGTCTTTAGCAAAAGAACAGTTGCAGCAAGATGATACTTTACTTATAGAATCTGATCTTATTTTTGAAGACAAGGTGTTGGATAAAATTTTATCAGATCCATTTCCTAATATTGCATTGGTAGCCAAGTATGAAAGTTGGATGGATGGTACAGTTGTGATGTTGGATAATGACAATAATATTCTAAACTTTGTTGTAAAAAAAGCATTCAATTTTGATCATAAAGAATTTTATTATAAGACAGTCAATATCTATAAATTCAGTAAAGAGTTTTCAAGAACTCATTATGTTCCATTTTTGGATGCATATATAAATGCATTGGGTAATAACGAATATTACGAGCAGGTCTTGCGTGTAATTGCATTGTTGGATAAGCCAGATTTAAAGGCGTTGCCACTTCACGGTGAAAAGTGGTATGAAATTGACGATATTCAAGACTTAAGTAACGCTGAAACTATTTTTGCGGAAAAGGAGAATCAGTTGGTTTGCTATCAAAAAAGATATGGTGGTTATTGGAGATTCCCTTCTTTGTTGGATTTTTGTTATTTGGTTAATCCTTTCTTTCCTTCTTTGAAGATGAAGAAAGAGATGCGGGCTAATTTTGATATTTTATTAAGTGAGTACCCTTCTGGGCTGAATGTAAACTCTCTATTAATTGCGAAATATTTCGGATTGGCACAACAATATGTTTGTCCGGGAAATGGTGCTGCCGAATTGATTAAGTATTTAGTGGATGAATTAACAGGTTGCTTGGGTGTTGTTTATCCGACTTTTGAGGAGTATCCTAATCGTATGCAGGAAGATAAGGTGATTGCTTATGTCCCACAGAATAAAGATTTTTCTTATACAGCTGATGATTTGATGGCATTTTTTGCAGTTCGTGAGGTTGCTGCTATTTTATTGATTAATCCGGATAATCCTTCTGGAAATTATATTTCAAAAGTTGATGTAGTTCATTTAGCTAAATGGTGTAAGGATAAGAAGGTAACATTGGTTGTCGATGAATCGTTTGTCGATTTTTCTGAACAATCAGTGGATAATACTTTGTTGACTAATGAAATACTTGAAGAAAACCCTAATTTGGTGGTTGTGAAGAGTATATCCAAATCTTACGGAGTACCAGGGTTACGGTTAGGAGTTTTAGCTTCATCAAATTTGCTTTTGATCGATCGTGTACGCAAAAATGTTCCGATATGGAATATTAATTCATTTGCAGAGTTTTATATGCAGATATTTAATAAATATGAACAGGATTATAAACAGGCGTGTCGTTTGTTTATCCGTGAGCGAGATCGTTTTTATGTGGATTTACAGCAGATAGGTTATCTACGTATCATACCTTCACAAGCAAACTATTTTTTGTGTGAGGTTATTAGTAAATATTCTTCTAAAGAATTGACTGAATTACTTTTGAATGAATATAATATTTTAATAAAAGACTGTGGAACGAAGAAGGCCTTCCGAAATGGCGAATATATACGAATAGCAGTACGTTCAACTTTAGACAACCAACGTTTAATAGATGCATTAAAAGAATTATAATTGTTAAAAAAGATGGCAATGAAAATAATAGACTTTGAAACGATACGAAATCTTTCCATATCTCCGGCTGATTGTGTAAAGTGGGTAGAAACAGCATTAAGAATGAAATATGATAGTTGTTTACCTCATAAAATTAGTATGACAATAGAACCGGATGTCTTTTTTAATACGATGCCATCTTATTTGCCTTCTTGTGGACGTTTTGGGGTTAAGGTCGTTTCTCGTTTTCCGAAACGTAAGCCTGCATTGGTTAGTGATATTTTGTTGTATGATGCGACAAATGGTGATTTTTTGGCGCTGATGGATGGAAGTTGGATTACTGCGATGCGTACTGGTGCTGTTGCAGCATTGTCCATACAGTATTTGAGAACTTCTTCAGCTCGGGAATATGCATTTATGGGACTAGGCAACACAGCTCGGGCTACACTGTTGTGCTTGATGGCTGTGTTAGAGGGGCCGTTGAACATTCGTCTTTTGTCTTATAAAGGGCAAGAGCTGGAGTTCATGAAGCGCTTTAAAGAATATTCTCGATTAAATTTTTCTATTTTTGAAAATGTGGAAGATTTGATTACAGGTGCAGATGTGGTTGTATCTTGCGTAACTGTTGCACATGGTCAGTTTGCATCGGATACATGTTTTAAGCCGGGAGTATTGGTCGTACCGGTTCATACGCGTGGATTTCAGAATTGCGATTTATTCTTCGATCAGGTTTTTGCTGATGATGTCGCTCATGTAGAAGGATTTAAATATTTTAATCAGTTTAAACAGTTTGATGAGTTCGCCCGCATATTGTTAAAGCAGAATCCGGGTAGAACTTCAGATCAGGAGCGTATTTTGGCTTATAATATAGGTATTGCTTTGCATGATATTTATTTTGCTTCTCAAGTATACGACAAGGTCAAAGATTCATTACCAGATATTTCTTCGGATAAGTTAAGCGAGAAGTTTTGGGTATGAATTAGTTATGAATAGCAATGAAGTTTGGTCAAGATAATAAATACAAAGTAATTGTTCATAATACAACGTATTTGTCTGTACTTGAGATATTAAAAATGGTAATGCCTTTTGTAGCATTACCTTATTTGATATCTACAGTTGGTGCGGATAAGTACGGTTTGGTCGTTTTTGCACAGGCTATTATCTCTTATTTTATTATATTTATCAACTTTGGTCTGGATGTTTCGGCTGTAAAGAATGTTTCTATAAATCGTTCTGATAACGAGAAGCTATCGGAAGTTGTATCTTCAGTTTTGATTATTAAAGCTTTTCTTTTTATACTTTCTTTTTTAGCATTAGGAGTTTTATTATTATGTGTGAAGCAATTTAGAGATAATTATGTTTTATTTTTATTGTCTTTTTTATCTTGCCTTTCAGAAATTTTGTTTCCTGTTTGGTTTTATCAAGGGGTAGAAAAGATGAAATATATTACTTTGATTCGTTTTACTTCTATTTTCTTTTATACTGTTACAGTCTTTATTTTCATTAAAAATGAAAGTGATTATTTGCTGATACCATTACTTCAGTCTTTAGGGTGGCTTTTATCAGGGGTTATTTCCTTTTTTATGCTGATTCGGGTAGAAAAGATATCCTTATTTGTGCCAACTATAGAATCGATTAGGCGGTATTTTAAAGAGAGTGTTCCGTTTTTTGTTTCTCGTGTATCAGTTGTGATTAATGCAAGTATGGCAAAGACGATTTGTGGAATTTTCTTTTCAATGCATGAGGTTGCAGTTTTTGATTTGGCCCAAAAAATTGCAATGACGGCACTTGTCCCTTTACAAATGTTGAATCAAGCTTTGTTTCCTCATATTGCAAAAACACTTGATCGGAAATTTGTCAATAAGTGTTTTCGATTGATTTTATTAGCTACAGGCTGTATCATTGTAATTGTATATATTCTTGCTCCATTTGCTGTTTTTGTTTTATCGGATGGTAAGTTGCCTGAATCTGTTGATATATTACATGTTTTTAGTTTGTTCATTTTTAGTGGAGGCATTACTTCTTTCACAGGGTCGCCAGTGCTGGTTTCTTTTGGTTATTCCAAGCCTTTTAATCGAAGTGTAGTTCTTTCGACTTTCGTCTTAATTGTAATTTATATGGTACTATATTTTACAAATTCATTCTCGATTATTAATTTTGCACTAGCCTTAGGTTTTGCAGAATTTGTAATAGCTATTTATAGGCTATATTATTGTAACCGTTATAAATTAATTATGCTTTATGGACGGGTTTAATCGTTTTAATCCAGAAGGTTCAGTGCTGAGACTTCATCAGATGAAGATGCTTCGCATTTTAGAGTTCGTAGATAGAGTTTGTAGGAAACATGGTATACGCTATTGGCTTAGTTCGGGAACATTGTTAGGTGCTGTTCGTCATGGAGGCTTTATACCTTGGGATGATGATTTGGATATAGAGATGTTATATCGGGACTATAAAAGATTGATGGAAGTCTTGCCTTTTGAATTGCCCTCTAATTTGGTGCTTCAAACAATGCACACTGATAGTAACTATGTTGCCCCTTATGCAAAATTAAGGGAAACGGATTCCTATATATCAGAAGTGAATAATATTGGTAGAAATTACAAATATAATGGGGTTTATATTGATATTTTTTATATAGAGCCTGTTAATTATCGGATGGCATGGATTGCATCTAAATTTCATGGATATATTTATAGACTTTCTTATTTAAAAAATGACCGATTAGGGATAAAAAGGGGAGTAATGAGATGTTTGTTGTTCTTTTTGACTTATATACTTTATCCCTGCATTCGAATGATTGTTAAGTTATCTCATACAAAAGAGTACCGATTGGGATTAGGATCAGGTTTTTTGGGCGTAAGGTTGTTGGACAATATTTTTCCACTAAGTGAGGTGTCTTTTGAGGGAAAAATTTTTCCAGCTCCTGCTAATACTGATGGCTATTTGTCTTATTTATATGGAGATTATATGGTATTGCCAGATTTGAGTAAAATAACTTATCATGTAAATAATGTGGATATAAAAGAATAATATAATCGAAAATGAAAAAAGTGATGCTTATTTTTGGAACTCGCCCGGAAGCAATTAAAATGTGTCCATTGGTAAAAGAGTTTCAAAAAGATACGATAAATTTTAAAACTGTTGTTTGTGTTACTGCCCAGCATCGGGAAATGTTGGATCAAGTTTTACATGTTTTTGATGTCAAACCTGAGTATGACTTGAATATAATGAAGCAAGGGCAGGATTTATATGACATAACTTCTCGTGTTTTGTTAGGCTTACGTGATGTGTTAAAAAAAGAATTGCCGGATATCGTATTAGTACATGGGGATACAACAACCTCTTCTGCAGCAGCATTAGCAGCTTTCTATCAGCAGATACCTGTAGGACATGTAGAAGCAGGGTTGAGAACTCATAATATTTATAGTCCTTGGCCTGAAGAAATGAATCGGCAGATAACAAGCCGTATTGCCGTTTTTCATTTCGCACCAACTGAATTGAGCCGGAGAAATTTACAAAGAGAAGGTGTTGCAGACGGTAATATCTATGTTGTTGGAAATACTGTTATTGATGCCTTGCATTTAGTGTTAGAGCAAATCGGGGTAAGAAAAGATATAGAGAAAAATATTCAATTTGTATTAGAGCGCGTAGGTATTCCTCTTTCTTTATTATCTTTGTGGAAGAGTGGAGAGCGGAAAATGGTTTTAATTACAGGACATCGGAGAGAAAATTTCGGTGAAGGATTTATCCATATTTGTAAGGCGATAAAGACTTTGGCTGAGAAATATTCTACGGTAGATTTTGTGTATCCCATGCATTTGAATCCGAATGTACGGAAGCCGATTGCTGAAATATTGGGTGAAAGCCATAAAGAAACCCTAACAAATGTATTTCTTATAGAACCATTGGATTATCTTCCTTTTGTTTATTTGATGAATCACTCTACAATCGTTTTGACTGATAGTGGTGGAATACAGGAAGAGGCTCCGGGTTTAGGAAAGCCTGTGCTGGTTATGAGGGATACGACTGAACGTCCTGAAGCATTGGAGGCTGGGACTGTCAAATTGGTAGGAACAGGTTATAATTCAATTATAGATAATGTTTCTGATTTACTGGAAAATAAAGATTTGTATCGACAAATGTCAAAGGCTCAAAATCCGTATGGAGATGGAAAAACCAGTCAGTCTATTGTGAATATTTTATTGTAAATCGTTTTTATGAAAAGAAAAATATTAGTTATTCATAATGGATATCCTTTGCGTGGTGATGGAGGTGATAAAGTCAGAACATTAAATATGCTTCAATCCTTGGATTCTATTGGATTTGATGTTTGTTTGTTGGCTTTTTTCAAGAAAGATTTTTCTTTGTTGGCTTTAAATAAAAAAAGTGTGCCTTCGAATATAAAATCATATTTTATATTTACATTACCAGATCGTTGGGGATTAGGAGGGATAGCAGCATTGCTTCGGGCTGTAATAACTTGGATTATTGTAAAGTGTAACCATATAGAGTTAATTCAATTAGAGACATCGCTTTCGGCTTCATGTGTCAGATATTTGAAGAAAAATATTTTGGTCGTGACTGATTTTCATGCAGATCCTGTACCTGAGTTACAAATGAATGGAAGGACGAAATCATCAATAAATCGTGCTGAAAAAGATGTTTGTTATGCATTGTCTCGTTCACAACGAATAATAGCCGTGTCGAATAATTTGGCAAATAATCTAAAGAAATATTACTCTTATGATTGTCCATTTTCTATTTTACCTTGTAGTTTTAATAGTGAAAAGTTTCATATAGATCCAGCTCAGATGATCGCTTTGCGTGAGAAAATGCATTTGAAAGAGCGTATTGTCTTATGTTATTTAGGAGGGTTGCAGAAGTGGCAATGTGTGGAAGAAACATTAGATATTTTTTTACGTTTAAAAAAGAAAGATGATAGATACTTTTTATGTATATATACAAATGATGATTTGACTCCTTTCGCAAAAAAAATAGAATTGTTGGGGAATGACTGTCTTTGTATGAGTTTGAGATATGAACAGGTTCCCTTATATTTGTCCATTATTGATGCTGGTTTTGTCTTGAGACATAATAGTTTGGTGAATATAAATGCTTCTCCAACTAAAATTGCAGAGTATATGGCTGTAGGAGCAATGGTTATTGCAACGAAATATTCGGGAGATGCCAAAGTCCTTGTTGAAGATAGTGGTTACGGCATGATTTTGGATGAGATAGAAAATATTTCATCAGAAATGATAGATGAGTTGAATTTAAAGATTCATTCTTATAAAGAAAATAAGGAAAATGCCTCTGCAACAATAAAAAATTATATATTTAAAAGTAGGCTTTGGCATGCAAATGAAATAAAATTGAAGAGTTTGTATTCAAATATATAATTCGGTTTATAATGGGTTATTTGGAAAAAATAAAATATATTCTTAGAGGTAGTCGATATTATCGTAAATATTTTCAGACAACAGTTAATAGCCTACGGTATTATTTTAGAAATTTACACTATTATTGGCAGTTGTATTCTTTTAAAAAAGATCGTGAAGTATCGGGTAATACTCTTTATTTTATTATAGATCCAAATATCAAACATCCAGGATTAGTCGATCGTTTTAAGGCAATTGTTGGATTGTTTTATGTGGCTAAAATAAACGGGTTTGATTTTAAAGTGATTTTTAACCATCCATTTAAATTGGAAGAATATTTGTCTGTGAATAAGTATAATTGGATAGCTAATCAGTCCGAATTAAGTTATAGCTTGCAGAATGTTCGGCTTATACCGTATAATGGTAGTGGAAAAATACCTAGACTGAGTAAAACTATTAAGCAGTATCATGTTTATTGTTATATAGGATATGATATTATATCTTCAAATCATGTCTTAGATGCTGAATCTGTATGGAGAAATTTATTTTTGGAATTATTCAAGCCTTCTCAAGCATTGAATGAATGTTTGAATTGTTGCAGTTTAGATAGTTCTGGTTATGTCGCTGTTCATTTACGATTTGTAAATGCTTTAGAAAATTTCGAGAAAGATCAGTTTAATAGCCTAACAGAAGATAGGCGAGAGAATTTAATACAACGTTGCCTAAAAGGCATTAGGCTGATTATAGACCAAAATAAAAATAAGCAGATTGTGGTCTTTTCGGATAGTAAAGTCTTTCTTGAACGTGTGAAAGTCTTACCTGTAATAGTATTAGATGGAAAAGTCGGGCATATATCCTTTACTGAAAACACTCATGAAGTCGCAATGAAAACATTTGTAGATTTTTATGCGATTTCAAAAGCAAGTCGTGTAATTAGGATATTAGCACCTGAAATGTATAATACTGTCTTTTCTTATTATGCAGCAGTATTAGGGGGGATCATTCCTGAAGAATTACACGTTTAGTAAATTATTATATACATTAAAAGTTTGCTGGGCTATGTGATCCCAATTATATGCTTTTAAGTCATAATATACAGGATAATTGTTTTGATATATCTTATATGTTAGCTGTTGCTTTAAACTGTTCATGTGATTTACTTTGAAATAGTGCTCTTTTGATAATCCCACTGCCAAATTAGCAGGAATATCGCTAACTAAAGTATCGATATTGTAGCTCATAGCTTCTAACAATGTGATAGGTAAACCTTCATGGGAAGAGGGTAAAACGAATAATCCTGCATGTGAATAAAGCTCTTTCAATGATTCACCTTTTACCATTCCGGTCAATATAACTTGCTTTTTTCGGGCTAATTCTTTTAGATAAGTTGAATAAGATGTTTTATGGTCAGAATCTCCTGCGATAACTAAGTGATAATCCTGTAAGTTTAGATCGGAGAAGGCCATAATTAATTTGTCAAATTCTTTTTCTTTTACAAATCGGCCAACAGCTAAAATATATTTTCTGTGACTAAGTCCTAATGATTTGATATATTGATCGGTTTGAGTTGGCTGATGAATGTCAACACCGTTATAGATTAATATTGCGTTGTTTCTATTATATTTCGTTTTTAGTATATTGTCAATAACTGTGGAGATGACAATTATTTCGTCTGCCCATTTAGCGGCGAAGAATTCACCGGTTTTTAAAATGAATTTTGCAAAAAAATTCCAATTTTTACGATCATAATCTGGACCGTGATGGGTGACAACCACTTTCAATCCGAGTAGTTTTGCAAATGGAATGGCAATTGATGGTCCAATGGCATGTATATGGACTATATCTGCTTTTTGTTTATAGGCATACCAAACCCCACATATAGTGTGGATAGCACTTTCAAATCCTTTTATTTTGGGAGCTGGGAGATCTTTGAAAAAAACACCTTGATAACTTGTTAATGGAGGATTTTCCTTTACAAAGCAGGATCTTCTTACAACTGTTACATTTACTCCAAGCTTGCTGAGGCGTGGGTATAATTTTTCACAATGAGTCTCTACGCCGCCTTGTATATTGGGAAAACCTCTTAATCCTGTTACTATGATTTTCATTTTGAAGCTTTTAATATTGATTGATAAATAGAGATAAGATAGTTGAAGTGTTTGTCTGCTGAGAAATGTTGTTGTGCAAATTTATTGCAAGCTATAGACATTTCATAAAGCTTTTCTTCAGGTATTGCTATCGCTTTTCGAATAGTTTTTGTTAAATCGGCTGGGCTTCCCATTGTAAATGTGAATCCTGTTTTTTCGTCTTGTATAAGTTCAGGAATACCTCCGATATTACTGCCTATTACAGGAGTTCCCAAGGAGAGCGATTCTATAATACTCAATGGATTGTTCTCATACCATTCAGAAGGAACGATTGTAAAAAGTGCATTTTTAACGTATTCCTTTAATTCTTGACCTTCCTTGAAACCTAAAAAAGAAACGTTTTTGGGATAGTTGTTTCCTATTTCTTTTGAAAGTGGGCCTCTGCCGATAATTTTTAAATCAATTTCGGGTATATCTCGTATTGCTTCTAATAAACTATTGATCCCCTTTTCATTAGATAATCTACCGAAATAAAGTAAGTATCTATGATTTATTTTTTTATTGATTCTTGTAGGTATATCTGGGGTAAAGTTATATAGTTGGACTGCTTTTGGTGCATATCCAGGATTGAATTCGATATGTTTTTTTTGGGCGAACTTGCTGACGAAAATGAATTTGTCAATATAATTAAGTGGCTCGTAAAAGCAAGATCTGAAGCTGTTCTCCAATGAAAGTAGCATACTATTTGTTAAATTTCCGTTGGAGCACCTGTTTAGTGTGCAGTGGATAAAATGTCGATCTTTGCATAATTCACAAATTTTCCCTTTTCCGTTTGTTAATGTATAAGCAGGACAAATAAGCCGATAATCGTGAACAGTCATAACAGTTGGTATTCTATATTTCTGTAAAACAGGTAATATAGAAACAGATAGGCTATTGAATAGTAAATGAATATGAGCGATATCCGGTTTCTTATCCAAAATTAGTCGTTCTAATTGTTTGGCTGCCTGTCGATTGTAAATGAATGCAGGTATGTTTGTTATTTTAGTCCAAATGTTGGATTCTGATAATTCAGGATAATCCACAAAATAAGATGCATATTCTGAAAATTTGTTTTTTTTGTTTTTTAGGGCAAAAGGTATTACTTGATGTCCTCTGTTTTCCAAGGTTGAGATTGTGTTGAAAAAAACAGTCTCAGCCCCTCCTTTTTGATAAAAATATTTATTGAGCTGTAGTATTTTCATGATTTTGAATTTGCAATTTTATTTTTCATTTCACCAAGCATTAAACCAATCATCATCATCATGAATAATCCTCTATGAGTTGTTATAGTTGAATCTGATGTCCCTTCTATTCCGAAAAAACAAATCAATAATAATACGATGATCATTAATTTAGCTTGTTTTGTGTGTTGGAAGAATATAAGAGCTTTTTTGAATACATATATCCAGAATGTAATATAAAGCATGATTCCTACAAATCCGAATTGTGCCAATGAAGGATAATAAGTATCAGCGATGAAACTATAAAAACTTTTGCTAATCCCCCAGACATTCTCAATTCCGTATTGATTATATATGTGGGAGTAATACAATCCTGAGGCATAAGTAGCAAAACTTCCGAATCCGCATCCGAAAGGGAAGTAGTCGATTAATATTTGGATAGAGGTTGTATAGAGTACAAAACGTGCAATTGTATCTGTTTCTGCTTCTCCTGTAATTCCTTCTATAAAGTAGAAAGAAACTTTCTTCCATGAGACGACTAATATAAGTATTAAAGTAATAATGAGAAGAATAATAGTTTTTATATTTAATTTGAAATGGTTTATGTTGGAAAAATAGATAATAACCATTACAGATAATGTGAAGAATCCATAGAATTTGGAGCGTCCGGATATAAGACCTATGGAAAGCATTATAATAAAAAGAATCCTATCTTTCATTGAAAAATCTCCTGTATAGAGAAAACAAAGAGATGTCGCTATGACTCCTGCCGCAAAATAAGTCGCGTGAGCCATTACATTTGATAGAGTATGAGGTTTGAATATTTCTATACAAGCCAGTATTAGTAGAATCAACCAAAAAAACACACAAATTATTCTTAGTATTTTCTTTTGATTTGTTGAAAAATGAGGCCTAAGAGAATATACACAAAATAAGGCTAAATATGGCTTAAATTGAATAATAAAATCTGTGATAATAGCAGCTTTTGTGTTGCTATTGATGCACAGAGAATAACATAAATAAAACAGGAATACACCAATAGTGGTTAAAAAAGCTTTATTTATTAACCACTCCTGTGATTTGAAAAGTGAATATCCGAATAATATAAATAATAAAGTTGCGCATATTTCATCGATAAAGTCAAATCCGATAGTTCCATATAGAAGTAAACCGAATATGAGTGTAAAGACAAATAGTGAGAAAAACTGTTTATTGATGAAATCTTGAATCATATAGTGTTAATTGTTTTTTGTGTAACGGTATGCATTTGACTTTATTGCATCCAAAGATAATCTCTTTGTTTATATTTAGGAAATAAATGCGGGTGAATTTGTATTTGTAGATATTAGGGGAAGTCTTTACATCTTTTCCAATTGATTGATTTTCACGTTCTCGCTCAATGAGGAATTGGGGGAAACCTCGCTCTGTGAATATGGAATAATTTGAATTTCGGGATATTCAGCCTTGTCTGTCGGTTTGTAGGCTCCGAAGAATGTAATGTAGATTTTTTTTTCTTTGGTGTCAATGGCATATATACAAAAGCTGTTGCTGCTGAGACTATCGACTTCACGTATGACGCGATTATAGATAATTCCGACTTCGCTGGGGGCTTGATTGGTACAAAGAAGCATTTTTTGAGGGGGAATGCTTTTATTTTCATTTTCAAGATCATGTATATCAAAGTTTGTTGTAAAATGGTCATGTCCTCCTAAATAACAGATGAATTCTCCCTTACTGTCATGGAAGTTGAAATTGACAGAAATATTTTTATTATCTCTTAATTTATTGAGATATGTTTTTGATATGCTGGAGCGAGATCGGTAAGCCTCTATTATCTCAGGGATCATGAACCAAGGGTGGACAAAATCACCATCGCATAGATAAGTATTAGCTTTTGGTGAATAGGCTTGGAATGGGTAGTGGTTCAAGATGATTATACTATGTTGATCAGTTATTCCCTTTTTTAGTGCAATATTACCTAACCAATTGATTTGTTCTTGTGAATAGTAGGCATAAATGCGTGTATTATATTCAGTGCCTGGTTGATCTAACATGTCTAATGAGATGATTCGAATAGTACCTCCTTGAGGATTGGGTATATCTGCATAGAAATAATTTTGATTTGTTTGAGTTTGCTTAGGAAATAGAATGGAGTGAATTTTTTCTTTACTGATGTAATTTTTTGAGACTTTTTCTATCATATTGCAGTCGTGATTGCCTGTGCATATAAAAGACGGGATATGATTCCCTTCGTAGAAATGTTTTGTAAATGATTCCATGAAAAGAATAGCATCTTTTCGACTGGAATTGGAAATAAAGTCTCCTGTTGCTATCAAAGCATTGATTTTGAGTTTGGATTGATTGGCGAAAGTTACGGATTGTTTTAGATTTATGGGGTTTGTATAATTGTTATTAGTAGATATTGCGGATATATGTGGATCTGATATATGAACAATCTTGAAACGTTCATATATCTTGTCGGTATCTGTTTTGTTGTACATGATCGAATCTAGGCGTTGGGTTGCTTCACTATTGTTGATTGTATATAAGTAATCATGTATGTCACTGCGTAAGGTGGATACTGTAAGATTGTCTTCTGTGTCTCTGCATGCAACGGCAAAAGGTAAGACAATTATAACATATATTAAATACAATGTTTTCTTTTCCATATGATGATTATGTTAGGTGACTTTTGGTAATTTATGAATCAATGTGTTAATACTATTTGCTAAAGATAGGGAAAAAATTGAATCTTTTTACAGATATAGAGAAAAAGAATATGATGGAAAATAGAAAGGGACAGTGTTCTGTCTTCCCTGTTTTCGGCTGATTAAGACTGGAATCACCTAATTCCTGTGCAGTTGCTCCATTGTACTGTCTTACCAATATCCGCCGTTGGAATTCTTTTTATTTGGGGTGGGTTGCCGAAACGCGCCGAGCCAGGTTTTTGACTTGTGTCGTTTTGCCCGTATCCTGATGAATTGTCGCTTCAAGGAGTTTTGATAGACAGGTAAGATTGACTGTCTCAGTGCGGCACGGGCTTCGATTTATATAGCGGGGAAGAACCTTGGGGTGCATTCACTGGGTTCACAGGAAACAACTGGTTTATAGTTGTTTGAGGTGATGTGAAGGTGAAATGGTTACTTATCCATTGAAATAAAGATGCTCGATCAGGATTTTGGTGCCGATGCCGATCAGGATCAATCCGCCGATCAGGTCCAGCTTGAGGTCTATCTTGCGGCTGAAGTGGTTGCCGAAGTAGACGCCAAAGGCGGAGAACAGGAAGGTGACGATCCCTATCGTCAGGGCTTCCAGTGCAATGGCTGATTCGATGCAGGCCAGCGATATGCCGACAGCCAGCGCATCGATGCTTGTCGCAATGCCTAATCCGCACAGTGTCTTGTAACACAGCGGGTTCGTTCTGCAATCATCTTCCTTCTCTTGGGTGCTCTCGTATATCATTTTGCCTCCGAGGTAAAGCAACAGCAGGAAAGCGATCCAGTGATCGAATGCCGTGATGTATTTCTTGAAGCTCATCCCCGCCAGATAGCCCGCTATGGTCATCCCTGCTTGAAAAATCCCCATCACGCAGCCGATCTTCAGCATGTGGTGATGTCTGTAGTTTTGTATGAGAGCCCCGCCGGTGACAGAAACTGCGAGACTGTCCATCGACAATCCCACAGCCAGTAACACTATTTCTAAAAATGACATATTACATTAAAATGTTTCTTCCTTGATGATCTCCTCCAACGTTTTCCGTTTTTTGGGAGTCTGTTTAAAAAGATCCGGACTTTCCGGATAACCTATCGTGAGTATAACCGCCGGCTCTATCGTGTCTGGTAAATTGAAATGCTTCCGGCATAGATCCGTGTCAAAGTTACAAACCCAGCAGCTGCCCAGACCTTGTTCAGCGGCTGCTAAGCTGATATGTTCCGTGGCGATTGCCACATCGATGTCCATATGATCTTTCCGATCCGAAGAACGTTTCCACGACTGGCTGTGGTCGCCGCAGACGAGAATGTAGAGCGGTGCGGATCGGAACCATTCGCGTGCATAGCATTCCTGTATTTTTGCTCGCCCTGCCTCTTGCCGGATTATGACGAAATACCAGGGCTGGAAGTTGACTGCCGATGGAGCCATACGTCCGGCTTCCAAGATATATGCCAGTTTCTCGTCTTCCACCGGGGAGGATGCGTACTTGCGTATCGAACAACGTTTCTGTGCCAGTTCTAACAGGTTCATAATTCTGTTTCGATTTTATATTTGTTTCGATTAGGTGAATCTCTTGAAATCAGCTCTCCGATGAATCCCGCGAGAAACATCTGTGTTCCGAGGATCATGGCCGTGAGCGAAACATAGAAGTAGGGCGAGTTGGTGACCAGTGGCCGCAAATCTCCCGTACAGATGGAAATCAGTTTCGCGCTCAACACAATGACCAGTGCGATGAAACCGATGAAAAACATCACGCTTCCCCATAATCCAAAGAAATGCATCGGCTTCTTTCCGAATTTGGAGGTGAACCAGAGCGTGATCAGGTCCAGATAACCGTTTACGAAGCGGTTCAGTCCGAATTTGGTCGTCCCGTACTTGCGGGCTTGGTGTTTCACCACTTTTTCACCGATCTTGCTGAATCCCGCGATCTTGGCAAGGTAGGGAATGTAGCGGTGCATATCGTTATAGACTTCTATGTTCTTGATTACGATGTTCTTGTAAGCCTTCAGTCCGCAGTTGAAATCGTGCAGGTTCGTAATGCCGGAGAATTTGCGTGCCGTAGCGTTGAACAGCTTGGTCGGAATGGTTTTTGACAGCGGGTCGTAACGTTTTTTCTTCCAACCGGACACCAGATCATAGCCTTCTTCGGTGATCATCCTGTATAGTTCGGGAATCTCGTCGGGGCTGTCTTGCAGGTCGGCATCCATCGTGATGACTACATCTCCCTTTGCCCGTTGGAAACCGCAGTTCAGACCGGGGGATTTACCGTAATTACGACGGAACTTGACAGCGTGTACTACTTCCGGATTCTTGCTTTTAAGTGCTTCGATCACTTCCCAGGAGTTGTCCGTGCTTCCGTCATTGATAAAAATTACTTCGTAACTGAAATTATGTTCTTTCATCACCCGCTCTATCCAGGTAAACAATTCTGGAAGAGACTCGGCTTCATTGTACAGTGGTATAACTACTGATATGTCCATTATTTGTTTTTATTTTTCTTCTTATTTTTCTTCGGACACAGGACTTGCTGTTTGTTTGCGGCAAACCAGTGCTGCTACCGGTATGGATAATATGATTCCGTAAAATATATTATTGAAAATACCCTGGATAGCCATGTGGATGGGAGTGAAGTTGGTCCGGCTGATGGCCTCGATCACTTCACTGTTGAAGTCAGCGTTCTTCAGCGCTACTATGGCTTGAGTCATCGTGTTGTTCAGGAAGTCGGGCGGAGCGATAAACTGGAAGAATATGAAATGCTCGATCGAAACGATCAGGGCCGCGAAGAAATACAGCATGATGCCGAACCGCCATGCATGGAAGAAACTGATGCTTCCTCCTATGTCCTGCCGGTAACGCTTGGTCAGGTAATAGGCGATGAAAGGAACGGCAAGGCTTAAGCCTTCATAAATAAAGATAAGCGAGGGTATGGAATATCCGAAAATAAGGAACAGATATTTTATCACCCAATAGATGCCCATAGCTAGGCCATAAGACATCGCGCACTTCAACAGTAAACCTTTATTCTCTTCCATGATAATGCTGTTTTTTTTATGTTCTCATCAGCAAAATTAATCCTTTTGTGAGAATATACAATGCTTAGAATTGTCAATTGACAATAAAAAAAGACAATTGACAATCGCAATTAAATATCTTTCTTAATTGTCAATTGTCAATTGTCCATTTGTTTCGAGCCTCTTGTCGGATTCGAACCAACGACCCCGAGATTACAAATCACGTGCTCTGGCCAACTGAGCTAAAGAGGCAGGTGGGTAAGCTTACTACATCGCGCCGCTACAACCAAGTACCCTTGCTGCGGTCAAGCCCTGGGGGATTCCGAGGGAGCATGCCGTGTAGGACTTACCCGGGTGCAAAAGTAGATATTATTTTTTACAATGCAAGCGTTTTCTGCGTGTACGAATGTTATTTGTTTGTAAGTGGTTGGAAACCTTTTGTTTTTAGATGTGTTAAAAAATGTATGCGATGATAGAAGAAAGATAGAGTTTGTTTATAAGGTGGGATATTTCGGATTTCTAAATAATCTTGTACCTTTGCAACCAAATTCAAAAATCAAAAACACTATTTACAATGGGTGGTTTTTTCGGAACTATTTCTAAGTCGGCCTGTTCAACTGATTTATTCTATGGCACCGACTATAATTCTCATCTGGGAACCCGGCGCGGCGGTATGGCTACATACGATAAGGAAGCCGGTTTCACACGTTCGATTCACAATCTGGAAAGTTCTTATTTTCGTACGAAGTTCGAGCCTGCTCTCGACAAGTTTGTGGGAAATGCCGGGATCGGTATCATCAGCGATACGGATGCGCAGCCGATCGTCATCAACTCCCACCTCGGTAAGTTCGCCATCGTGACGGTTGCCAAGATCAATAACATCGAGGAATTGGAACAGGATTTGCTGAAAGCGAATATGCACTTCTCCGAACTGAGTTCGGGCAAGACGAACCAGACCGAACTGGTAGCGTTGCTGATTACGCAGGGAAAGGATTTTGTCGAAGGCATTGAAAATGTTTACGACCGGGTCAAAGGTTCCTGTTCCATGTTGCTGCTGACGGAAGACGGTATCATCGTGGCCCGCGACAAGTGGGGGCGTACGCCTATTATTATAGGTAAGAAAGACGGAGCCTATGCCGCTACCAGCGAATCGAGCAGTTTACCTAACTTGGATTATGAAATAGACCGATTTGTCGGGCCGGGAGAAATCCTCCGCTTGCGTGCCGACGGCATCGAGCAGATGCGCCGTCCGAACGAGCAGATGCAGGTTTGCTCTTTCCTTTGGGTGTATTATGGTTTCCCGGTTTCTTGCTACGAGGGCAGGAATGTCGAGGAGGTCCGTTTCCAAAGCGGTTACAAGATGGGGAAGAAGGACGAGAGCGAAGTGGATTGTGTTTGCGGTATCCCTGATTCAGGCGTAGGGATGGCTTTGGGATATGCCGAAGGCAAAGGGGCTCCTTACCATCGGGCGATAGCCAAATACACACCGACTTGGCCGCGTAGTTTCACTCCGGCTAATCAGGAATTGCGTTCGCTTGTCGCGAAAATGAAACTGATCCCGAACCGGGCCATGCTGGAAGGAAAGCGGATCTTGTTTTGCGATGACTCGATCGTGCGCGGGACGCAGCTTCGCGACAACGTGAAAATCTTGTATGACTACGGGGCAAAAGAGGTACATATGCGCATTGCTTGCCCGCCTCTTATCTATGGTTGCCCGTTCCTCGGCTTTACTTCGTCGAAGAGTCCGCTCGAACTGATCACCCGTCGTATCATCAAGGAACTGGAAGGAGACGAGAACAAAAATCTGGAAAAATATGCGACGACCGACTCTCCTGAATATCAAAAGATGGTGCAGATCATTGCCGACCGCTTCGGCTTGAGCTCGTTGAAGTTCAATACGCTGGAAACACTCATCGAGGCAATCGGCTTACCGAAATGCAAAGTTTGTACGCATTGTTTCGACGGAAGCAGTTGTTTCTAAAGAGATATGATCGGATGAAATAAGGAAAATCATGTGCAGAAATGCGCATGATTTTTTTGTTGTTAGTGACACTTTAATTACTTTTATGGCTTGTAATATTAATGATAAGCTTATGACTGTAACAGATAGATTTTTGAAGTACGTGACGTTCGACACCGAGTCGAGCGAAACCACGGGTGTGACTCCCAGTACGCCGGGACAGCGCGTGTTTGCCGAAGCGTTGGTGAAAGAGTTGGAAGAGATAGGATTGGAAGACATCACCCTCGATGACAAGAGCTACCTGATGGCTACCCTGCCTGCCAATACGGCGAAGGAAGTTCCGACAATCGGCTTTATCGCCCATCTGGATACCAGCCCCGATATGTCGGGCAAGGATGTCGAGCCGCGTATCGTAAGTTACGAAGGGGGGGATATCGTGTTGTGCGCCGAAGAAAACGTGGTGCTTTCGCCGCTTATGTTTCCCGAACTGGACGATTATAAAGGACAGGATATCATCGTGACCAACGGCAAAACCCTGTTAGGGGCGGATGATAAGGGAGGAGTGGCTGCTATCATCGCCGCCATGAAATATCTGAAGGATCATCCGGAGGTCGAACACGGCAAGATTCGCGTAGGGTTTACGCCCGACGAAGAGATCGGAGCCGGAGCCGACTACTTCGATGTCGAAAAGTTCGGTTGCGAATGGGCCTATACGATCGACGGCGGACAGATCGGCGAGTTGGAATACGAGAACTTCAATGCTGCCGGAGCCAAAGTCGTTTTCAAAGGGCTGAACGTACATCCGGGATATGCCAAGGACAAGATGCTGAACGCATCGTTGCTGGCGGTAGAGTTCGCCTCTTGGCTGCCTGTCGCGCAACGTCCTGAACATACGACCGGTTATGAAGGCTTTTTCCATCTGACCGGCATAAGCGGAACGGTCGAGGAGGCTTCCCTTTCCTATATCATACGCGACCATGTGCGCACCGCTTTCGAACGGAAGAAAGAGTTGCTGCACGAGTTGGTGAAGCGAATGAACGAGATGCATCCGGGCAGCACGACGCTCGAACTGCGCGACCAGTATTACAATATGCGTGAAGTGGTCGAACCGAAGAAGTTCATCGTGGACTTGGCGTTCGACGCCATGAAGGAAGCCGGTGTCACACCTTTGGTGAAGCCGATCCGTGGAGGTACGGACGGTGCTCGCCTTTCTTTCATGGGACTGCCTTGCCCGAATATCTTCGCAGGCGGGTTGAACTTCCACGGACGGTATGAATTCCTCCCGGTCAAGTCGCTTGAAAAGAGCATGGAGACGATCGTTAAAATAGCAGAACTATTGGTCAAAGGTAATTATACATCATAAATCACAAATCATAAATCATGAAAACAACTCCGTTTACCGATGTGCACATCGCACTCGGTGCCAAAATGCATGAATTTGCAGGTTTCAACATGCCGATCGAATACACCGGTATTATCGACGAACACATGACCGTTGTGAATGGTGTGGGTGTGTTCGATGTCTCCCACATGGGCGAGTTTTGGGTAAAAGGCCCGAACGCGCTGGCTTTTATCCAAAGCGTTACCTCGAACGACGCTTCCGTGTTGCCGATCGGCAAAGCTCAATATACTTGCTTTCCGAATGACAAGGGCGGTATCGTGGACGACCTGCTGGTCTATCATTATGAACCGGAAAAGTACCTTTTGGTTGTCAATGCGGGTAACATCGCCAAAGATTGGGATTGGTGCGTGAGCCATAATACAGTAGGGGCGGAACTGGAAAACTCTTCCGACCGTACTGCACAGTTGGCTATCCAAGGCCCGAAAGCCGTCGAAGTTTTGCAACGCCTGACTCCGGTCGACCTGTCTTCCATTCCTTACTATTCGTTTGTGACGGGTGAATTTGCAGGTTGCAAGAATGTCATCATCTCCAATACGGGATATACCGGAGCCGGTGGTTTCGAACTTTATTTTTACCCGGATGATGCCATGACGATCTGGAATGCCATCTTCGAAGCCGGTAAGCCTGAAGGAATCAAGCCGATCGGCCTGGGTGCACGCGACACGCTACGTCTGGAAATGGGCTTCTGTCTGTATGGCAACGATCTCGACGACACGACTTCGCCGATCGAAGCCGGTCTGGGTTGGATCACCAAGTTCGCCGAAGGCAAGAACTTCACCAATCGCGCCGAACTGGAACGCCAGAAGAAAGAAGGCGTTAGCCGCAAGCTGTGTGCCTTCGAGCTGGTAGACAAAGGTATTCCCCGTCACGGCTATGAGATTGCCGATGCCGAAGGCAACATCATCGGTGTGGTGACATCCGGAACCATGTCGCCTGTTTTGAAGAAAGGTATCGGTATGGGGTATGTGAAACCTGAATTTGCAAAAGCCGGGACGGAAATCTGTATCAAGGTCCGGGGGCGTAACTTGAAAGCCCAGGTCGTAAAAGCGCCGTTCCGCAAGTAAGCTTGACGATTGATACAATCGACGGGTCGCGAAGCTTCAATCGCAAGCCTCTTTAAGCGGCTCCGTCAGGCAACGAAGCCTGTTTCGTCACACGGCGGAACAGGCTTTGATATATCTGATTATTTGTCGTACCTTTGCGCCCGAAAATAAAAGAAGGTGCTATGTTGAATTTTCTGAAAAACTGGACATTGCCCGTTGCGATGCTTGCCGGTGCGTTAGGGTATTTTATCTTTGCCAACTTCGCTTTTCTGGAGCCGACGAAACCGTTCATGAGTTCTTTTGTGGCCTATCTGACTCCCGCTTTGATCTTTGTTCAACTATTGCTGACTTTCTGCAAAGTGCAACCGCACGAGTTAATGCCTTCTCTCTGGCATGGATGGCTGTTGCTGTTCCAGCTTGTTTCGGCTTCGCTTGTAGCTGCCTTGTTGATATTCGTACACATGGATGGTGCTTACAAGGAGGTTTTCGAGGGTGCGATGGTCTGTCTGATCTGCCCGACGGCTACGGCAGCGGCTGTCATCACCGGCAAGTTAGGGGGGAGTGCATCCAGCCTGACGACTTACACGTTGCTGTCGAACGTTCTGGCGGCGATAGTTGTCCCGTTGATGTTCCCGTTGGTAGAACCTCATGCTGATATAACCTTTGTGACCGCTTTTCTGAAGATATTGAGCAAGGTGTTCCCTTTGTTGCTCTGCCCGTTTTTCCTGGCGATGTTGTTCCGCTATTTCCTTCCGGGACTGCATCATTTCCTGTTGGGTTTCCGCGACCTTGCTTTCTATCTCTGGGGTGTCGCGCTTGCCATCGTGACGGCCCAGACCGTGAAGTCTCTTGTCGAAAGCAATGCTCCGGTAGGAGTGGAGGTGCTGATAGCCTTGGCGGGCTTAGTGACCTGCGCCGTCCAGTTCTATTTGGGTAAACGGATCGGAACCCGCTATTCCGACCGCATCAGTGCTGGGCAGGCCCTTGGACAGAAAAATACTGTACTTGCCATCTGGATGGCTTATACCTATCTGGACCCGCTTTCATCGGTCGGCCCCGGATCATACGTCCTGTGGCAAAATCTTTTTAACAGTTATCAGTTGTGGAAGAAGAGGAAAAATGATCCCATTTAGAGCTTTTTTCAATCGCAGGCCGGGAGCAGTAGAAGTTCGTAGTCTGCGACATCCAGCCAACGGTCGAACTTCAAGCCGACCTTTTTGAAGTGGGAAACCTGTTTGAACCCAAGTCTTTCATGCAAGATATTACTGGCTTCGTTCCCCTCCGTGATGCAGGCGATCAAGGCTCGGTAGCCATTTTCGCGACATGCTTCAATCAATCTTTGCATCAGGAGCATCCCGATGCCCTTTCCTGTATGTCCGGGAGACAGGTAGACAGTTGTTTCCAGCGTATAGCGGTAAGCTGAACGCTCTTTCCACGTATGGGCATAACAATAGCCGGTGATTTCTTTGTCTTCTTCGTAGACGAAATAAGGAAAGTGGGAAGATATTTCTGTAATTCGGGCACGCATTTCTTCTTCCTGCACCGGCTCCGTATCGAAAGTAGCCACGCTGTGCAACACATATTCGTTGTAAATGTCTGTGATCGCCTTTGCGTCCTGGAACTCCACTTGTCTGATCATATCCCTTTTATCTTGTATTCTTGCCGCAAAAATAATGTATTAGAAGGAAAATAATCTGTATTTTTGTAGAATAATTGATATTGATATGAGATTAAGCAACGAGTGGTTTACCGCTCTTTCAGAGAATGAATCCGGACAACTGGTCACCGTTTCCGGTCGTGATGAATTAACTGAATTTATTCAGTCGGGCAAGTTCAAGGAACGGGTGGAAATCACCTGGAAATATGAAGGTGACGATAAAGGAATGCCTTCCGAAGCGCTTGCCGAAAAGATGGAGGAGGTACAGGAAGTTTTGCGTAAGGCGATGGAAAAAGATAAGCTGTCGATCCTGACCGGCGTTTATACCGGCGGCGGAGAGAGGATATGGGTCTATTATACCCGCACCGTCCGCGTTTTTGGTGAACGGTTGAACGAAGCCCTGGCGCCGTTTGAAATGTTGCCGATCTCTATCTATACGGAGGTGGACCCCGAATGGGAGGAATACCTGGATATGTATGAGATGAAGGAGTGGGCCATTGAATGATATGTTTTGCCCGTAGGAAAAAAATCAAGGGACTATCCCAGTCGAGGTAGTCCCTTTGCTATATGTGAAAAAAAGATCAGATATTGTCTATTCTAATCTAACCAGCCTGTATATCAATTGCTGGAGAGCTTCCTGGTAGTCGTCGATGATGGACTGTGAGAAGGCTTCAGGAAAAAGGTCCCTGTGTTTTTCTACATAGTTGTAGAACTCGGAAACATGTTTGGTGATATTGTCCGGAGTTTTTGTTTCGGGGATGGATATATGCAAGTCGCCGACTAAAGCGTAAGTCGTTTCGGTGATTCTGTCGATGACATCCAAAAGGGAAGCGATTGCTTCGTCCAGTGCCATATGTTTGGCATAGCTGCCGGTGCCGGTAACGCTCCAGTGATAAAGCTTCAAGCTGCTGTTAAAGGAGAAAAGTTCTCCGATAAATGTTGCAATCTCCATGTTTGAAGAATTTGTCATACTCTGTTTCTTCTCAGATTTTTTTACTGTTGTTGTATTCATAGCGAATCTATTTTGTGTTTCTTGTTTCTGTGTTTTAAACAGTTTCTCTTTCCTGAAAGTTTAGAAAAACGAATGCTAAATATATTTCAGTATATTTGTGAGGCTACCGGAGCTGTTTTAGCAACCGGAGCATTGTCTGAAATATTCGACGGGATCAAGGAAAACGTGGATGCCTGCGTTTTCCAGAACGGCCATATCGATTACGATAAATTGGATGCCGAATCGTTTGACCGGGACATGCCGATCAAGTTCGACAAGCTGCGCATGAAACTCGAAGCGGCCGCCCGGCAGAAGTACGACAAGGCGATCACTTTCGAGTTCTCCCAGAATGGCGGGACGTTTATTTTTGGTGCAAGATGTTTATTGTGCCAACAGATAGCTTTTGAAAGTCTCGAAGTCCTTTTCCATCCCTACGCTTTGCTTTTCTCCTTGCATGAAGGCTTTTAGTTTGGCGGGGATTTCGATGTCGGCATCCAGTATTTTGTCTACCGTCCCTTTGAACTTGGCGGGATGGGCGGTTTCGAGGAACAGGCCGGTTTCGTTCGGAGCCAGTTTGTTATCGATTAAAGCCTGGTAACCGCAAGCACCGTGAGGGTCTAACACGTAGCCCGTTTCGTTGTAAACTTGCTTCATGGTAGCCCCGATCTCTTCGTCTGTGAAACGGTAACCGCTGATCAGTTGACTGATTTCCGCGTGCGGGTTGCCGTTCTTGCCGTACAAGTCCAGGATGCGGGCGAAGTTGCTCGGATCACCGACATCCATCGCATTGGCGATAGTCGGAACGGAGGGACGCGGCGTGTAAACCCCCGTGTGCAGGTATTCCAGGAACACGTCGTTGCGGTTGTTGGCAGCCACGAAACGTTTGATTGGCAACCCCATCCGATGTGCAAACAAACCAGCTGTGATATTGCCGAAGTTTCCACTGGGGACGGATACCACCAGTTGGTCCGCTTTGCCTATTTTATCCAGTTGCGCATACGCGTTGAAGTAGTAGAATGATTGCGGAAGGAAACGTGCCACATTGATGGAGTTGGCTGATGTCAGCTTCATGTGGCGGTTCAACTCTTCATCCATAAAGGCGGACTTGACCAATGCCTGGCAGTCGTCGAACGTCCCGTCTACTTCCAGTGCCGTGATGTTTTGTCCAAGCGTAGTGAATTGGCATTCCTGGATCGGGCTTACTTTTCCTTTCGGATAGAGCACGTACACATGAATACCCGGTACGCCGAGAAAACCGTTTGCAACAGCGCTTCCCGTATCACCGGAGGTGGCCACCAACACGTTCACCTGCTTCAATCCTTCTTTTTTAATGAAATAGCCTAACAGGCGGGCCATGAAACGTCCCCCTACGTCCTTGAAAGCCAAAGTCGGGCCGTGGAATAGTTCGAGGCTGTAGATATTGTCGCGTACAGGGACGACCGGCGTCTCGAACGACAGCGTGTCCTGGACGATTGCATCGAGCGTTTCCGGTTCTATATCTTCCCCGAAGAAAGCCTGTGCTGCCGTACAGGCGATTTCATGGAATGATTTGTTTTTGAGACCGGAGATCGTATCCTTGTCCAAAGGCCGGATATGTTCCGGCATATATAAACCTTTGTCACCGGCAAGGCCTTTTACGACGGCTTCTTCCAGTGAGGCAAGCGGAGCTTGTTTGTTCGTGCTGTAATATTTCATAATAATTCTTTTATAAATTCGTCTTTCTCTAATATGCCATATTTCCCTTCCAGTACGGAGAACTCGTCGAAACGTGTCACGCTGTCGGGCTCCTGTCCCGGTTTATAGATAAGGAAAGGGACGGGAGTATTCGTATGTGTACGGATGGCACAAGGAGTCGGATGGTCGGGCAGGACGGCAATCGCTACCGGTTCATCCCATTTCTGCAATTCCTCGAAGAGGATACCGATGGCTCGTTTGTCCAGGTTTTCGATGGTCCGGATTTTCAGATCTACATCTCCTTCGTGTCCGGCTTCGTCGCTGGCTTCGACATGAAGATAAACGAAATCGTTTGTTTTCAGCGCTTCGAGGGCGGCATGCGCTTTTCCTTCGTAGTTCGTGTCGTAGAGTCCGGTGGCACCTTCCACGTCGATTACTTCCAGGCCGGCATAAACGCCTATGCCCCGTATCAGATCGACGGCCGAGATGACGGAACCCTGCTTGAAGCCATACATTTCCTGCATGGTTTGCATAGCCGGACGATATCCCGGCGACCAGGGCCATATGCTGTTTGCCGGGTCTTTCCCGGCAGCGATGCGCCGGAGGTTGACGGGGTGGTCTTTCAGTATCTCCTGCGATTGCAGGATCAGGTTGTTCAGTAGATCGGCGGTCTCCTGTGCTTCGGGTACTTCCGGTTTGATCATCAGGGGGCGGAAGGGATGTAGAGGCACATCGTGTGGCGGAGTGCAGTCCAGGCGCTTATCGCCTCCTTTCACAACCAACAGGTGGCGGTAAGACACACCGGTATAGAAATGTATGCGGTCAGACCCTAATTTCTCATTTAGAAAGCGGATCAGCTCGTCCGCTTCCTCTGTGGTGATATGGCCGGATGAATGATTCTTCAGGATATCACCTTCCACGCAGATCAGGTTGCAGCGCATGGCCATTTCACTTGGTTTCAGGTCATATCCGATACTGGCCGCTTCCAGCACGCCCCGTCCTTCGTAGACGGTCGGGAGGTCGTAGCCCAGCACTGCCATGTTCGCCACTTCGCTTCCCGGATGGAAACCGTCGGCAACGGTCTTCATTCGTCCGGTAACGCCCATTTCGGCCAGTTTGTCCATATAGGGAGTGTCCGCATACTGCATTGGTGTCTTGCCACCCAAGGCCTCTATCGGCTCATCGGCCATACCGTCTCCCAAGATGATGATGCTTTTCATAATTCTCTTCTAATAATTGTCAATTGTCAATTATCAATTGTTTAACGGATGTTAGCGATCGAAATAATATCGGCGAAGACTCCAGCCGCCGTGACATCGGCCCCGGCTCCATAGCCTTTGATGATCATAGGATACTCGTGGTATCGTTCGGTAGAGATCATGATGATGTTGTTGCTGCCCTCCAGTTCGTAGAACGGGTGGTGGGCATCCACTTCCTGCAAACCGACTTCGCATGCCCCGTTTTCCATCTTGGCGACGAAGCGGAAACGCTTGTCTTCCGCTTCCAACTGCTGGCGCTTCTCTTCGAACCGGGCATCTAGGCCCTGTATGTTACGCCAAAAATCGTCCAGCGAGCCTTCAAAATAGCTTTCGGGAATGAAAAGGTTGCGTTTCACATCTTCCTGTTCTACCTTGTATCCGGCTTCACGTGCCAGGATTACCAGCTTGCGGATCACGTCTTTCCCGCTCAGGTCGATGCGGGGGTCCGGTTCGGAATATCCTTCTTCTTTAGCCATCATGATCGCTTTGCTGAAAGGAATGTCCGCACTCAACGTATTGAAGATATAGTTAAGCGTTCCGGAAAGGACAGCCTCCAGTTTCAGGATATGGTCGCCGCTGTTGATCAGATCGTTCATCGTGTTGATGATCGGCAGGCCGGCCCCTACGTTCGTTTCGAACAGGAACTTGATGCCGCGGTGACGGGCTGTTTCTTTCAGTTTGATATAGTTTTCGTATGAAGAGGATGCGGCGATCTTGTTTGCCGCAACGACCGATACGTTATTGTTCAGCAATTCTTCGTATAGATCGGAGACCGCCTGGTTGGCTGTGCAGTCCACGAACACCGAGTTAAAGATATTCATCTTCAGGATTTCTTCTTTCAGATGTTCGGGCGAACTTTCCTGTCCGTTCTTTTTCAGTTCGTCAATACAGGTTTCCAGGTTCAACCCTTCGCGGCAGAAAATGGCATGCTTGCTGTTAGCTATGCCGACCACATTCAGTTTCAGCCCGTTCTGCTGCATCAGTTTCGGTTGCTGGATGCGGATCTGTTCCAACAGGTTGCCTCCGACCGTACCGACACCCGCTATGAAAAGGTTTAACACTTTGTATTGGGAAAGAAAAAAGGAGTCGTGGATCGAGTTCAATGCCTTGCGCAGGTATTTCAGCTTGATGACGAAAGAAATGTTCGTTTCGGAAGCCCCCTGTGCGCAGGCGATTACGCTGATACCTGCGCTGCCCAGTGTTCCGAACAACTTGCCGGCGATACCCGGAGTGCGTTTCATGTTTTCGCCTACGATAGCGACAGTGGCCAGATCCTTTTCTGCTACCGTGTCGCTCATATCACCCTGGGCACGTTCGAGTGCGAATTCTTCGTCCAATACTTTGACTGCCAGGTCTGCATCTGCATTCCGGACGGCAAATGTCGTATTGTTTTCCGAGCTGGCCTGTGATACCATAAACACGCTGATGCCATTCTTTGCCAATGTCTTGAAAATACGGTAATTGACGCCGATAACACCCACCATACCCAGACCTTGCACCGTGATCAGACATGTGTCGTTGATGGAGGAAATACCTTTGATCATCGCCTTGCTGTCATCCTGCACCCGTTCTTTGGAGATATAAGTTCCCCTTGCAGTCGGGTTGAAGGTATTCAGGATGCGGATCGGTATGTTTTTATGATAAACCGGGTAGATCGTCGGGGGATAAATCACTTTCGCTCCGAAGTTGCATAATTCCATTGCTTCCGTGAATGTCAGCCGGTCGATGACATAAGCCGAACTGATCACGCGCGGATCGGCCGTCATGAAGCCGTCCACATCCGTCCATATCTCCAGTCTGCGGGCATTAAGTGCTGTTGCCAGGATAGAGGCCGTATAGTCGGAGCCTCCGCGTCCGAGGTTAGTCACTTCTCCTTCCTTGCTGGAAGATATAAAGCCGGGAACCAGCGATACTTTAGGCAGCGGGTCGAATGTTTCTTCGATCAGGCGGTTTGTCAATTCGAAATCGACGATATGCTTGTTGAACTGTTTGACCGTTTTGATGAATTTGCGCGAGTCGAACAGTTTGGCCTCGTTTATCACGTTCGAAACGATCAGAGAGGAGATACGTTCGCCGTAGCTGACGATCGTGTCGGAAGTTTTGGCCGACAAGTCGTTGATGAGGTACACACCTTTGTAAATATTACCCAGTTCGTCGAGCAAAGCCATCACTTGCTTCTGCACTTCGATCCGTTTTGTTTTGTCGGGGATAACACCTTGTATGACGTCGAGATGGCGGGCTACGATTTCGGAAAACTCTCTTTCATAAGCTACGTCTCCGTTCGTCGCCATCGAGGCTGTCTTCAGCAGTTTGTCCGTGATCCCTCCTAAGGCGGATACTACGACGATTACAGGCTCTTCAATGGCCTCTACTATCTTCTTTACACTCAGGATGCTATCCACGGAACCTACGGATGTTCCGCCGAATTTCAATACTTTCATCGATATGTATTTATTTAGTTGACAATCGGTAATCGACAATCGGCAGTTTAAAAACAAAACTGCATGCCGGTTTGAGAATGTCAGTTATTTACTGATTATTGATTGATTTGAAAAAAAAGAAACGCAAGTGCAATGTGAGAATTGCAACAACGCGGGACGTGGTCTCCGCATTTGTCTATTTGTATATGCTAAACCCCCCAAGGGGTCATTGTCAGTGCCCAGGTGTGATATGTGAAACCTGTTAATGTCATTTGCGATTTTCTTTGTGTTTATATTTACGTCGGCAATATTACGCATTATTTTTCAAATGCAAGCATTTTTTTGCCTGAAAGTTGAAATTTGACAGAAAAAAGTTCGATATCACGCCAAAAAGAAGGACGTAGTTCTAACAGGACTTGGCGGGACGATGTTTTAGCCGGTTTTCCTGGCCATCGGAACGGAAGATTATAAAATCATCCTACTTGCATGGGGGTATAGATTCGGTAGAAAAAAAGCCTGGAAAAAGCTTTCCTGATGGTCTTGTTATTTTACAATCTGAATATTTTTTAGCCTTTCCGATTAAAAAATATATTATTTTAGTTTGATTAATTATAAATTTAATATATTTGCGTCTATTAGTGTGTCGAATACAATGTCCTGTTAGAACTACGTCCTTTGATTGAGGATCATTATGCTTTCTATACCTTAAATTAAAAGGAAACGTTTTTATAGGCCAATGTGGTTATACTTGAATGTATCATTTAAATCTATTGATTATGAAAAGGTTCTTTTGGGTTCTTTTTGTGATGTCCTTATGGGGGCATTTGCTGATGGCGCAGGAAAAGGCTGTGTCAGGTATCGTAGTTTCTACCGAAGACGGCTTGCCGATGATCGGGGTGGCTGTCGTAGACAAGCAGACGATGAATGGCGTAACCACCAACGAAAAAGGAGAGTTTTCGATGACTGTTTCTCCTCGTACGAAAACACTGCATCTCTCTTACTTGGGATATAAGACAAAGGAAGTCACCATTTCCGGCCGTAGCATGAAGATCGAAATGGAGCCGGACATGGTAGCTATCGACGAGGTGATGGTTGTTGCTTATGGTACAGGAAAGAAGTCGACCTTTACAGGATCGGCCAGCGTAGTCAAGAAAGAATCGCTGGAGAAGATCAAAGCATCCAATGTAACCCAGGCTTTGCAAGGGCAAAGCAGCGGTGTGCAGGTGTTGAACAATTCCGGTGAGCCGGGCGAAGATGCGACGATCATGATCCGTGGTATCGGTTCCATGAACGCATCCAGTTCCCCGCTTTATGTGGTCGACGGAACGGCTTATGACGGTTACCTGAATGCTATCAACCCGAACGACATCGAGTCCATGACTATTCTGAAAGATGCCTCGGCCACCGCCTTGTACGGCTCTCGTGCAGCCAATGGGGTCGTGATGATCACAACGCGTAAGGGCGCAAGCGAGAAAGGGCAGATCAATTTCCGTTCAACTTGGGGATTCTCCAGTTTGGCTGTAGGGTTGCCGGATCAACTGTCACCAGACCAACTATCGCAATTGACTTGGCGTGCTTTGTATAATGGCTATCTGGATTCAGGTTATCGGGACGAAGATTCCCGTTCCTATGCGTCTTATTATGTGATGGGTGAGTTCGGTAATAACCCTTATAACATTGATATGCCGGTCGGGACAGATGGGAAGATGGATCCCGATGCCAAGTTGAATTATTGGGGAGATTGGAGAAACGCTTTGTTGAAATCCCGTCTGCGTCAGGAATATACGATAGACTTCAGTGGTAAGAATAAAAAAGCCGACTACTTTATATCGGCCGGTTACCTGAACGATAAAGGTGTATTTTCTATCCAGCGTTTCGAACGCTATTCAACACGGGCAAACTTGAACTATAATGTAAACAAATGGTTGAAGGTCGGAACCAACATCAGTTTGTCTCATAGCGTGCGCGAAGGGTCTGCCAGTGATCAGACTGTATGGCTTTTGCGTACGATGCCGACAGTGTATCCTATTTATGAATGGGACAGTGCGACGAATGCCTACAGATTGGACAAGAACGGCAATCGTATTTTTGACTACGGAAACTACCGTACATCCTGGAGTGGGACTAACCCGTTGGCTGATGATACCTATAACAAGTCTCCTTGGACACATGACGATGTTTCCAATCGTACCTATTTTGAAATAACATTCATCCCAGGATTGAAGTGGCGTACCAATTTCAGCGTGGATTTTTATCAGTATAATTATGATGGCTATGTAAACAGCGAATATGGCTTTGCTGCCGGTTATAAAGGTTCAGCCTATAAGGAAAGCGACCGGAATCTTTCTTATACGATCAACAACCTGTTGACTTATGAGAAATCTTTCGGGGATCATTCTTTGTCTGTTTTATTGGGACAGGAAGCCTATGCTTTGGAATATAAGTTGTTATCTGCTGAAAAGCAGGGATTCCCTTTTCCAGGTGTTACGGAGATCGGTTCGGCAGCCGTGATGAGCAGCATGAATTCTTACACCGACAAATACCGTCTGTTAAGCTGGTTGAGCCGTGTCGAATATGATTATAAAGACCGTTATTACATTTCCGGCAGCTTCCGTACGGACGGCTCTTCCCGTTTTCATCCCGATAATCGTTGGGGGCAATTCTGGTCTTTAGGTGGTTCATGGAGAATATCCAATGAAGAATTCATGAAACCTTATAGTTCCTGGTTGGATAATTTGAAACTGAAAGCCAGCTATGGTGCTGTCGGTAATGATAACTTGGGGACTTATTATGCTTATCAAGGTTTGTATGCGACAGGCATGAACAACTACCGGGATCCGGGTGTTATGGTCAGCCGTTTGTCAAACAAGGATTTGAAATGGGAGACGAATTTGCAGTTCAATGTCGGGTTGGATTTTGCCGTGTTCAATAAGCTGAGCGGTAGTGTCGAGTGGTTCAGCCGTAAGTCTAAAGACCTGTTGTTTACATTGCCGATGGCTCCGTCTACCGGCATGAGCGGTATTGACCGTAATATCGGTGACGTTAAGAACCAGGGTGTCGAATTCTCTTTGAATTATGCTGCCATATCCAATAAAGATTTTAAATGGACCATCGATTTGAACGGGACATCTTATAAGAACCGTATAACCAAGTTGCCGCAGGCCGAAGTCAATGCCGGTGTCTTCAAATGGCGTGAAGGTGAATCCCGCTATAATTTCTGGGGAATCGAGTATGCAGGTGTGAACCCTGAAACCGGAAACGACCAATATTGGAAAACGATTTACGAAACAAACGACCAAGGAGAAAAAGTCGTGAAGGAACGGGTAAAGACCGAAAATTATAATGAGGTGACAAGCGACAGCCAGCAGAAATATCTGGGCGATGCCATTCCAAAATTGTTTGGGGGCTTTACCAATAACTTCTCATATAAAGGCATCGACCTTTCTTTCATGATCTATTACAGTATCGGCGGCAAGCTGTATGACAGCGACTATGCGCAATCCATGTATTACCGGAGAGGCTATAGCATGCACCCGGATATGTTGGATTCTTGGACTCCTGAAAATCCGAATGCCGAGTTCCCTCGCTTGACCACCTACTATAATTATGCGAATTATATGAGTTCCTATACTTCCAAATTTATTTTCAACAACTCTTTTGCGAGGTTGAGGAATGTGACGTTGGGATACACGTTGCCTAAAAATTTCACGAAGAAGTTCCAGGTCAATTCATTACGCTTGTTCGTCCAGGGGGATAACTTGGTTACGATTGGTAGTGCAGCCCGTCGTGGTACGGACCCGGAACAAAGCATATCCGGAACGACCGCCAACCGGTTCCCGGTGACGAAGTCCGTTTCATTCGGTCTGCAACTTAATTTGTAAGAAGTCTAATTAAATAAATGATGAAGAATATGAAATCAAAGAACTATATATTGTCGGTTTTGGCTACAGGTCTCATGACGGGAAGTATGGTTTCCTGTAGTGATTTTTTGGATACGAAACCATCGACATCTGTCGATGATACGGATGTCTTTCAAACAACTTCCGGCGCACAGTCTGCTTTGAATGGTTGTTACTATCAAATGCGTGCCTATGGTAGCGGGGGAGCTAACCGGGGTGACGACTACGGTATACCTTCTATCCAGATGATTTCGGACATGTGCGGTGAAGATGTGATGAATAATGGTAGTGGATGGTATTTATATAACTATAATTATTGGGGAGAAACTCAAGCTAATATATTCCGTACAGATCAGTTGTGGACCTTCCATTACCGGTTGGTCAATAACTTGAATTCCGTAATCACTTATGTCGATGATTCGGAAGGCGAAGATATGGATAAGCAATATATCAAAGGGCAGGCTTTGGCTTTGCGCGGATGGGCCTATTTCGATTTGGCCCGCTTGTATCAGCAGACTTATGCTATCGCAAAGGACATGCCGGGAGTTCCTGTTTATACGGAACCGACTGTAGACGGTACACAAGGTAAACCGCGTGGAACGTTGGAAGAAACCTATCAGCAGATCTTGTCAGACCTGACGACTGCCGAATCGATGTTGGAGGGCTTTGTTCGTAGTTCCAGCTATCCGAACGTGTTTGACCAAACGGTTGTACAAGGTGTTTTGTCTCAAGTCTATCAAGTAATGAATAACTGGGCGAAATCGGAAGAATATGCTAAAAAGGTGCTGGCGGTTTATCCTTTGACGACTGCAGAAGAGTATGCAAATGGATTTAATGACCACCTTACCAAATCTTGGATTTGGGGAATTAAACAGACGGAAGAGCAGAATATGGGCGACTATTCTCCTTTTGCTATGTGGTACAACGGTGATCGTAAATGTTGGACTTTTGCAGGCTTTATCCTATCTGATCAGTTTGTGGATTTGTTTGACGAAGATGATATTCGTTTCAAACAGTTCGAGAATTGGTCTACGGGTTCTGGCCAGACGAAAAAAGAATTCTGGATTTCTCATAAGTTCAGGGATAATGAGGACTGCCGCGGATCGATGGTTGTCATGCGTTCCGACGAAATGTTGCTGAATGCGGCGGAAGCTTGTGCGCACCAGGGAAAAGATACGGAAGCGAAAGCGCTGTTGTGGCAGCTTCAGGACTTGCGTAATGCCAAGCGTACGGAAGCAAGTGGCGATGAACTGATCGAAGCTATTTTAAAAGAAAGAAGAAAAGAACTCTATGGAGAAGGTTTTTCTTTGTTTGATATGCTTCGGACGCAGAAGGGTCTGGAACGAACCGGTAACCATATGGACTGGGGGGGCTTGATCACGTTGCCCGCCAAATCATGGCGTTTCATCTTCCAGTTGCCGGGAGCCGAAATGAAGAACAACAAATCTTTAGTCGATGAAATCTGGCCGGCCGGTGACCAGAATCCGTTTGACGGGGTCTATGAACCGTGAGATTTTGGGCGGTGTATCGGAGCTGCCTCCTTCTTGGTCAAAGCGATGACATACATAGTCGATGATTAAAGGAGGATTTGTATTCCCATGATCACCGGCCTGCATTTGCAGGAACGCAGGCCGCCGTTTATAGGAACGCAGGCTGGTGATTGCAGGAACGTCGGGAGACATTCCTTACGGGATTTGACACAATTGGCACATTTGACATCGGTTTGCTAAACTATATATAGGTAATAATATATATTCAGGTATATATATACCTACATAGGTATATTAAATAATTAATTATTTATCTCGCGTATATATATTTCTACAACCCCATGTCAAATGTGCCAAATGTGTCATCGTTTCCCTTTCTCCATGTCTTCCCGGCTTTTGCTCTGTGTCACGAGATAAACACCTGTGAAGACCAAGACAGCCGACAGGACTTTCTGCCAGGAAAGGGTGTCCTGGCCGATCATGACGGCAATGAACGAGGCGACGATCGGCTGCACGTAGTTGTACATGCTGACTGTTGTCGGGCGGATTCTCTTCAACGACATCGGGATGAGCAGGTAGGGGAGGAACGTCGCCCCGAAGAGGACGTAGAAGATCGCGCCCAGTTCCGTGAAGTCCCAAACCTCCCGGTGGAAAGCGGGAGCGTCGAGCACATGCCGGAAGGTGAAGGGGACCAGCGTCAGTGTCGTGAAGAGGAACATCCATTTCATCATCGTGACCGATGAATAGCGCAGGGAGAGCGGTTTCGACAGAACCAGGTAGATGGCATACATCAACCCGCTGACGATCATCATCATGTCACCGTCGAGGCTGCTGATGCTGTCGATGGCATGCGTGGAGCTGAAGACAAGCAGCAGGCCGCCACTGACCCCCATGAACACACCGAACGACTTCTTCCGGGTGATCGGCTCCTTCAGTATGACGGCGGCCAGCAGCAGGACGAAGATCGGCACGGCGGTGGCGATGATGGAGGCGTCGACTGGAGAAGAACGGTTCAGCCCGACGATGAACAATCCCTGATTGATCCCCACTCCGCAAAGGGCGCATACAAAAAGCATCCCCAAGTCTTTCAACGGCACTTTCTCTTTTACCGTGAAGAGAGACACGATCCAGAACATCACACAGGCGAAAGCCATGCGCATGATCGTAAGACCTTCGGGGGGAACGTGTGCCGGCAGCAGATATTTGGATATCGGCATGTTGACGGCAAACAGGATATTGGTTATCAATATCAGGATGTGACCTTTCAGTTTCTCGCTGTTCATGACAAGTGTTCTTATTTATAACGCTCTTTTTCTTTGATAAACCCGTTGCGGAACGCGTAAAGGAGTTTTTCGAGATCATGGATCTGTTGTTGCAGGTCCGCCCCCTTGTCTGTGTCCTTGACCATCTGGCGGTGGGAGTTCAGTTCGACGACGATGGTGGTCGAACGGATGTCTTTGCCCTCCTTGATGGCCTGGTCGGTCGACAGGAACGGTTCGTGCTGTACAAGCTGGAAGCCGCGCGAATGGTAGACCAGGGTATAACCTGCAATGCCTGTTTCCGGGTGGTAGGCTTTGGAGAAGCCGCCGTCGATGACAAGCAGTTTCCCGTTTGCCTTGATCGGGTTCTCGCCTTTGATGGAGCGTACGGGGACATGTCCGTTGATGATGTGGCGGTGCTGGCCGGTGACGCCGAACTCGTCCAGCAGCATGTCACAGACCGATTCTTCTTCTCGGAGGGAATAGTAGGCGCCTTTTTCCTCCTTCTTCACCGATTTGTCGTCGATGAAGCAGCGTTCGAAAGTCGCCATCCGGCTCTTGTCGAAGAGAGGGGAGTCCTTGCCTTCCCAAAGATACCAGATGTAATCCATCGCGAAGTCCTTCTCCGGGCTGTCGTCGGCATCGAAATAGGCGGTGCGCACCAACTGGTCCACTTTATCCAGCAGGGCTTTGCCCTTATATTCCGTTCCTTCGATCCGGATCGCCTTGAGCGTGCCGTCCGGGTTCATCGGGACGGAGGCATGGAAGAGCAGGTTGGAGTTGCAGACCTGATACATGCTGCCGTGCGTGAACAGGCAGCGCATGTGCTTTTTCAGTTTCTCGCTACATTCGAACGAGTGCTTGATGCGCCGCATCAGTTCTTCTTCTTCGATCGAAAGGGCATAGGGGTCCTTGGCATTGAGAGTCGGCCAGTTCTTGTCTTTCAACTCGTATTCCTTTCCTTCGATATGGATCGTCCCGCGGCGGAGGTCGATATGGTGGAGCAACAGGCGGTCGTCCATCCCGAATTCCGGACGGCGACGGATGATCTCGCCTTCCAGCTTGAACTGTATGATCGTGATCGCCTTGTGCATGCGGGCGATCAGTTGGGTTGTCTTTTCATCGAAGGTCGCATCCGACGCGTTCGTACGTGGGATGAACAGTTCGCAGGGGTCGTCTCCATAGACTTCCATGGCGAATGTCGCCAAGGGCAGGAGGTTGATGCCATAGCCGTCCTCAAGGGTTGCCAGGTTGCCGTAGCGCATGCACATGCGGATCACGTTGGCGATGCTCCCCGCGTTGCCGGCGGCGGCCCCCATCCAGAGGATGTCGTGGTTGCCCCACTGGATGTCGAAGTTATGGTAGTTGCAAAGCGTGTCCATGATGATGTGGGCGCCCGGCCCGCGGTCGTAGATGTCGCCGATGATGTGCAGCAGGTCGATCGTCAGGCGTTGGATCAGGTTGCACATGGCGATGATGAAGTCATTGGCCCGGCCGGTCGAGATGATCGTGTTGATGATCTGGTCCACATAGGCGGACTTGTTCGGCTCGTCGCTCGACTCGTGGAGCAGTTCCTGGATGATGTAGGAGAACTCCTTCGGCAGGGCCTTGCGCACTTTCGAGCGCGTGTATTTGGACGAGACGTTCCGGCAGACGCGTACCAGTTGGTTCAGTGTGATCAGATACCAGTCGTCCAGGTCTTTTTCGCGTTGCCGGATCAGTTCCAGTTTTTGTTCCGGATAGTAGATCAGCGTGCAAAGCTCTTTCTTCTCGAAGTCGCGCAGCGTGTTGCTGAATATCTCGTTCACTTTGCGCTTGATCGCACCGGAGGCATTTTTCAGCACATGGTTGAAAGCCTGGTGCTCGCCGTGGATGTCGGACAGGAAATGCTCCGTCCCTTTCGGCAGGTTCAGGATGGCCTCCAGGTTGATGATTTCCGTGCTGGCGTCTGCCACCGTCGGAAAGCTGCGTGCCAGCAGCGTCAGGTAGCGCAGGTCGTTTAATACGTGTTCTGCTGTTATATCTTTAGTCATACCCTATTTTTTTATTGTCAATCGATTGAAACGTCTCCAAAGTAACAGTCCGAGCGTGGTCAGGCTGATCGGGAAGCCGCACCAGATGCCGATGGCTCCCCAACCAAAGGTGAACCCGCACAGGTAACCGATGGGAAGTGCCAGTCCGAAGTGGCAGAAGAAAGCCATATAAGCCATGTATTTGACATCCGAGATGCCTCGCAGAGCGTTGGCGAAGAGGATTTGCAGTCCGTCGCCTGCCTGATACAGGATCACTGACCAGGCGAGCAGGGCGACCAGTTCGACCACCTCTTTTTCCGGAGTGATGATATATCCCATGATGTTACGGAAAATCCCGATCAGGAGAACAACGATGGTTGCCGTCCCCATGACCAGATGCAGGCCGGCAAAAGATGCGTGCCGTATGGCAGGCCAGTCGTTCCGGCCCCGGAAGTTGCTTACCCGTATGGTAACCGCCGCCGCTATGCCGTAATAGACCATGAAGCCGAGCGTGGTGATCACGCCTGCCACTTGGTGGGCGGCGAGCGCCGTGCTTCCCAGCCATCCCATCATGATGACACTCAGACTAAACGAGCCTGTCTCGACTCCCATCTGGAAGCCGACCGGCAGGCCGAGGCGGACCAGGTTGCCTATGTTCGCCCGGTTGACTGTCCCTTTCTTGAACCCTTCCCTGTAAAGTTTGTAACGGGAATGCTTGGTAAACAGGACGTAGAATATCCCGAATGTCAGGATACGGCTGGCGAGTGTCGAGATACCGGCTCCGGTAAGCCCAAGTTCAGGGCATCCGAAGTTGCCGTATATAAGCAAGTAGTTCCCGATGATGTTGAGCACGTTGGCTCCTAACATGACGCACATCGGGGTGACCGTGTCTGTCGTGCCGTCGCTGAACTGCTTGAACGAGTTGAACAGCATGGCGAAAATGACCGAGAAGAGTTGCAGGATATAGTAAGGCACGATATAGGGCATCAACTCTTCCGGCTGCTTCAGAATATGGATGTTCAGAAGCAGTGTCAACATGCAGAGGCTGAGTAGCAATCCCACGATGAGGTTGATACAAAGGCTGTTTTTCAGTGTCTCGCCTGCCTTTGCATATTCTTTCTGCGCAAAATACCCTCCGATGATGGGAGTCAGTCCATAGGAAAATCCCATCCCCGCGATGAACACGAGGTTGAAGAAGTTGTTGACAAACGAGGCGGCAGCCAGCTCGGCCGTACTGTGATGCCCGACCATGATGTTGTCGGCAAAGCCTACAACAATAATGCCCAGCTGTCCCAACATGATCGGGACACCCAGGCGTATCGTTTCTTTGTAATGTTCCTTGTAAACCGAAAGTTGCATCATTCCAAAACCTCTACCGACTTGATTACTACATTTTCCGTCGGGCGGTCTTGCTTATTTGTCTTTACTTGCTGGATCGCGTCTACTACGTCCAGTCCTTCCACCACTTCGCCGTAGACGGTGTATTGGTTGTCAAGGAAGGGCACGCCGCCGATCGTCTTGTAGGTCTCGCGCAGTTCGGAAGGCATCTTCGTCTCGTCTTTACGCTTTTCGGCCTCCAGTTCGGTCTTGCCGATCAGGGTGTCGCGGAGCACGGCGAGCTCTTCTTTGTTGCCGCTGCGATAGAGTTCCATGATCTTGGACTTGTTCTCTGTCTGGAGGCGGTTGAAGATGGCCTGTTTCAGGCGCCCTTCCATCTGCTTTTCCATCTGGCCGAGTTCGGCTTCCGAATATTTCTTGCCTGTGACGATATAGAACTGTGAGGCTGACGATGCTTTTTCCGGGTTCACTTCGTCTCCGGTGCGGGCGGCGCACAAGGCTCCCTTTTTATGGAAATATTGGGGATAGTTGAACTCTGCCGGAATGGTATAGCCCAAGTCGCCGGCTCCTAACTGCTTGTTCATCGGGGCGTCTTTGGAAGTGACATCGCCACCTTGTACCATAAAGTCCTTGATGACGCGGTGGAATAGCAGGCCGTCGTATTGTCCGGCTTTTGCCAGCTTGATGAAATTGTCGCGGTGCTGAGGTGTATCGTTGTATAATTTGAATTTTATCTTTCCGAGTGTGGTGTCCATCACCACTAATGTTTCTTTTGTTTCCATTCTTTGTTGTTTATTTGTTGACTATCTTCATTGACTTGATTTTGATGTTCTTGACAGGACGGTCGTCTGCGTTCGTTTCGGTGAACTGGATCTTGTCGACTGCTTTCATGCCACTTACGACTTCGCCGAAAATCGTGTATTTACCGTCCAGGTGGGGCGTGCCTCCTTCCAGCATATAGGCTTGGCGTTGTTCGGGGGTGAAGGTGATGCCTTGTTCCTTCTCCATCTTGTCTAGCTCCATTTCCGTAAAGAACTTGCCGGTTACGATATAGAACTGGGTGGCCGACGAGGCGCGTTCGGGGTTCTCGTCATCGCCTGTACGGGCGGCGGCGAACATGCCGCGTTTATGGAAATACTTCGGGTAGACGATCTCTGCCGGAATGGTGTAGTCCAGATCTCCGTCACCTAAGTGCTGTTCCATCGGGGCGTCTTTGGAATTGATGTCGCCTGCCTGTACCATGAATTGTTTGATGACACGGTGGAACAACAGTCCGTCATAGCGATGTTCCTTCACATTTTTGATAAAATTATCACGATGTTGGGGCGTGTCGTTAAAAAGTTTCACTTTGATCTTTCCCATATCGGTGTCGATCAGTACCAGCGTTTCAACCTCTTGCGCTTGCAAATGGACGGATATCAGAGCCGAGAGGGCCACTAAACATATAGCAAACAGCTTTTTCATCTTCATCTTATTTTTGTATTATGGCAACAAAAATAGTGATATTTACTCGTTAAAGCAATCATTTGACACAACCTTTTCCGTTGGCATCTGTTCAAGTTGGTAATTCATCTAAACAAAAAGCATATTTATGAAAACATTGTTGAAAAGCGCAGTTCTACTGCTCGGAATGGGATTACTTTCTACCCATTCCCAGGCTCAGAAAGTGGTGGTTGAGGATAAAGAACCGAATTCCGTCATGTTTGTCACAATCGATAAGGCGGGCAATGAGATTATCCGGATCATGAATGCGTCACAGAGTCCCCGTTTCCACGAACCGAAAGCGCCCCGTTTCCTGCTGACAGACCGGAAAGGCAAGTTTGCTCTCGGTATCGGAGGATATGTGAAACTGGCAGCCGAATATGATTTTGGCGGTATTTCCGATAATATCGACTTTTACCCGGCATTGATTCCCGGCAGAGGACAGTCGTATGTACGGAACCAGTTCCAGATGGACGCCACTACGAGCACGATCTTCCTGAAGCTGGTCGGGCATACGGATCTCTTGGGCGATTTCGTGGTGTATACGGCCGGTAACTTCCGCGGTGGAAGCGGCAAGATATTCGAGTTGAGGAATGCTTATGTGTCGGCTCGCGGCTTTACGGCGGGGTATGACTACGGTTCGTTCATGGACTTGGGCAATGTGCCTGCTACGATCGACTTTGCCGGCCCTAACGGGATGTCGATCTATCATGCCACACAGATCCGTTACGAACATGCGCTCGCCAAAGGTTTGAAAGCCGGTATCGGGGTGGAAATGCCGGTTGTGGACGGGCTGACAAACGAGCATGTCAGTATTGCCAAACAGCGGATGCCGAACTTCCCGGTCTACGTGCAGTATGGCTGGAATCCTAAAAGCCATTTCCGGGCAGCGGCTATCATCCGGAGCATGACCTACGATGATTTGACGGCCCGCAAAGCTGAGTCGGAGATCGGATGGGGTGTTCTGGCTTCTGCCACTTTTAACCTGACGAATCGTTTGCAGGTCTATGGACAGGGTGTGTATGGCAAAGGTATCGGGCAGTTCCTGAACGACATGAGCATGTTGAATGTCGATGTGGTCCCGAATCCTGAAAAAGAAGGGAAGATGCAGGTGCTCCCGATGATGGGCTGGTTTGCCGGCATGCAGTATAATTTCTCTCCGAAAGTGTTTATCACCAGTACATACGGGCAGTCACGCTTGTATAGCCATGATGGTTATCCTGTTACTGCTTCCGACCAGTACCGCTACGGACAATACCTGAACGCCACGCTTTTCTGGAACATCACGTCCGACCTGCAGGCCGGAGCCGAATATCTGCGCGGCTGGCGTACGGATTTCAACGGTGACACACGTCATGCGAACCGGGTGAATCTGGCGGTACAGTATAGTTTCTAAGAAGATTAGAACCTTTAAATGATGATTTATCTGTTACTTTTGGCTTGATCCAAAAGTAACCAAAAGATCA